>ENA-OZDC01001189-OZDC01001189.1-human-gut-metagenome-genome-assembly--contig:-NODE-1189-length-10167-cov-22.435819_pt1 | contig 10167 bp, 9 predicted proteins | sample MGYA00244082_ERZ653570 | MGnify/ENA primary metagenome ERZ653570 (study PRJEB26926, sample SAMN06164919) | human gut metagenome | biome: ENVO:00009003; feature: ENVO:2100002; material: ENVO:00002003... | reverse complement strand
GCCAGATCGGCAAGTCCTTCCGCAACGAGATCACCCCGGGCAACTTCATCTTCCGCGTCCGCGAGTTCGAGCAGATGGAGCTGGAGTTCTTCTGCAAGCCCGGCACCGACCTGGAGTGGTTCAACTACTGGCGCACCTTCTGCCACAACTGGCTGCTGGGCATCGGATTGAAGGACGAAAACCTCCGCCTGCGTGACCACGACCCCGAGGAGCTGTGCTTCTACTCCAAGGCCACCACGGACTTCGAGTTCCTGTTTCCCTTCGGCTGGGGCGAGCTGTGGGGCGTGGCCGACCGTACCGACTACGACCTGACCCAGCACCAGACCGTGTCCGGCAAGGACCTGACCTACTTCGACCCCGAGACCAACGAGCGCTACATCCCCTATGTGGTCGAGCCGTCCCTGGGCGTGGAGCGCAGCGTCCTGGCTGTGCTGGTGGACGCCTACGACGAGGAGGTCGTGGACGCGGAGAAGAACGACGTCCGCGTGGTGCTGCACCTGCACCCGGCCCTGGCCCCCTACAAGGCCGCCATCCTGCCCCTGAGCAAGAAGCTCTCCGAGCCCGCCCGCAAGATCTACGAGGACCTGTCCAAGGAGTGGATGCTGGACTTCGACGAGACCGGCTCCATCGGCAAGCGCTACCGCCGCGAGGACGAGGTGGGCACGCCCTTCTGCATCACCGTGGACTTCGACACCGTGGGCGATGCCGAGCACGCCGGCGACAACTGCGTCACCGTCCGCGAGCGCGACACCATGGAGCAGGTGCGTATCCCCATCAGCGAGCTGAAGGCCTATCTGGCCGAGAAGCTGGCCTATTAAGCGTAAAAAAAGAAAGCCCCGCGGGGCTTTCTTTTTTTGCTCACATATCCACGATCTGCAATTCGCTCTCGTCCACCTTCTGCATGTCCTTCTTGTTCATCATGTCGTACATACAGGGCACCACGAACAGCGTCATCAGCGTGGCGTACAGCAGTCCGCCGATACAGACCACGGCGATGGGCTGCATCAGCGCCGTGCCGGCGTTTTTCGCCGTGGCGGTGACGATCAAGCCCAAAATCGTGGTCAGACTGGTCATCAGGATCGGCCGCAGGCGGGTCACGCCCGCGTCGATGATCGCCTCCCGGCGCTCCATGCCGGACAGCCGCTGCTGGTTGATGTAATCCACCAGCACGATACCGTTGTTGACGATGATGCCCACCAGCATCACGAAGCCGATCAGGCTGATGACAGATACCTCGATCCCCGCGATCAGCAGGGCCAGGAAGCCGCCGGTAAAGGCCAGCGGGATGGTGAACATGACGATGAACGGGGATTTCAGCGACTGGAACTGTGCCACCATGATGAAGTACACCAGCACCACGCCCAGCAGCAGCATCAGCAGCAGCTGGCTCATGGCCTCCATGATCTGCTCGTTCTCTCCGTTGAATTCCGCGGTGACGCCCTCCGGCAGCGTCAGACCGCTGACGGCCTGCTGCGCCGCGGAGGTCACGTGGGTGACGTTGTAGCCATCGGCGATGGCGGCGGTCACGGTAACGCACCGGCGCTGCTGGTCACGGGAGATGGTGTTCATGGACACCGTCTCCGTCACGGTGGCCACATCGCCCAACTTGAAGGTCTTGTCCTCCTCACTGCCGCCGGTCAGCTGCCCCGCGGCGCTGCTGCCGGTCATGCCTGAGGCGCTCCCGGTCATGGCGGAGGACGCGCTGCTCTCCGCAGACAACTCCAGCTCCAGCAGGTTCTCCCGCTTGAGGACGCTGCCCTCCGCCGCGTCCACGGTCAGGTCCATGTCCTCGCTGTCCAGCGTCACATCAGAGACGCTGGCGCTGCTCTGCAGCGCCGCGGCGATCTGCATATACACCTGGGCCACGGTCAGACCCTTCTCCGCCGCCGCCTTCCGGTCGATGGTCACCTGCAGCGCCGGGGCCGAGGCGTCCAGCCCGTCGCTGACCTCACCGACGCCCTCCACCTGCTCCAGCCGCCGGGCGATGGTCCGGGCGCTGCTCTGCAGGTCCGCCATATCGCTGCCGAACACCTGCAGCGACACGCCGCTGCCGGTCATATAGCTCATCATACCGCTCATCACGCCGCTGGCCGTCACCTCACAGGGCAGGTCGGCACACAGCGTCTCGATCTCCTTCCCCGCCACAGAGCCGAAGGTCCCCTCCGGCATGGTGATGTAGCCCTCCACGTCATAGCTGCCGCCGGAGGTGCCGCCCATGGCACCGCCCATGTTCAGGCCGCCCATGGTGCCGCCGCCCATCATAAAGCCGGCATCCTGCACGTCGTCCACAGTCATCACCCGCTCCAGCACCTCGTCGGCCAGCCGTACCGCCTCCTCGCGGGAGGTGTCCTCCGGCATGGTGATGGTCAGGGACAGGTTGTTCATATCCATCTCCGGCATAAAGGTAAAGCCGCGGCGCAGGCACGCGCCGGCACTGGTCACCAGCAGCACCAGCGACAGCAGCAGCACGCCGGCCTTGTGGTCCAGCGAAAAAGCGATGGCCTTCCGATAGGCGGGATAGACCTTGTCCAGCAGGCCCGGCTTCTGCACCATGGGCCGGCGCAGCATACCGCTGGCCATCGCCGGCACCAGTGTCAGCGCCACCAGCAGGCTGGCCAGCAGCGAGTAGGTGATGGTCAGCGCCAGATCGGTGAACAGCTGGCGGGTCAGGCCCTCTACGAACACGATGGGCGCGAACACGCACACGGTGGTCAGGGTAGAGGCCGTCACCGCGCCCAGCACCTGGCCCGCGCCGGACACCGCCGCCTGAATGATGGTGGCGCCCTTGGCCCGCAGGCGGTAGATATTCTCAATGACCACCACGGAGTTATCCACCAGCATACCCACCGCCACGGCCAGACCGCTCAGGGAGATCATGTTGATGGTCACGCCGGTGAAGTACATAAGTACGATGGCAAAGATCACGCTGACGGGGATAGATACCAGCGTGATGACCGTTGGCCGCCAATCCCGCAGGAACAGGTACAGGATGACCACGGAGAACAGCGCGCCCCACAGCAGCGACGAGGTGATGGTCTCCACGATCAGGTAGATATAGTCGCCCTGGTCCATCAGCGGCGCGAAGGACAATCCCTCGTACTGGCCCTCCAGCTCCTCGAACCGTGCGCTGATGTTATTGGACACCTCCGCCGTGGCGTAGTTGGACTGCTTGGTAAAGGTGATGAGAATGCCGTTGTCGCCGTTGACCTTGGTGTACAGCTCCCCGGCGTTGTCCGTGACCACCACGGTGGCGATGTCGCCCAGTGTCACCGGCTCGATGCCGTCCATGCCCAGGTCCAGCAGCACCATGTCCTCCAGCTCCTGCCGGGTGGACACGTTCTCGCCCACAGACACCATGTAGCGCACGCCGTCGTTGTCCTCAATGTACCCGGCGGGCATGGCGAAATTCTGTGCCGTCAGCAGCTGGCTGACGGCGGAGATGGACAGCATCCCGCCCACGTCCGTCTGGTCGGCGATGGACTTGTACGCCTCGTTGATCTGGTCCATGCCGGCCTCGATCTGGGTCATGGCCTCATCCAGCTGTATCTGCGCCTCCGTCAGCTGGGTAATGCCGTCGATCAGGGAGAGCGTCATGTTATAGACCTCACTGGTGACCTCCCGCTTCAGCTCGCCGCTTTCCAGATCCTTCATCAGCTTATCCAGCGTCGCGTTCAGCCGTTCCAGCGTCTTTTGCAGCTGTTCCAGCCCGGGCACGGTGATGGGCGGCTCACCGGGATCCGGATCCGGGTCTGGCTCCGGGATCTGGCCCCGGGCCTCTTTCAGATATTCGTACAGCTTATCCACCGCCGCGCCCGCCTTGGCCGCCGCGCCGGCGGCAATGGCCTCCTTGGCCTCATCCAGCTGTGCCTGCCCCTTTTCCACCTGGTCCTTGGCCTTCTGCAGATCCAGCTTCGTCTTGTTCAGTTCGGTACGCACCGCATCCGCCAGCTTCTCCGACAGGGCATCCAGCTTGGCCTCGTCCAGGATCACATGGGCCTCCCGGGTCACGGCGCCGCTGACCGAAATGCTGGCCACGCCGGACACGCCCTCCAGCTTGGGGGACAGCTCTCCGGTGACGAAATCGCTGAGCGCGTACACGTCCATGTCCTCCCGGGTCACGGCGGCCACCATCACCGGCAGCATGGAGGGATTGATCTTCAGCACATAGGGGGCGGAGACGGTGTCGTCCCAACTGCCCTGCAATACGGAGATCTTCTGCTGGATGTCCACACTGATGGTATCCATATTGGCGCCATCCTCAAACTCCAGCGTGACCATGGATACGCTGTCCTGGCTGGTGGAGGTGACGGTCTTGATCTTATCCAGCGTAGCCATGGACTGCTCCACCGGCCTGGTGATGGACTGCTCGATGGACTCCGGGCTGGCGCCGGGATCAGAAGTGACGATGATGACATAGGGAAAGTCCATGTTGGGCAGCAGATCCGGTGTCATTTTCAGATACGCCACCACGCCCAGCACGATAATGCCCAGCACCGTCACAAAGATCGTCAGCGGTTTTTTCACGCTGAAGCCGGCCATATCCGTCCCTCCTTTTTCCACCTGCAGCGCCCATGCGCCCAGGGTAAAACTGTAATAATGTGTAAGTGTACCATCCCCGCCGCCGACTTGCAAGCGGAACGGTGCAGAATTCACGAAAGCGTTACAAATACAGGGTTTTTTCGGAAAAATAGTTCGGAGTTCGTAGTATTCTTTGCGCCGTCTTTACGCGTCCGGACGATGAAAAACGCGGACGCACCTGCGTCCGCGTTTTTCGCAAATAAGAAAGAGAAAAGGGAAGAAAACAGCAAAATCAGCCGGCGCCCCGTTACAGCAGCGTGCACAGCAGGCGCAGCTCGGCGGCCAGCCACACCGGCATCAGCATGGCGGTGACACGGCACACGGGGTTGATGTTCCCCGTCAGCAGGCACACCAGCGTGAACGCCAGAATAACCGCGATCACAACAGCGGCGATCGCCTTTGCCGGGGAAGTCTTGGTTTTCGTGTTTGTCATAGGGAACAACTCCTTTCTGTATTGTGGTCAAATCATACCACAAAGGTTGGTGCTTGTAAAATTGATTATTCTACGGTATAATATAGACACAAACTATAATTTGGAGAGCCGCCTATGACCAACCAGGACATCGAGACCTTTTTCGCCGTGCTGGACCACGGCACCATGACCGCCGCCGCCGAGGCGCTGTACATCACCCAGCCGTCCCTGTCTGCCCGGCTGAAGGCACTGGAGGACCAGGTGGGCGCGCCCCTGTTCCACCGCGGCAAGGGCCAGCGCCGCATCACCCTGACAGATGCGGGCCAGCACTTCCTGCCTCTGGCCCGCCGGTGGCAGAACCTGCTTTCGGAGACGCAGACCTTCGCCGCCGCGGAAAAGCGTGAGTTTCTCCACGTCATCGCCGCCTACACCGCCAACCAGTACATTCTGCCGCCGGTGTACCAGCGGTTTCTGGAGCGTGAGCTGCCGGTGAACCTGTGGGTGGAGTCCATGCGGACGGACCAGGCGGTGTCCGCCGTGGCCCGGGGCGACGCGGACATGGCCATCGTGGACGGCGCATTGCACTACGATCTGCAGATCGAAGCCAAGCCCCTGTTCCGCGAGGGCTTCTTCCTTGTGGTGCCCAGAACGGTGGCACTGACGGAACCGGTAGAGGCCACCACCCTGCACGTGCAGGACGAGATACTCATCTACGGCCAGCCGGAGATACAGCAGTGGCACGACTACTGGTTCGGCGTGGACGCCCGCCCCCTGCTGTACGCCGACACGCCCCAGCTGGCCGAGACCCTGCCCGCCTGCGGCAAGCGCTGGAGCATCATCCCCGCCGGCGCCACCGAGCCCTATCTGCGGATGTTCAGCAACGTGCAGGTGCTGCGCCTGGCCCACCCGCCGGCGGAGCGCACCTTCTACCTGGTCACGCCCAAGGGCCGCGCCCTCTCCGCCGCCGCGGAGACACTGCTGGAGGACCTGCGGGTGCAGATACAGGATCTGGAGGGCATCACCTGGTATTGAGCAGCGAAAGAGACACACCCTTCGGTGTGTCTCTTTCTGTCGTTTTGTGTCGCATTCTGTCCTTGCACGTCGTATGGCGGCCATTCACGTCGATTTTCGTCTTTTGATGTCGCAGGATGACCTTTTGCGTCGCTTCCTGTCGCAATGTGTCGAATACCGTCCTATCCCCGCCGCAGCTGGCCACGGATCAGCCGCGTCACCGCGTCTGCCAGCCACCCGATGGCCGGCAGGCGCTCCATAGCCTGTCCGTAGATACGCCGGGCGTCCGGCACCTCCCGGTCGCTTCCGGTGAACAGACACACCGGCAGCACGCCCCGCAGCCGCAGGGCCGCGGCCTCCGCCGCCGTGTCGTCCACGCCGCGCTTCCCGGTGTAGGCCCATCCGCCCAGGCCGTTGGGTATCCGCTGGTCGTCGTTGGGACTGGCGTCCGAGAGCACCAGCAGCAGCGACTGCTCGCTGCGCCGCTGCCGCAGCAGCCAGCCCATGGCCCGCAGGGCCAGCCCGTCCCGGTTCCACCCCGCGGCCACATAGTCGAATACCCCCTCGTTCTGCTCCGGATGGTCATAGTCCCGCAGCACCCGCAGCACCGTGCAGCCGCTGACGGAGCAGAACGCCGTCACCCGCACGGGGATGCGGCACCGGCTCAGGCTCTCCGCGATAAGATACGCCTGTGTGGCCAGCTTCTCCTGCTGCCGGTTCTGCGAGGCCGAGCCGTCCAGCAGCAGGTCCACGGACAGCTCTCCCGGCTCCTGCGGCGACCGGCGGGAAAACACCCGCTCGTCCCCCAGCGCCCTGGCGCGCCAGGCCAGCTCCGGCCGCAGCCTCCCGGCGCGGCCCGTACCACCCTCGTCCTCCGCCCGCAGCAGCAGCGTGTTCTGCAGCTTCTGCGTCAGCTGTGCGATGGCCAGCTTGTTTTCCACCAGATGCGCCCGGTAATACGCCCGGTTCTTCTCCCGCTGCTGCCGGAAGTGGGCCGCGTCCCAGGCCGCCTCCGGCGCGGGCGCGCGGCCCACTTCCGGCTCGCCGCGGGTAAAGTGCAGCCGGCAGTTCTTGTGCACGCCGGTGCACAGGGTGCGCTCCGCCTCACTGAGCTGCCCCGGCGTCAGCATGGACGCGCCGAAGCAGTCCTCCACATACCGCCGCAGGATCGGCTCCGGCGTCCGGCCCTGCAAAAAGCTGAACAGCGTCTGCTTCTGCAAGCCGCCGCTGCCGCCGGGCGCGTCATGTGACAGCGCCCGCAGGGCGTTGGGCCGCACAAAGTGCACGCCGCCGCTTTTGTCCCGCTTTCGGCCTACCCACGCCGCCCACTGGCGGTCGTCGGCAGCCCGGCGTGCGCGGCGGAACCAGGTGTACAGCACGCGCTCCGTCCGCTGGATCAGCTGCGCCTCCGTGCTGTCCCCCGGCGCGGCCAGCTCGTCCAGCAGCGGCGACAGGGCCGGGTCCTCCGGCTGTTCCAGCACGCGGCAGGCCCAGGCCCGGCGCACGGCGTCCCCGTTCATGCCCTCGGCCATCGGCGTCTGCGCCAGCAGCCGGCGGGCATAGTCCCGCCGCAGCGCCGGCAGCAGCGGCCGTTCCGCCGCGCCGCGGGCGAACACCGCCCCCTCCAGCACCAGGAAGAACACGTCCGTGTACAGTGCCTCCTGCGCCGACCGGTGAAACTCGTTCAGCAGCGGCCGGAAGCGGTCAAAGTCGTAATACCGGCAGGCCAGACCCAGCACCGTATTGCCGTACAGCTCGGCGTCCCCCGCCCGGTCGAAGGTCAGCAGCTCCGGCTTGCGGGCATAGTCCCCCCAGCCGTTCCACACCTGATTTTCCGCCCGGCGCGTCTCTCTGTCCTGTCTGTCCATATCAGTCGAACAGCTTATCCCGGGTGGCGTCCTTGGGCAGGCGCGCCCACACCGCGTCCGCCACCAGCTGGCGCTCAAAGGGCTCAAAGGCCTTGTTGATGATGCCCAGGTCCAGCGCCTGCCCGGAGGGTATCCCCTTCTCGATCAGGTGCAGGGCCGCCAGCAGTCCCCGCAGGTCCAGCGCCTTGGTGGATATCTCGCCGCTGTCGCACTTGGTCCGCAGGTCCCGGAACAGCGCCGTCAGCTGCTCGGCCCACTCCCGCTTCAGGGTGGGGAAACTGCGCCGCAGCAGCTTCTGCAAATTCTCGTCGGAGATCACCGGCATATCCACCACCACGAACCGGCTCACCAGCGCCTCGTTCAGCTCACGGGTGCCGGCGTAGCCGTAGTTCATGGTGCCGATGAACCGCGCCGCGTCGTCCAGCTGTATGCGCTCATACCCCGGCACGTCGATGACGCGCCGGTGGTCCAGCGTGGCGTGCAGCACGGCCAGCGCCTCGTTCTTTGCCATGTTCACCTCGTCCAGCACGCCAAAGCCGCCCAGCCGCGCACAGGCGCACACCGGTCCCTCCCGGAACACCACCTGCCCGTCCTTCAGCGTGTCCGCGCCGATCAGGGCCGCCGCGTCCACGTTCACATACATGGACACGTCCCACACCGGCCGTCCGAACAGCGCCGCCAGGTCCTCCGCCAGCACGTTCTTGCCGGTGGCCTTCGGCCCCGCCAGCAGCAGGTGCTCGCCGCACAGCAGTGCCGCCGCCGCGCTCTCCCATACCTCCCTGCCGTAGTAGAGATACTTCGGCACGGGCACGCGCTCCTGCGCCTCCGGCGTCAGGGGGTGGGCCTCCCGGAAGCGGCGTACCTCGTCCAGCAGGCCGCTGTCCACGCCCTCGTCCCGCAATTCCTTCCAAATATCCATAGACTCGCCTCATTTCATCTCCGGATGATGCCAAATTATACTCCCGCCGCCCGCTAAGTGTCCGTTAAGGATGTGCGGTCCGTCCCCTTTGTCATATCCGCCCGCGTTCCGCCATATAGATAGAGCACAACGGCATGGGAGTGTTGCGTTATGCGAGACGATCTGGAGCAGCGGGCCAAAGAGCTGGCCCTGTACATGATAGAGAACCGGACCACCGTCCGCGCCGCCGCCAAGAAGTTCGGCGTCAGCAAATCCACCGTACATACAGATGTGATAAAATAGAACGGTTCGTTTGGGTAATAGATTAAGAAAACCAAGGAGGAACGAACCATGAAGGACTTGAAAGCGCGAACAACAGCAAATGGCATGGAGTATATCCTGGTCGGTGACTACTACATTCCCGATTTGCAGCTACCGGAGGAAAGACGCCCCATCGGAATTTGGGGACGGATGCACAAAGACTATTTGGAGCAGCATCATCCAGCTCTGTATAATGACCTGATTTTGACCGGCAAGCTCTCGACATATCTGGCTGATCTGAACTGGCAGGCACAAACCCGGTTTGATTGCATCATTGCCCAGATGAAAGAAGCTGAAGAAATCACAGAGGAATTGAAATCCCAGGATCAGATGGCATGGATCAGAGCCATGAATAGTATCCACAGCCGCGCAGAGGAAATCATCCTCCAGGAACTGATCTACGAGGAGGATACTGTATGAGGATTTTAGAAGAATTCTGGTACGGAAATATTGAGCCGACAGAATACGATACAATCTCCTGCAAGGAATACAAAGAAGTAATCCGTTTGATTACCAGGAACGAGGAAAAACTTCTCGCTACCATGACAGATGAGCAGAAGGAGCTATTTTCCCGGTACACAGATGCTGTTCAGGAATATCGGACTATGGCAGAGTGCCTGCTGTTCCAGAGCAGCTTTAAGTTGGGCGCCAGGATGATGGTTGAAGTAATGGAAGAATAATTGAACATAAACGGTAGCGCCCATCGATCGTCAGAAATGATCGATGGGCGCTATTTCGTGTTGATTATTTTAAATCTGTTTCAAGATATTGGCTATAGGTATAGATATTATCAGTTCCAACCAGTTTAGTAAGAAAAGCTCTGAACACTACATCTATTGGAACCGACACAAAGAAAAACAATCTTTTTTTGGGTCTTGAGCAACAAACATAAAATAGGTTTCTGTTTCTTTCATAAGAAGCTTGCTTTCCTTCGGGAACATTAGAGTGTCCTGTTATCATCGGTGCATAGGTTTCAAACTGATATAGATTCCAACCTTTGCTGATAACAAAGACAACATTGTCATATAACTGCCTGCGTCCCCATGAAGCGCTGGGCTATGCCACGCCTGATGAGGTCT
>ENA-OZDC01001186-OZDC01001186.1-human-gut-metagenome-genome-assembly--contig:-NODE-1186-length-10182-cov-12.466476_pt1 | contig 10182 bp, 4 predicted proteins | sample MGYA00244082_ERZ653570 | MGnify/ENA primary metagenome ERZ653570 (study PRJEB26926, sample SAMN06164919) | human gut metagenome | biome: ENVO:00009003; feature: ENVO:2100002; material: ENVO:00002003... | reverse complement strand
GGTTTAGCGAAGCATGGGCGGAAAGCTGCCCGTCAAAACCGATAGTGTTCGGCTCTAAGTCAACTTAAGCTGATTATACTTGCTTTTTCGGCATCTGTAAACTATATAAACAAAAAAGCGACCCTCTCGGGTCGCAATTTTGTTTACTTTTTGCCGTAATATATAATAAAGCAGACGCTGAGCGCCGCTTGTGTCACCGCACAGGTGGTGTTGCTTTGGGCGATATTATCGCAGGCAATCACCGCCCAAAGCAATGCGCCGACTATCCATGCAGCAGCTCTAACAATGTCTTTCTTGTCCGTTAATTTCACCTCAATTTTAAATTTTAAATATAATCTCTAAAAACAAAGTAGTCAAAAAACTTGCCCTTGACTTTGGTGAAAGTGCGCAGTAGAATAGTACAGCATTTGGACTAAAATGTTTTCGTACTAAGGAGAGCGCTATGGATAACACCGCCGGGTACATTCAGGAATACTGCTCGTGCCTGCACGAATGGGACGCAGCATATGAGGATTACGCCAAGTCCGTGGGGCTGAGCTACACAAGTCTGTGCATCCTCAATGCAATTTACGAGACAGACGGCTGCACGCAAAAGCAGCTTTGCTCGCTGTGCTTTCTGCCAAAGCAGACGGTCAATGCAGCCGTCACGGGCTTTTACGACAAGGGCTGGCTGCGGATGCAGGAGCTGCCCGAGGACAGGCGCAACAAAGCTCTGCATCTGACGGAGCTCGGCAGGAGCGAAGCCGGGCGCATTCTGCAAAATTTGCAGGGATGCGACCGCATTGCGATGGGCTCGCTGACCGAAAGTGAGCAGGAGCAGCTTCTCTCGCTTACCCGCCGGTACATGTCGGCGTGCATAAGCGCAATGAAAAAGCTTTGAACACCAAGAGGAAACCACATGGAACTGGAAATGAAGCTTGAGCATGAGGTAAGCTTACGCTGGCTGATACTTTTTGCTCTGCCGACGATATTCTCAAGCATTTTTGAAAACATATACTCCACCATCGATGGCATTTTTATTGCCCGCTTCGTCGACACGGACGCTCTGTCGGCGATAAACATCGTCATGCCGATGATCGGCCTGTCGCTGGCACTTGGCATGATGTTCGGCACGGGCGGCAATGCGCTCGTTGCCAAGAAGATAGGCATGGGCAGGCTCGAGGAGGCCCGTGAGGACTTTTCACTGCTTATAGCAGTGGCGTTCGGCTTTTGCATCGTACTTGCGGCGCTGTGCTTTGTTTTTCTCGACCCGCTGTGCCGCTTCCTCGGCTCGGACGAAGCGCTGCTGCACTACTGCCGTGAGTACATGATACCGGTTTTGATAATGCTTCCGTTTGCGGCGTTCGGCATGGTATTCCACTTAAGCTTTATAACCGTCGGCAAGGCGGGCTTGGGCGCATTTCTCGCCGTGCTCGGCGGCGTGCTGAACATCGTGCTCGACTGGCTGTTTATCACCGTGTTCCATTGGGGACTTGCCGGTGCAGCTATCGCAACGAGCATCGGCTATGCCGTGCAGTCGCTCGTGGGCGCCGTGTGGTTTTGCGTAAACCGCAAGCAGGTTTTGTACATCGTGCGGCCTAAATGGCGCTCGAAAGCCATCGTCGGCAGCTGCATAAACGGTTCGTCCGAAATGGTCAGTGTGCTTGCGTTCTCGGTCATCACGATCCTGTTTAACCGCATACTCATGGACATCGGCGGCTCGGACGGCGTTGCGTCACTGACCATCATCTGGTACGCTCAGGGTCTGTTCGGCGGCCTGTTCAGAGGCTATATAAACGGTATCTCCTCCGTCGTGAGCTACAACTTGGGCAAAGGCGACAAGCTTCGTCTGTCGAAGGCCTTCCGCATCAGCGTGTGGACGCTTTTGGGCACCTCAGCCGTTGTCACCGCAATAAGCTACATTTTCGGCGGTGCGGTCGTCGACTTCTTTGCAAAAGGCAATGCACATGTTGCGCAGGTCGCACTGCACGGTTTCAGGATAGTCGCCATAAGCTTTGCGATGATGGCGTTCAATGTCTTTGCCTCAGGCTGGTTTACAGCCCTCAACGACGGCAAGACCTCGGCAATACTTTCGTTCTGCCGCACGATGCTGTTCATGGTCGTGCCGGTGCTCATCCTGCCGAAGTTTTTCGAAATGGACGGCGTATGGATGGCACTCACGGTCGGCGAGCTTTTGAGCCTTGTTATGGCCGTCTTCTACTTTATAAAATACAGGGACATGTGGCGTGCACCGAGTGCCGCAGAATAAAAACCAACGCACCGCCGAAGCGGTGCGTTTTGCCATATCATTCGTGTTTTTTATCTTTGGTCAAAAGCACGGAGCTGATGAGCGCCGTCAGCGGGACGGACAGGATAACGCCGATGCTGCTTGATATGCCGCTGACTACCTCTATCGCAAGATACGATGAGCTGAGCAGCTGGTGCGGGCTGAGGCTCAGCGAGTACAGGTAAATGACCAGCGCAAAACCGCTGCCTAAGAACGCAAGTATCAGCGTATTCGTCATCGTGCCAACCATGTCACGGCCGATATTCATGCCCGAGCGGAACAGCTCCTTTGCATTCATCTGCGGTGCGACCGTGTGCACCTCGGTGAGCGCCGAGGCAATGCTCATGGCAACATCCATCACAGCGCCCAGTGCGCTTATGACGATACCGCCGACCAAAAGTCCCTGAAGTCCGATGGGCGTGCCGGTCTGACGCAGCTGCAAAAGCGGCTCGACATCGGCAAGACGCAGGCCGCTTATTCGTGCAAGCTTTTGCGCAAACAGGCCGAACAGCAGTGCGATAGCCGTACCGGCGACCGTGCCGAGCATGGCGCAGACGCTCTTGCGTCCCGTGCCGCTGAGTATCACCATCGTGACCACGGTTATATATGCACACACGAGGAACACCGTGAGCAGCGTGGGTGCGCCCTTTATGAGCAGCGGTATCAGCAGCCAGAACAGGCAGGCAAGCGTGATGGCAAGGGCAACAAGCGATTTTGCGCCCACCTTTCCGCCGACGAGCACCGTGACCAAGACAAACGCCAAAGCTATTATAACGAGCATGCTCGTGCGGTTATACTCATAGACCGTCGCCGTGTGGCTGCCGTCGGAGTAGGTGGAGATAAGCAGCGTCACACCGTCGCCGACCTCGACGCTGCCGCCGTAGAGAGGGCCGACATAGTTGCTGACCTGCAAGGTCTCGCCCTTGTACCGGCCGGTCTTTACCTCGGCAAGCAAAAGCTGCTCGCCACGCAGTGCATTGTCCGCCGTGGGGTCTGCGAATGTGGTGTCCGACAGAACATTCGTCACAACGGCATTTTCATACTCGGCATAGTCACCGTCGGTCGTCGGTGCAGCGTCCTCGGGTGCAGCGATGACACGCAGTACGATAAAAAGCACAAGTGCCGCCGCAAGCACGATGATGCTCATGCGGTTATCCTTCAGCCACTGTTTGAAATTATGCCGAGGAGCGAGCTTTTCCATCCAAAAGACCCCCCATTTCATTTTAAGTTCAGCATAGCAATTTTGTATGCCCCTGTCAAGCTCGTAAAATGTGCGTAAAGCAGTAAAATTTTTGTGGCTTTTACGGAAACGGTATGTTAAAATGGTTTCATCAACTAATATGGTTTGCTCCGGTTTATGGCTCAATCTGCGTTTTAGGACAAGTTCTGCCTTAGCTTCGGCAATCCCCTCCTAATCTGCAGATCGTCATTCGCCTGTTTTCGCAGGCGAGGGCGATTTTTTTGCTATTCAGCCGGAACGGGCCAAAAAACGGAAAAGTTGAATCAAAAAGGAGGTCCTTTGATGAAAGCAACAAAAGGCAGACGATTATTAAGCGCTCTGCTGTCGCTGCTCATGCTGGTCTCGCTGCTGCCGATCTCGGTACTGGCGGACGATACCACCGTGACTGCGACTCAGATCACGCAAGCGTCTGAGCTTGTTGACGGTCAGTATGTTCTCGTCACCGACAGCGGCTATGCCCCCGGTGTCCTCGATGGCACTTGGTTAACGGCAGCAGCCGTCACCGCAGATGAAAACACCGTTACGGTCGATCCCGCCCTGCTGTGGACGGTCACCGTCGGCACTGACGGTATCAAGCTCAAAGACAGCAGCGGAAACACCATTGCTCCCAAGGGCGGCAATAATAACGGCATCAAGTCCGGCGATTACAGCTGGAAGGTCAGCTTCGCCGACGGCAAGTTCAGCTTTGCCGGTCAGGGCGACGATACCGTTACTCTTGCAAGCAACAAGAGCTCGCAGAACAAGTTCCGTGCATACAAAAATGCCACGGTCGAGAAAACCCCCGGCGGCTACCCGTCCGAGTTTACGCTTTATAAGCTCAACGCCGCTGCCGTCCGTGAAAGCGGCATAGTCACCGACCTGAGCGCCCTCAAGGACGGCGACACGGTCGTTGTGTTTAACCCCGCAAGCCTCAAGACCCTGTCCACGGAATATTCCGGATTCTACAACAAGGGCAACGATGTTAAGGTCGAGGACGGCAAGCTCACAGGCTTTACCGATGTCGACAAGTGGACGCTCGGCATTAACGACGACGGCACCTACAGCTTCTCCACCGCAAAGGGCGAGAAGCTCTCCATGGACACCGGCTACACCAGCACTCCGCTTGACAAGGTCAACAACAGCTGGAAGCTCACCGCAGTTGACGGCAAGGACGGTACATTCTATATTGACAACACCGGCCGCACCGACAAGTACCGTCTCCAGTGGTATGCCTCAAAGGGCACATGGAGTGCATACACCGGCACGGGCGATGCCTTTGAGCAGCAGCTCTACCTCGTGATCGATACCGAAACTCCCGATCCCACGCCTACTCCCGAGCCCAGCGCACTTCTCAAGGACGGCGACAAGGTCGTTATCTACAACCCCGCAAACCTCAAGGCTCTGTCCACCGATTACGGCGGAACTTACTACAATCAGGGTACTGATGTCTCCCTCGACGGCACGAAGCTTAGCGGCTATACCGCCGCTGATGTCTGGACAGTCGGTGTTAACTCCGACGGAAGCTACACCTTCTCTACCGCAGACGGCAAGAAGCTCTCCATGGGTGCAAAGTTCACCAGCACCCCGTTGGACGATGTGAACACCGCATGGCAGCTTGAAGAAGCAAAGACCGCAGGCTGCTACTATATTAAAAACGCGGTCCGCGGCAACTACCTTGAATGGTACGCCGACAAGGGCAACTGGAGCAGCTTCTCCAAGATAGGCGACGAAGCTCTGTTTGCTCAGGCATTTTTCAAGGTCAAGGAAAGCGGCATCATCACCAGTCTCTCGGCAGGCGACACCGTTGTTATTTTCAATCCCGCAAACCTCAAGGCTCTGTCCACCGACTATGCCGGTACATATTATAATCAGGGCACTGCCGTCACCATTGCAGACGGCAAGCTTTCCGGCTACACCAAGGCCGACATCTGGACGGTCGGTGTGAACTCCGACGGAAGCTACACCTTCTCCACCGCAGACGGCAAGAAGCTCTCCATGGGTGCAAAGTTCACCAGCACCCCGCTGGACGATGTGAACACCGCATGGCAGCTTGAGAAGGCAGCAACCTCCGACTGCTTCTACATTAAAAATACAGTCCGTGGCAACTATCTTGAATGGTACGCCGACAAGGGCAACTGGAGCAGTTTCTCCAAGATAGGCGATGAGGCTCTGTTTGCTCAGCAGTTCTATCTCGTTGTCGACGACGGCTCGGATACGCCCGCAGGCGGTCTCCCCGAGGCTGGCAGCGAAGTTGTTATCTATAATGCCAACGCCGCAGCGGTCCTCGCCGCTCAGGACAGCAACACCGACAGCCCGTCGATACTCAAGGCAGCCGCCACCATTCAGGACGGCAAGGCCTCCTGCGCAAACGGTGCAGTCGTGTTCACCGTTGAGAAAAACGGCGACTACTACCGTTTCTACAACAAGACCTACGGCTACCTGTGCGCAAACGGCACCGGCAACAATGCCTTCTATACTCAGACCGCAAGCGAAGACGCCGATTGGCTGGTTCGCACCTGCTCCGGCGGTGTCGGCGGCTTTGAGATGGAAAGCCGCACGGCAAAGTTCAACGGCAAGCACAGCCAGTGGCTGGAGTACTACAACGACAGCTTCAAGGTGTACTCCATGTACAATGTCACCGACTACACCATCTATTCGTTTAACTTCTACCCTGCGGTGGGCAGCACCATCGTGGACGGCATCGTGAATACGCCCGCCTTCGACTTTGGCACAGTGCTCCCTGCATATGTCGGTCAGGACTACGAGCTGACTTTCACCGTAGACGCCCCCTTCGGCGTAAGTGGTGACATAAAGGCATGGCTGAGTGACGGCACCGCACTTAGCGTTGCCAAGAACGAGGACGGCACCTACACCATCAGCATCCCTGACGCTCTTATCTCCGGCGATAAGCTCACTGTCTCCGTCAAGGGTACGGACAACAAGTACATCCCCATCAACAGCACAGTCGAGATCGAGGTCAAGGACGACCCGTCCGTCATTGACCCGATGCCCGAGGCTCGTTCTGAGACAGGCAGCGAAAAGCGCCCGACTATCGGTGCGACCATCGTAAACGCAGGCATTGATCCAACGATCGAGATGACCGTGAACGGCACCGCCGTCAAGGCGACTGTCGCAAACGGCAAGATAAGCTACACCCCCGATAAGGTCATGGCAGACGGCCGTGTCGATGTGCAGATCACCGTGAAGCGCACCGACGGTAAGACCGCAACGCTCAACTGGTACTTCATCGTCGGCAAGGCACAGTATCAGCGCTACTTCGGTCAGCTGCACAGCCACACCCAGTATTCCGACGGCTCAGGCTCTCTCGACACGGCTCTTGACTATGTAAAGAACCTGCCCGAGAGCGCAAATGTCCAGTTTGTCGCATTCACCGACCATTCGAACTACTTTGATACCACCAGTGCAGCCAACCCCGAGGGTGCCCTGTACGACATGGATCTTGCGACCGCTTACAGCCAGCAGCGCTGGAAGGAATACAAGGACAAGATCGCAGACTTCAACAGCGCCAACACCGGCGTTATCGCCATCGGCGGCTTTGAGATGACTTGGTCGGGCGGCCCGGGTCATATCAACACCTTCAACACCGAAGGTATCGTGTCCCGCAACAACAAGATGCTCAACAACAAGACCTCTGACGCAGGCATGAAGGCATACTATGCACTGCTCAGCCAGTCCGAGGGTATTGACTCCATAAGCCAGTTCAACCACCCCGGTACGACCTTCGGCACATTCTCTGACTTTGCCTACTGGGACGGCGTCATCGACTCCCGCATCTACATGGTCGAGGTCGGCAATGGCGAAGGCCAGATAGGCGCAGGCGGCTACTATCCCAGCTACGAGTACTACATCATGGCTCTTGATAAGGGCTGGCATGTCGCTCCGACCAACAACCAGGATAACCACAAGGGCAAGTGGGGCAACGCAAACGATGCCCGTGATGTTATCATTACCGATAACTTCAGCGAGGAGGGCATCTACGAGGCCATCCGTGAAAGACGCATGTACTCGACCGAGGACAAGAACCTTGAGCTCGGCTACACCGTCAACGGCAGCATGATGGGCTCTACCCTCTCCACCGTCCCCGAGGCGCTCGATATCGAGGTCTCCGTGGCCGATCCCGACAAGACAGATTCCATCAGCAAGGTTGAGATCGTTGCAAACTCCGGCAAGGTCGTTTACACCTGGGACGATTCCACCGAGCTCGCAGCAGGACTGCTGACCGCTCAGCTTGCTCCCAGCTACAGCTACTACTTCGTGCGTGTAACCGAGGCCGACGGCGACCTTGCAGTCACCGCTCCCGTTTGGGTCGGCGAAATGCTCAAATTAGGCGTGTCCAGCTTCGTGTGCGGCACCTCCACTCCCGTAACGGGCGAGGAGCTCACCCTGACGACCACCATGTTCAACAGCGAGACCACCGACGCAACGGTCAAGGCACTGTCCTACACCATCGGCGGTGTGAGCATCGGCGTTGACCAGACCGGCTACACCGTTGCGGCCGGCAGCACGCTTGAGATACCGTTCAAGTGGACTCCCGACAAGGCCCGTGTCACCACCGTGACCGTGACCGCAGTCGTCGAGCAGGGCGGCAACGAATACACCTTCACTAAGACCCTTGAGCTCGATGTTCAGGACGCAGATAAGCTCGTGTACATCGGCATCGATGCCTCCCACTACAACGAGTATGTCGCAGGCAACTACAAAGACTCCATGGGCAACTTCGGCAACCTCGCAGCGCAGTACAGCGTGCGTACCGTTACGCTGGGCACCTCCGCTGACCTCATTGCTGCCTGCGGAAACAGCAAATACAAGGCAATTATCCTCACTGCTCCCTCCCGCCGTCTCGAAGCGGCACAGGCCGATCCGAAGGTTTACTCCGATGCCGAGCTCGCGGCTATCAAGGCGTTCAACGCAAGCGGCGGCACTGTAATACTCGCAGGCTGGTCGGATAACTACGAAAACTACGATGTTATCAAGAACAACCCCGCAATCAAACACATGGCGGAGACGCAGAACGAGGTGCTTGCAGCCCTCGGCTCAAGCCTGCGCATCAGCGACGATGCGACCTACGATGATGTTCGCAGCGCAGCCGACGGCGTTGATAAATGGAGACTGTACTTCAGCGATTATAATAACGATAATCCGCTGACCGGCGGTGTCATCTATGATGCCGACCACCCGTACGACAAGCTCTACACCGAGCGCTTCAGCCACTACGGCGGCGCATCGATCTACGCCGTAGACGCAAGCGGCAACGCAACAAGCACTCTTCCCTCCACCGTTTCCCCCGTCGTTTACGGTCACGCTACGACCTACTCTATTGATGTCGATGGCGACGGTCTCGGCGGTGCCGGCACTCCAAAGTACGCATTCAAGGATAACGACAGCCGCCTGATGGTGATGGCGACAGAACAGCTTGACGGCAAGGGGCTCATCGTTGTCTCGGGCGCTGCGTTCATGTCCAACTTCGAGGTTCAGGCTCAGGTCGATAACGGTGCGGAAAAGAACTACTCCAACTACCGCATCTGCCAGAACCTGCTTGGCATGCTCAATCCCGTGACCATCACGCCCATCGCCGATGTTCAGGCCGAAAAGGATGAGAATGTCAAGTACACCATTGAGGGCATCGTGACCTCCAACGCCTCCGGCTACGATAAGGACACCGCATTCTTCGACTGCATCTATGTCCAGGACGGCACCGCAGGCATCAACTGCTTCCCCGTTGCCGGCAACTTCAAGATCGGCGACAAGGTCCGCATCAGCGGCACAACGAGTTCCTACCAGGGCGAGCGCCAGCTGGCAGTCAGCAGCATCGAGAAGATCGGCGAGGAAACGCCAGTCCAGCCCACCGTTGTGACCTCCAAGCAGATAAACGACGGCAGCGTGCTCGGCTCGCTCGTGACCGTCAAGGGCGTTATCACCCGTGTTGAAATGGCAAACGGTCTTGTCCAGACCATCATGGTCAAGGACGCAAACGGCGATGAGAGCCGTGTGTTCATTGACGGTTACATCACAACCGCAAAGGATGTCGTGAACGCCGAGGTCGGCCGTGAGATCACCGCCACCGGCCTTGCCTCCTACGACAACACCTTCACTCTGTCCGACGGCACAGCAGTTGCACCCCGCATCCGTATCCGTGACCGTGCCGATGTAGTGTGCGGCGACAAGGTCGAGCACACCCACTCGTTCGGCGAATGGACAGTAACCAAGGCTGCCACCTGCACCGAGCCCGGCGAGCAGACCCGCAGCTGCGAATGCGGCTACAGCGAGACGCAGGTCATCCCCGCAACGGGTCATGACTATGTAAACGGCGTGTGCGCAAACTGCGGTGCAGTCCAGACCCCCGATAAACCCACTCCGGACACTCCGGATAAGCCCACTCCGGACACGCCGGACAAGCCCACTCCGGACACTCCCGACACTCCGAACAATCCCGATACGCCGGATAAGCCGGATGGCGGAAAGTCGAATAACGACAAGCCCAAGGCCGGCGATGACAGCCACATCGTAATGTGGATCGGCGTACTGGTCATCTCGATGGCAGTCGGCGGCACAGTGCTCTACCATAAAAAGCGTGAGCAGTAATCAAGGTCCCATCTAAGTAAAACCCGACCCCGCCCTTACTGAACTGCGCCAGATTGTACGGACAGCACAAAAAACCACCCTATGCAGGGATATG
>ENA-OZDC01001179-OZDC01001179.1-human-gut-metagenome-genome-assembly--contig:-NODE-1179-length-10225-cov-18.805900_pt1 | contig 10225 bp, 6 predicted proteins | sample MGYA00244082_ERZ653570 | MGnify/ENA primary metagenome ERZ653570 (study PRJEB26926, sample SAMN06164919) | human gut metagenome | biome: ENVO:00009003; feature: ENVO:2100002; material: ENVO:00002003... | reverse complement strand
CTATCCTCTTCGTCGGCAGCGTCAGATGTGTATAAGAGACAGGTTATATCTACCAGTATTTATTGATATATAAGTATTAACAAAATGCACATTAATTCGTGGAAACGTTTCAGTTAATTTGTAATATCAGCTCGGTATAAGCTGTTATTTCTGTTATATTTTTTAATATTTTTATTCCCAGTCCGTCATACAGCCTGCAGCTTTCGTAATCCGTTCCGTCACCGTTTCCCACCAGATACACAGGAATATTATACCTGACAGCATTTTGCATAAATTCCTTTAATTTTTCGGAGGCTGTACAGATTGTCCCACTGTGGTAAGTACATAATATTACTGCCTTGTATTCTTTAATATCGGGATATTTCACCCCCGGATACGGATACAGGATAAGGACATCAGAATATTTGCCATGACCGGCAGGGACCGGAAACAATTTATTCTTACAAGGATTGGCCTGTCCCGAAGGACTGAATTCACCTTCGGCATAGTCACCATAACAGCAGTCATTCACCGTATATATCTCATCACTGTAAATATGATGTCTTAAAAGGGTGTTCCCATAGTATATCTTTGTAATACCATCTCTGCCTGTGTATGGAACAAATACACCATTACCGCATTTGTTCCTGATAAAATCAACTGCCGCAGAAAAATTCCTAAGTCCATTGGCTCTATTATCCGTAAGTACATAATTGCTGCATACCACCATTACAGGAATATGCGTAAATTCCTCTATACACGATAAAAAAGATGCTGTGTACTGTATCGTATCACTTCCATGGGTCAGAATAATTCCCTCAACATTCCCTAACATCATTTTATGCACTGCTTTGGCAATTATGACAAAATCACTGCAATTAATATTTTCGCTCAGTATCGTACAGGGTGCGTCTGTTACAAAATCATCGTATCCACAGCTCTCTTTATACATTTTAAGAAGCATATACCTCATTTCAGGATCAGTTGATATATATCCGTCAGATATACTGCTGCCTATAGTTCCTCCTGTAAAAATCACACCAATCATTTGCTTTCCTCCGATATCTTAAGAGTCCCGATTTCATCAACTATTTTGTCTATGGTCCTTATATATTCCTCTGTATTTTTAGTCTCAGCCTGTTCAAAATAATAAGTAAAATATGGGCTTTCCCCTGTTGTAAACTTCATGCGGATACCTTTCTTTTTCACAATGTCAGGTATCCCCGCAGGATTAATCATGGCTCTGTGGTAGAGACGGATTTTAATTTCTTTACGGTTTCCTTTAATTTCCGTTATATAATTACTGTGACATTTTGATTTTAGCAGTGCAATGCTCATAAGTATGACCGCCGGCTTAGGAATATCTCCAAAACGATCTATGAGTTCATCTGTCATATCAGCAAGGTCTTCTTCCGTCTCAATGGCAGCAATTCTCTTATATATGTCAAGCTTCTGGTTTTCGCTTCTTATATATGTGGCAGGGATATACGCATCCACGTCAATATCAACAACAGTTTCGTAATCCTCGATTTTTCCCTCGCCTTTAAGTTCAAGGACAGCCTCATTAAGCATCTTACAATAAAGGTCATACCCTACCGCTTCCATATGTCCGTGCTGTTCTTCACCTAACATATTTCCTGCTCCTCTGATTTCCAGATCTTTCATGGCAATCCTGAATCCGGAGCCCAAATCGGTAAACTCTCTTATTGCACTCAGCCTTTTCTCAGCAATTTCACTTAATACCTTATCTTTTTTGTACATCAAGAAAGCATACGCCATTCTTCCTGTACGTCCGACTCTTCCTCTTAACTGGTACAGCTGGGAAAGTCCGTATTTATTGGCATCATGTATAATAATAGTATTTACATTCGGTATATCAAGTCCTGTTTCGATTATGGTGGTTGAGACAAGAACATCAATGTCTCCGTTAATAAAATCCATCATTATTTTTTCAAGTTCACGTTCGCTCATCTGTCCATGTGCAAATGCAACATTGGCTTCCGGCACAAGTTTTGCAATATTAAGGGTAATTTCGTCTATTCCCAGAACCTTGTTATATACATAGTATACCTGTCCGCCTCTTGCAAGTTCCCTGTTAACAGCCTCTCTCACCATTTCCTCATCATATTCCGTAACAAAGGTCTGGATGGGTATTCTGTCCACCGGAGGTTCCATAAGTACGCTCATATCCCTGATTCCTATTAAACTCATATGGAGGGTCCGCGGAATAGGTGTTGCCGATAAAGTTATGACATCAACAGATTCTTTCATCTGTTTGATTTTTTCCTTGTGTGCCACGCCAAAGCGCTGTTCCTCATCTATGATAAGCAGTCCGAGATTCTTAAAACTAACATCCTTGGATAAAATCTTATGAGTACCGACGACAACGTCCACAAGCCCTTTTTTAAGTCCTTCTATTGTATTTTTTGCTTCTTTTGGCGTACAAAACCTTGATAACATCCTGACTTCAACGCCAAAATCTTTCATTCTCGAATCAAAATTGGTAAAAATCTGTTTTGCCAGAATTGTTGTTGGGCATAAATATACTACCTGCTTGTTATCCTGGACAGCTTTAAATGCAGCCCTTAATGCGACCTCGGTTTTTCCGAAACCTACGTCACCGCATATAAGTCTGTCCATAATTCTGGTGCTTTCCATATCTGTTTTGGTCTCTTCTATTGCCGTAAGCTGGTCTGTCGTAGGTTCATAAGGGAAAAGTTCCTCAAATTCCTGCTGCCATGGCGTGTCTTTTGAAAAAGCAAACCCTTGTCTGGCACTTCTGGATGCATATAATTTAATAAGTTTATCGGCAACCTGTTTTACAGCGCCTCTGACTTTTGTTTTGGTCTTTGTCCATTCCGGCGAACCCAGTCTGTTAAGCTTAGGCTTGGCACCCTCCCTGTCGCCGTATTTTTGTATCATATCAAGCTGTGTAGCAAGTATATAAAGGTTCCCGCCGTTGGCATATTCTATTTTAATGTAGTCTTTCTCGGTTTTGTCTACACGGATTTTTTCAATTCCCCTGTATATTCCGAGTCCGTGATTTTCATGAATTACATAATCTCCTATTGACAGTTCGGAAAAATCGGAGATAGATTTACCATCGTAGCTTTTTTTCTTTTTCTTAGGTTTCTTCGCCGTGCTGAAAATATCATCTTCCGCAACTGCTGCAAATCTTATATCAGGATATTCATAGCCCTTCCTAAGCTTGCCACAGACGGTTACAACTTCTCCTTCTTTGATTTCTTTTTGGCTTTTATCTGAAAATGCGGCCATTATATCATTTTCCATCAGGTCTTTTGCCAGTCTTCTGGCCCTTATTTCCGAGCCTGATACAATTAGTATGCGGTATTTTTTCTTTTTCCAGTTCTTTATGTCACTTACAAGGGTTTCAAAAGAATTATTATACGAACCTATTCCCTTTGCATTTATGTCATAGTGTCCCGAAATATTAAGTTCCGGTATTTTGCAGTCAAGCACTGATACTGCCATCAGGCTGTGCAAAGCCAGTTTATGGAACACTTCGCCTTTTGAATACAATACCTCTGTCTGTCCCGGAAGGATGCTTCCTTTTTCTAGCCTGTGGGACATACTTTCCCTGAATTCTTTCTCCACTACATCCATTTTTTCAATAATTCTTACCGGTTCATCAATAACTATACCATCTTTTTCATAGTCAAAATAATCCGCTAATGATACCGGATTTTTTATAAAATATTTAACATAACTGTCAAGTCCGCTCCTGTCCTTAAGCACAAACAGTTTTTCCTTAAGCTCTTCAACATTTTTCTTTATAAGGTTGCTTTCAGTAATTTTAGCTTCTTTATTAAGTGCTTCACTGTATTTTGCTGCATCTTTCTCAATACTTTTAATTCCCGATGCCAGTGTATCATCTATGAGCAGCTCTGTTGCCGGGAAAATATCAATTTCTTCGATATTCTCTACGGAACGCTGGCTTTCCGCATCAAAAAGCCTCATTGCATCCACTTCTGTATCCCACAGTTCAATACGGCAGGGATTTTCCATATTCACAGGGAAAATATCGATTATGCCGCCTCTGATGGCAAACTGACCGCTGTGTTCCGTCTGTCCGGCATTTTCATAACCGGCATTTACAAGTCGTTCAGATAATCCTTTGATGTCGATATCATCACCGTTTTTTATATTTATGGTGTTTTTTCTGAATATATCCTGTGGTACCAGTTTATCCATACAACCGTCAATGGTTGTAATGATAGTGGCTTCCCGGTCATTTATAAGATGATTGATTACTTCCAGCCTCTCCCTGACAACTTCATTGCTTCTTATGTCAGCACTGTAAAAAATGAAATCCTTGGCAGGATAGTAATAAGTATTTTTATCAATGGCTCGATAATCTTCATAAAGTTCTCTTGCCCTTATTTCTGTACCTGTTATTATGAGCTTCTTATTAAATTTTTCTGTGATTTTATAGATAAAATATGGCTTCTGCTGGTCAACACAGCCAAAAGCCACAGGTACATTCCCTTTTTTCTTAAGGTCATCTATAATATTCTGATAATATGCCAGTTCACATACCGGCTTCTCCAATATGCTCATTTTCTATACTCCGTTATATTTATTCATTGCTGCGTCGTAACCTTCTGTTACCATACATTCGATGGCATTGCAGGCTTTTTCCAGCTCTTTTGCAACTATTGCCTCGTCTTCGCTGTTAAAACGTCCCAGTACATAGTCTGCTAAATCCATCTGTTTCGGCTTATCTCCCACACCGAATTTAAGGCGCGGAAAAGCATCCGTACCAAGGCACGATATAATACTCTTAATGCCGTTATGTCCGCCTGCACTTCCTTTCTTACGGATACGGATCTTGCCCGGTTCCAGACTTATATCATCAAAAGCCACAATACATTCTGATGGATCTACCTTATAATAATCGCAGACGGGTCTTATGCATTCACCACTTAAATTCATATATGTTAAAGGTTTAACAAGTATTACCTTATTTCCGCCTATTATTCCCTTACCTATGAGTCCCTTATGTTTCTGTTCGGTCATCGAAATATTAAATCTGCCGGCAAGCGCATCAATTATTCTGAATCCCATATTGTGTCTTGTCATCTCATATTTTTTCTCAGGGTTACCAAGCCCGGCTATTACATACATATTTTTTTCCTCCAGATTTGTTAATAATATCATATTTTCTTTATTTTATCCATATCAAATTATTGACAGAACTTCTATTAAAATATATATTTAGATAAAAATACTTTAAAAGGAGTTGAATAACTTGGACCCCAGTGTGGCGATTCAGTTTATTGTGTTAATCGTACTTCTGTTACTCTCTGCTTTCTTTTCATCGGCGGAGACATCACTTGTTACGGTCAACCAGATCAGGATGCGTTCTCTTGCAGATGAAGGTAATAAAAAAGCAGCGAGAGTTCTTAAAATTACATCTAATTCATCTAAAATGCTTAGTGCAATTCTTATTGGCAATAACATAGTCAATATTTTTGCATCATCCCTTGCAACAACCATTACCTTACAGTTGTGGGGCAACAGATTCGTAAGTCTTACTACAGGTATTCTTACCTTATTGGTATTGATTTTTGGTGAAATAACACCGAAAACAATTGCTACTTCCCATGCGGAAAAGATTGCAATGACTTACTCAGGTGTCATAAGCCTTCTTATAAAGGTTCTTACCCCTGTTATTTTTATCATCAATAAATTAGCAAATGGTTTTCTTTTTATCTTAGGACTTGACCCGGGTAAAAAAGCTGCTTCAATTACAGAAGACGAGCTGAGAACCATTGTTGACGTAAGCCATGAAGAAGGTGTAATCGAAAAAGAAGAACGCCAGATGATTAAAAACGTGTTTGATTTCGGTGATTCCCAGGCTAAGGATGTTATGATTCCGCGTATTGATATGACATGTGTATCAATAGACAGCCGTTATGACGAGATAATTTCGGTATTCAGAACCGATAAATATACCCGTCTGCCTGTTTATGAAGACTCTGTTGACAATGTCATCGGTATTATTAATGTCAAGGACCTTTTGCTCTGTGAGGATAAGGCTTCATTTAATGTAAGAGATATTCTGCGCAAGCCGTATTATACATACGAGTTTAAAAAGACCTCTGAGCTTATGGAAGAACTTAAAAAGACCTCTAACAATTTTACCATAGTAATAGATGAATACGGTTCGACTGTTGGCATGATTACCCTTGAGGACCTGCTTGAGGAAATTGTTGGTGAAATCCGTGACGAATACGATGGTGACGAAGTCGATGACATTATTAAGGTAAATGATACTGAATATATTTTTTCAGGTACGGCAAGGCTTAACGATATTGAGGAATACATAGAGCTGCCTGACATTGAAACTGACCACGAATCGGATTATGATTCCATAAGCGGATTTATTATCGATTCCCTTAAGCGTCTGCCTGTGCTTGGTGATGAAGTTACCATCGGCAATCTCAGGTTTGTGGTGGAAGGTTGTACCAAAAACAGAATTACGAAGGTTCACGCATATATTATAGATACTAAAAAAGAACCTGATGAAGAAAATGCCGAAGAATAGGAGATATACTTTTATGAAGAAAATAATAAAAGAATTCAAGGAATTTATTTCAAAAGGTAACATATTTGATATGGCTATCGGTCTTATCGTAGGCAGTGCCTTTACAGCTATTGTAAATTCTCTTGTAGGAGACATCTTTTCTCCGCTTCTTACAATTGTAACATCTAAGGCTGACCTTACAGCTTTGGCATGGAACATCAATGGTGCCCAGATTAAATATGGAAGTTTCCTTCAGGCGATTATCACATTTTTATTAACCGCCATTGTTCTTTTCTTCCTTGTAAAAGGAATCAACAAATTACGTTCCCTCGGCCAGAAGAAAGAGGAATCGAAAGAAGCAACTCCGACAACAAAGATTTGCCCGTTCTGTCGTTCTGAAATTGATTTAGAGGCAACGAGATGCCCTCATTGTACATCCGAACTTGAGAAATAATAAAATAATTGCAAAAACACGGGGATGCCGCCTCAACAATTTTCAATTGTTAAAGCGCATCCCCATTTTATTAACGTGGCGTAAAATTGCCTTTCATATGCTGATATATTACGTCTGCATCTTCTTTACTGCAGCTTCCTCTGTATCTCTCCATCCTTCATATAGATGATTCTGTCCGTCTTTTCTGCCATATCTTTATCATGGGTTACCATTACAATTGTCTGGTTATGGATTTTGTTGCCTTTAACAAGCGCGTCCATTACTATTTCACTGTTTACCGAATCAAGGTTACCCGTAGGTTCATCAGCAAGAATCACGGCAGGTCTTTGTAACAATGCCCTTGCAATTGCCACACGCTGTTTCTCACCACCTGACAATAATCCTGCCTTTCTGTATAAAAGCTTCTCTATATCAAGCTCTTTTATAAGCTCTTTCAGGTAATCTTCGTCCCATTTGGACTTATCAAATACAAACGGTAAAACAATATTGTCATATACATTCAAATCTTCTACAAGGTTGTAACTCTGGTATATTATGGCTATTTTGGTTCGTCTTAACTTACATTTTTCCTTCTCAGAAAGAGTGGACATATTCCTGTCCTCAAGGAAATATTCACCTGAATCGGCATTTTCCAGAGTCCCAAGAATATTTAAAAGCGTCGTCTTTCCACAGCCACTCTTTCCCATTACAGCAACAAACTCTCCGGTATTTACATCAAGCGAAAGATTTTTTAATACATGTACTTCGGAAAGTCCCTCTCCAAAAGATTTGTTTATTTTATTTAACTTTATCATGTCTTTTTCCCTTTCCTAATTGTCCTGCAAACACAATTAACACCAATATTACCAAGGTTCCCGCAGCTACCTTAATCAGATTAATGAATAGTGTCTTATTTTCAACATAATAATAGCTGACCATTCCTTTTAGTAAAGTATTAATAAGTATAATTACAAGAATCGTTGAAAGAATCAGTGCCGAAAGCCATACTGATATGTACTCATATATCTGTAGTTCGGTCTTTATATGTGAATCCATTCCTAGTGTCTCGTATACTAAAAATTCACGTTTTCTTGACATCTTATCAAGCCTGATGGATGTTATCATTCCGCCAAGTCCGATAAGAATAAAAAGGCCTGACACAACCGCTACAACAAATACCTGTATTTCATGATTATCCTCAGCCAGTTCATAAATCTCGGCAGTATCCATAAGTCCTACACCTAATTCGTATGCAAGATCCTGTAATTTCTCACCGGCACTCTTTATTTTGCCTTTTTCACATATAATAGAATACATCCAGTTTGGACTACATCCAACTTCTTTAATTTCTTTTAACATTCTGCTTTCAGGAACCAAAAACGTTAAATAGTCAATTTCTTCTTCTGTAACAATTTCACTTTGTGGCATTGATAACACACCATCTATTCTGATTTCATATTCTTTATCTGTATCCTCTGCCTGCTGATACACATATGTAAAAGTATCTCCTTCCTTTGCATCATTTGAATGAATAATTTTTCCTTCCAAAACAGTTTCATTTATCGCGTATACAAGTTCTTCTTTTTCAAAAGTATCAAAATCTGCCATCCAAGGATTTTCTTTTCTTACTTCATCATAGTAATCTTTATTGCAGCTTACTAAGCCATCCATACTTTGGTTATCTCTATCTCTCCCCTTTATTCTCACAAATGCCGAACCATATATATTGAATTTTTTTACACCTTCAACAGCCCTGAATTCTGATTCATACCGGTCAATATCTTTATCAGTAATTATATAATAGTGACCGTAACTTTTATAAATTTCCGCCTCCTCTTCACTTCTGCTTTTAATTCCCGGATGGATACTTAATAAAATCGTTATCATAAGAAGCATTATTGTAAGTGAGCTTGTAAGCACTATATTAAATATCCACCTGTTTCTTACGGTTGTACTTGCAAGCTTTGATATGCTGTTACATGGTTTTTTCTTTATTTCTCCCGTTATTTTTCTTTTATGTATAGTAAGGATGCCGTTACACTTTATTAACATGAATATCGTTGTAACTATAAGTATTATAAGATACATTACAATGATCTTGACAGGATTAATCTTAATAAGCGAAAAATCCGTATATTCAGAATTAAGTATACTGATAATGGTTTTCTTCCCTACTGTCAATGCAATAACCGCAAGTCCTGTTCCTGCTAAAACACCTGTGAACTCACATATTGCAAATACTCTGTTATATATTCCGGTTATCTTTCCTTTTCCGGCACCTATTGTATACATCTGGCGGATATTTTTTCTTTCAGATTCTCCAATCTGAAAAAGATTGAGAATTATTGTTGCAAGGGACACAATAATTATTATCCCCTGAAAAAGAAATACGCCTGCTTTACTCGCTTTAAAATAATCAGACTTATATACGGACTCCACAGCCATCTTTACATACCGGTTTGCTTCAACATTTCCTGCCTGCTTGAAAGTTTCTAATGCAGCTTCATACCTTGCCTTGTCATGGCTGTTGCAGGTATAATAATATATCCTGCTACCGGTTCCTGATTTTCCTGAATATGCATTATGGATAAAGGTTCCCGTTGTAAATGATGAGCTGTCATATATTCCGCATATTGTATATTTCCTTGTGGCAATATCCGTATATACATCACTTACCGACAATTCCTCGTCTCCAAGGATATTACCATCTGCATCATGACGTTCTTTTATATCAAGCTCTATTACATCACCTGTCTTAAGAATTTCCCCGTTGTATACCGTATTCTGTGCAACAAGAAGTTCATCTGCACTGGCGGGATAATTCCCTTCCATAATCTTATATGGAATTGTATTATATAAATCGTTGTCAATTCCCGTAATTGCTAATAAATACCTGTCTGTACAATCTATATAATTTCCTATATGTTCCATCTCAGGTATTATATCAAGAACACCTATATTCTGATTCTCTGCATATCCTCTATATGTCACTCCATCGATCTTTATATTCTCATCTGATGATGTCTTAAGACGGTAATCCCATACCCCGTTATACCGGTATGCGTTTCTGACCTTAACCTCTCCGTATGATGAAAATATGCTTTCAGAGGCAATTATGAACATCATGGCAATCATGACCGCAGTCATGATTGCCACATATTTTTTTAAATTGGATTTAAAATTTGAATATGATAATTTAAACAATTCTAGTTGTACTCCTGTCTCTTATACACATCTGACGCTGCCGACGAAGAGGATAGTGTAGA
>ENA-OZDC01001153-OZDC01001153.1-human-gut-metagenome-genome-assembly--contig:-NODE-1153-length-10423-cov-5.581404_pt1 | contig 10423 bp, 9 predicted proteins | sample MGYA00244082_ERZ653570 | MGnify/ENA primary metagenome ERZ653570 (study PRJEB26926, sample SAMN06164919) | human gut metagenome | biome: ENVO:00009003; feature: ENVO:2100002; material: ENVO:00002003... | reverse complement strand
CACTATCCTCTTCGTCGGCAGCGTCAGATGTGTATAAGAGACAGGTATAGCCCTTAAAAAGGGTGAAACGCTTGATATGCTGTATAACGAACGCTTGCCCCTTTATAAAAAATATGCCGATATTACCGTTTCTTCAGCCGACACTGAGGAAACCGTAAAAAGAATACTGATACAGCTGTAAAACAAAAGGCTTTCGTTTAGGCAAGGTAATATTTATGGATGCAAAAAAAGCCGTAGCAAACAGATTATTAGAATTATGTGAGGAAAAAAGGCTGTCGGTAAATGCTTTGGCAAGAAGCTCTGCCGTTCCGCCCTCAACACTAAAGAATATAATAAACGGCGGAAGCAGGAATGCAGGCGTTGTTACACTTAAGATAAGAAATTATGCGACGGCTTAGAAATATCTCTTTATGACTTTTTTAATACCGAAACATTTAAAGCTTTAGAACAGGAAATTAAATAAACTCTATTAACAAAAAGCTCACTGCCAAAATTCAGCAGTGAGCTTTTTTATCCCCTAAAGTACGCCCTATAATAGAACCTTTTTTGTTTTACAGCGATATTTCATCGATTTTTTTAAGCTCCTCCGCCGTAAATTCGGTGTTTTCGATCGCCTTTATATTATCAAGTATCTGCGACGGTCTTGAAGCCCCTATTAAAACCGAGGTTACCACACCGTCCCTAAGCACCCATGCAAGCGCCATTTCGGCAAGGGTTTGATTTCTGCTTTTCGCTGTCTCGTTAAGCCGTGAGATTTGCTCTAAGCGCTCCTTTGTAATGGCGGATTCCTTTAAAAATCTGCCGTCGGTCATAACGCGGCTGTCTGCCGGAATACCGTTTAAATACCTGTTTGTAAGCATACCCTGCGCTAACGGACTGAAAGCAATTATTCCCTCATTAAGCTCTTTTGCGGCAGCTTTAAGGCCGTTGTTTTCTATTGTGCGGTCAAAAACGGAATATCGGTTTTGATTTATTATAAACGGGCATTTAAGCTCGTTTAATATTTTTGCGGCTTTTTTAAGGCGCTCGCCGTCATAATTTGAAAGACCGACGTACAATGCCTTACCGCTTTTAACCGCGCTGTCAAGCGCTCCCATCGTCTCCTCAAGCGGAGTGTCGGGATCGGGGCGGTGGTGATAGAAAATATCCACATAGTCAAGCCCCATTCTTTTAAGGCTTTGGTCTAAGCTTGCAAGCAAATACTTTCTGCTGCCCATATTTCCGTAAGGTCCGTCCCACATTTCATAGCCTGCTTTTGTGCTTACAAGAATTTCATCGCGGTAAGAACCAAGCTCTTCCTTTAAAATTTTGCCGAAGTTCCTTTCGGCACTGCCGGGTTCGGGTCCGTAATTATTTGCAAGATCAAAATGCGTAATACCGTTATCAAACGCGGTAAATACAAGCTCCTTCATATTACCGTAATCCGCCGTATCGCCGAAATTGTGCCACAGCCCCAGCGAAACGCGCGGCAGCATAAGACCGCTGTCTCCGCACCTTGCATAGCTCATTTTTTCATATCTAACGCTGCTTGCTTTATACATAAAAGTCACTCCGTAAAATTGAATAACAGCTTTTGTATATCGCTGTCAAACATATTTTTTCTTGTAACCGCCGTAACAGCGGTGTAATGCTCGCTGTCGCACCCCTCGCCCGAAATAAGGGCGGAGGCGCTTTTAACGCCCAAATATCCTATTGCAAACGGGTTTTGAACAATAAGCGCGTCTATTTCTCCGGTTTCAAGCATACCAACCGAAACCGTGTTTGTATCAAAGCCCACGGTGTAAATATTCCTTTCATCTGCAAGGCTTTTAACCGCCTCGCCTATTCCTAAAGTCATCCACTCGTTAAAGCCAACAAGCACATTAACATCGGGGTGCGCCTTAAGTAAGTCCTGCGCCGCCTTACAGGCGCTTTCGGTATTGCTGTCCGCCGTAATTTCGGCGGCAATTTCGGCGTTCGGCACGCCCTCAATATACTCTTTAAAGCCCTCATAACGGCTGCGGCCGTTTTCGGTGCTTTCGTAATAGTTAACAATACCGATCTTTATATTATCGTGCAGTCCCGAACCGTCAATTGCGGCTTTTGCGGCGGCTTTGCCTGCCTCTTTATTATCGGTTCCGATAAAGGCACTTACGTTTTTTGAATTGACTGCACTGTCAATAGCTACTATTTTTACCCCCGCGCGCGCCGCCGCGTTTACCGCTTCGGCGGATTTTTCAAAATCTATGGCGGAAAGCACAACCGCCCCGACGCCGTTTTTAACCGCACGGTTTATAAGCGAAATCTGCGCGTCACTGTCCTCCTCGTTTTCGGGACCTTCAAACGTTACGTCAACATTATACTCGGTTGCCGCCGCCATTACGCCGTCCTTTACCCTGTGCCAAAAATCCGAATCGGTAGCCTTTACAATAACGGCAATTTCCTTTTTTTCGCTTTTTTCGGAACAGGAGCACATTGTAAGGCAAATTAAAACCGATAAAATTAAAGCCGTGATTTTATAATGCTTCATTGCTTCGGCACCTCCTGCTTAGGTATTCGCACGGTAACGGAAGTACCCACGTCAAGCTCGCTTTCGATTGTAAGACCGTATTTATCGCCGAAATATATTTTAAGCCTGTCGTTAACGTTCTTAACGCCGATACCGCTTGAATCGCTGCGTTCCTTTTTAAGTATGGCTTCGCACTGCTCCTTTGTCATACCTACACCGTTATCGCTTACGGTAATTAAAATATCGTTTCGGTCGTCGGGCGCCTGCTTTACGGTTATTTTAATTTCACCCTCGTCCACAAGACGGTCAAGCCCGTGATAAATCGCATTTTCAATAAGTGGCTGAACGGTAATTTTATTGCAAAGATACCCGCAAAGCGACTCGTCCACATCAAACGAATAGGTAAACTGATCCTTATATCGGTAGCTTTGAATTAAAAGGTAATTTTCGGCATGGCGCAGCTCGTCCTTAATGGGAATAAGCTCGCGGCCCTTGCTTATGCTTATTCTGAAAAGCCGTGCCAATGCGCTTACCATTTTTGCCGCGTCCTCGGTTTTGCCGCGCTCGCACATCCACTGTATGGAATCAAGCGTATTATACAAAAAGTGCGGATTTATCTGCGCCTGCAATGCTTTCAGCTCGGTTTTTCTAAGCTCGGTTTCTTCGCGGCGCACCTGCTCCATAAGCTGCTTTATGCGCCCTGTCATATGGCCGAAGGTAGACGATATAACCCTTAATTCCTTTACGGTTTCATCTCCGCCAGAAAAGGTAAAGCCGTTTGCGTTTCTTTCAAATTGCTTAATTTCGCGTATAAGCGCTTTTACGGGAGCGTTTACTATTTTTGAATATACCGCAAGCACAATAAGCAAGACCGCCGCACAGCTTAAAACGGTAATTGCAACGCTTATTATTATCTGCGTTCGCCGCTCTGCGGCAAGCTCGCCGGTATAGGCAACGCTTACAATTCGCCAATTTCCGCCGTCCGATGTTTTTACGGTGTAAATTTTATCCTTTTCGCTTTTTGTGCCGTCTGTCATCTTTGAGATCGGCTTTACGTCTTCGTCCTTAAGCCCCGAAAACAAAAGCTGCTGCTGCGGGTGATACACAATATTACCCGAAATATCGGCAATATAGCAATAGCCCTGCCTGCCTACGCCTATACTGCTTATATATTTTGCAATTTCGGAGAAATTAAAATCTATTGCAATGTAAGCACCGTTTTCAAAAACAGGCTCGTCGGTTTTAACCGCAAGAGTAACAACCCAAGGGTATTCGTTTTCAAAAAGCGTTTGAACGTGCGGTGCGAAAAGTATATAACCGCCCGAAGTTTCAAAAAGCTCCTTATCAAACGAAGCGTCCTTATATATACTGCCCTTGCGCGCGGCGCCGCTGCCCGTACAGCTTACTATCTCGCCGTTTTTACCGTAAACCGTAACGGCATAAATATCATTTTGAATATAAGTAAGCGCCGAAATTCTGCCGCTTAGCTCTTCGGGTGTTTTGGTATCGGATACTATGCCGTTAATAAGATTAAGCTTTTCCTTCATACCGCTTAAATAGTTGTTAATAAAAAGCGCCGTTTGGTCGGCTGTTTGCTCTGTGCTTACGCGCGCGTCTCTTAAAAGCGCCTTGATGTAAACGCTTGCAAATATGCCTATACAAACCGAAACGGCAATAACCGCCGCAGCGGTTACCGATAAAACGGTTATTGAAGAAAGACTTAAAGTTATTTTTTTACGGCGTGCTTTCAAGTATTTTCACCTTGCCTTAAGGCAAGCGTGGATAATCCGAACCTGTTTTTTGGGTGCGGAATCCCCGCATTGCCGCGTTAAATATTAGTTAAAACCGATACACAAAAAATCTTCAACCCGAAACGAGCGTATTTTCGTGCGGATTTTTATGCGGAGAATGCGATAAGGCTTTCGCCTTATAAAGACGACAAGTGAAAATACGCCGAAAATCCGCCGTTTAGGGCAGGTCCGGATTATTCGCCTTGCCTTAAAGCTCTGATTTTTCCGGGGGAATCGCCATAGTATTTTTTAAAGCAATAGCTGAAATAATGCTGATCGCTGTAACCGCATTTTTCGGCTATTTCAAGCACCTTCATACCCGTGCATACAAGCATATCGTATGCGGCGGACATTCTTTTTTCGGTAAGCAGTGTTACAAAATTTTTCTTTTTGTTCTTTTTAATAAGCGCGCTTAAATAGTTGGGGCTTACCGCAAGCTCACGGCTTACGCCGTTTAAAGAAAGCTCCTCGTCCGAAAAGCGTTCGTTTATAATCTGTACCGCACGGTCGCACAGCACCTCGCTGTCGCGCCGCTGCGAGCTTGAAATTATCGATTTGGCATTTTCGCAAAGCGAGATCAGCTCGCCCTTCACCCCTGCCTCGCTGTTATATGTGGTCATACGGGAAAATATCTGATTTGAGGAAAGCAAGGTAACTATGTCGCTTTTTTCCGCAACATTGCTTACAACCCTGTAAACCGTTGCCAATATCTGCATAACAAGCAGATCGGCGTTTTCGGGCGTGCTGTTTTCAAACAGACCGTTTATAAAATCGCAAAGCGCCCCGTTATCGCCCACCTTTAAAAGCTGTTCAAGCTTTAAAACGGTTTTTTCAACATGGTCTATTTCAATTTCGCCGTCGCGCTCCTGATCGTTTATAAAGCGAACCTCGCCTGCGCCGTCCTTGGTATAGCGCCTTGCCGTTACTGCCTGAAAATACGCGGCAGAGCAGCCCGAAAGCTCCGAAAACTCGCGGCTTATGCCTATTGTGCAGGTTTGCAAAAGCATTTTTTTTGCCGTTTGAACAACCTCTTTAAGCGGCAGATCAAGCACCGAGGATATATCCCCCTCATTATCGTACACAATAAGGGTTACCGCCCTACCGTAAACCGTAAAGCTTACGGCGTAAAAGTATTTGTTAAGCACCGCGTCTAAAAAATCGGTATGCTCTTTTCCCGTATAGGAAACGCCGTTATTTTTAAATTTTGAAACCAAAACGCAGTAATGTGGCTTTGTGTTTTCTTTAATTATTCCAAGCTCCTCTGCACGCCTTGCAAGTTCCCTTTCATCGGGCTGTTCCTCATTGCTGCCGAGCATAAGCGGCAGTAAAAAGGTGTTTATTCTCATACGGTGAAGCTGCTTTTCGGTATCCGATTCAGGTCTTGCAATAACGCTGCCGAGCTTTTCGTCCATACGCTTTTTAATTGTAAAAAGCTCTTTTGAGAGCTCGTCCGACGAAATGGGCTTTAAAAGGTAAGAGATTATATTGTAGTTAATCGCTTCCCTTGCATATTCAAAGCTGTCGTACCCGCTTAATATTACCATTTGCGTTGCGGGGCGCAGCTCGCGCACCCTTTTTGCAAGCTCCAGACCTGAAATCATAGGCATTTTAATATCCGTAAGTATAAGGTCCGGCTCTAACGTTTCGATAATATCAAGCGCCTCAACGCCGTTTTCCGCCTCGCCCACAACCTCAAAGCCGGCGGCTTCCCAGTTAACGCGCTCTATTACCGCGCGGCGCTGCTCGTATTCGTCTTCAACCACAAGAACTGTATATTTCATAAAAATTCTCCCGATGTTAAAGTAATACCTACCGATATAAGTATACCATTAAACATCGGGAAAATCAAAACATTTTATTCGGCTTTTTCCCAACCTGCGTAAAGCGTCATACTGCCTGTTACGGCGTTATCCGTTTGCCATTCGTTTGTGCAGTCGCGGTCGGTATACCAGCCCGTAAATTTATAGCCCTGCTTTACAGGCTCATCGGGCGCTACGGTCTCGGAATACATTGCCTTAACGGGCGCTACGTACGAGCCGCCGTCGGTATCAAACTTAACGGTAAAGCCGTTATGCTTTATAACAAATACCGAAACTGCAAGCAGAGCCGCCGCAAGCACTCCCACCATTATATTGGCCGATTTTACCGACATATTTACCTTTGCGTAAAGTCCGCCCTTTTTTTTGGTTTCAGCCGTTTTGTTTTCCATACCGTTCACCCCGTTTTTTAAAATTATTTACGCGCCAAATATTTACGCATATCGATAGCGCATGCAACAAGGATTATAAGGCCCTTTATAACATAAAGCATATTTGCGTCTACCGAAAGGAAGTTAAGACCTACGAAAATTATCTGTAAAAGGAACACGCCGATTACTATACCGCTTATTTTACCTGTGCCGCCTACAAACGATACGCCGCCGATAACGCACGCCGCGATAGCGTCCGATTCATAGTTAAGACCGGTGTTGGCCGAGCAGGAGGCGATACGCGCGCCCTCGATAAATCCTGTTATGCCATACATAGCGCCTGCAAGCACAAATACTAAAACGATAGTCCAGAATACATTAACGCCCGAAACATTTGCCGCCTCTTCGTTAGAGCCTACCGCAAACATATTTTTGCCGAATTTTGTCTTGTTCCAGATAACCCACATAAGGGCGGTTAAGATTACGGAATAAAGAACGTATTTCGGCACCGCAACGTCGCCTATTTTAAACAGAGTGCCGCGCACAAAATCGGTATAAGATGTATCAAGTCCCGAAAGGGTTTGACCGTTGTTTCCGCCGAGCATTAAATACATAAGCACAAGACCGAAAACAATAAGCTGGGTTGAAAGGGTTACTATAAACGGATGAAGCTTGAATTTAGCCACAAAAAAGCCGTTTACAAAGCCTATAACCGCGCCTACCGCAATAACCGCAAGCAATACTATCCAAAGCGGCATAACCTTTAAATTCGGGAATATTTTATTTGCGTACCCCGTCATTTGTAAAAGCGAAGCCGCAATACAAGCGGTAAGACCTACGCATCGGCCTGCCGATATATCCGTGCCCGTAAGCACTATTGCGCCGCCGATACCGAGCGCTATGGGCAGCTTTGCCGCCGTAAGTGAAATTATGTTTACAATTGAAGGCAGCTTAAGAAAAGCCGGTACCCTTATAGCTATATAAATTACCGCAACCGCAATAATAATATACATAGCGTTGTTAAACAGCAAATCGGAAATTGCTCTGCGCTTATCCGCGCCCGATTTTGCTTTAAAATCGTCGATCCAAGCGGAAAAACGGTTTTTTCTTTTAATAGCAGCTGTTGACATTTTTCATTCCTCCTATGCAAATTTTGCCGCAAGAGTCATAATATCCTCTTGGGTGGCTGTTGCGGCGTCTACCTCGCCCGCAAGCCTTCCGCCCGACATTACGAGTATTCTGTCGCATACGCCGAGCAGTTCGGGCATTTCCGAAGATACCATTATAACCGTTTTGCCCTTTGCGGCAAGGTCGATTATAAGCTGATATATCTCATACTTTGCGCCTACGTCTATTCCCCTTGTCGGCTCGTCTAAAAGTAAAACCGTAGGATCAGTTAAAAGCCAGCGCCCCAAAATAACCTTTTGCTGATTACCGCCCGATAAGGAGCGTATTTTAGTTTCCTGCGTAGGTGTTTTAACATGCATTGATTTTATGCACCAATCGGTATTTTCTTTAAGCTTGCCTTTGCTTAAAAACGGGCCTTTTTTGCATTTGTCAAGGCTTGAAATGGTAGCGTTTTCACGAATATTAAGTATTCCGAAAATACCGGTTGCACGCCGTTCCTCCGTAAGCAGGGCAAAACCGTTTTTAATCGATTCCTTGGGATTGCGGTTTTTAATTTCTTTCCCGTTAAGCTTTAGAATGCCGCCGCGCCTTGTTGACACGCCGAAAATATTTTCAAGCAGCTCTGTCCTGCCTGAGCCGTCAAGCCCCGCAATGCCTATTATCTCGCCTTTTTTTGCCTTAAAGCTTACGTTGTTAAGTCTGGCGTACTCCGAACTTAAATTATCGGCTTCAAGCAAAATGTCGCCTATTTCGTTGGTTTTTGGCGGATATATATTGGTAAGCTCGCGCCCTACCATAAGCTTTATAATTTCATCGGTGGTTAAATCCTTGGCTTCGCGCGTGGCTATCCATTTACCGTCGCGCATTATGGTAACCTCGTCCGAAATACGCAAGATCTCAGCCATTTTATGTGAAATGTATATTATACCGCAGCCCTGACTGCGAAGCATATTTATAATTTTAAAAAGGTGCACAACCTCTTCCTCGGTAAGAGATGAAGTAGGCTCGTCGAATACGATCACCTTTGCGTTATACGATACCGCCTTTGCAATTTCAACCATCTGCCTTTGCGATACCGGCATCGTGCTCATAACCGTTTTCGGGTCAACGTTAACCTCTAATTTTTCAAAAATTTCTTTGGTTGCGTTATACATTTTCTTTTCGCTGGTTATGGGCACGCCCTTTGCAACCGTGGGAAAACGCCCTAACCACATATTGTCCATTACATTGCGCTTAAGCGCCTGATTAAGCTCTTGGTGTACCATTGCAACACCGTTTTCAAGAGCTTCCTTTGAGTTTTTAAAGTTTATTTCCTTTCCGTCTAAATAAATATTTCCGGAATCCTTGTTATACACTCCGAACAGGCATTTCATAAGTGTGGATTTGCCTGCTCCGTTTTCTCCCATAAGCGCGTGTACGGTGCCCGCCTTTACGGTAAGATTAACCTTATCAAGCGCCTTAACGCCCGGAAAAGCCTTTTCAATATTTTCCATTCTAAGCAGAACAGGCTTTTCGCTTACGGTATCTTTTTTAAAATCTTTTCTCTGCTCGTTCATACAATAATCCCCCATTCGCGGCTCTGCCGTACCGACCCCCTTTTAAAAAGGGGGTCTCTTTTTTATACGGCAATTAAATATTAAAGCTATTATTCGCCGGTGTAGGTAGCATACGGGATATTAACTCTCCACTTGCCCACAAGGTTCTCGCTGTCTATACTGTCAAGAGCGTTCTTATCGGCAAAGAAATTCTGTGTAATGGTGGTAATAGCCTTAGCCATACCGTCGGCGTCCTGTTTAATGGTGCCTACCATAGCTCCGCTGTTTACGGCGCTCTTGGCGGCGTCTGTTGCGTCAACACCGAATACCGGAATAGCCTTTGTGCCTTCCTTGTTGTAGCCTGCGGTCTGCAAAGCGGAAACCGCGCCTAAAGCCATTTCGTCATTATTTGCAATTACAAGCTCAACCATATTTTTGTTAGCTTCACTGTACTGTGCCAAAATGGTTCCCATATAATCGGTAGCCGCGGCGGAAGACCATGTGCCGTTTTGGTCTACAAGGTATTTGTTTTTGTTGGAAGCGTCATAGAACTCAAGCTCAGGCTTGCCTGCTTCCTTAAGAACCTTGTTGGCGTCCTCAACACCGTACTGTGTACGTGCGATGGCTTCCATATTGCCCTCTTGACCCTTAAACATTACGTAGCTTATTTTGCCGTCGCCGTTAAGGTCAAGCTTATCGTAATTTTCAACTAAATATTTGCCTATCATTTCGCCCTGCATATGACCTGCCATTTCGTAATCGGTTCCTACGAATACGCATTTGTCATAGCTTGTTACAACGGATTCTTCAACCGAGCGGTTAAAGAATATAACCGGAACGTTCTTGGCCTTAGCCTGATCGATTATGTTCTGCGCCGCGTCGTTTGAGCCGGTGTCAACAACGTTAACTATTAAAAGCTTAGAGCCTTTAGCAAGGGCTGTTGTTACCTGCTCGGTCTGAGTGGTCTGGTTGCCGTTTGCGTCATAATTCTGATACTTAAGACCTGCGTCGGTTAAAAGCTTATCCATTGCCGAGCGAACGCTTGAAATGTATGTGTCGCTGTATGTGTAATAGAAAACCGAAACCTCGCCGTTTGAAGAGCTGCCCGAACCGCCGCCGCAAGCGGTAAGTCCCAAGGCAAATGCCAAAGTTAAAATTACTGCCATTAGTTTTTTCATTTTGTTTACCTCCCTGTTTTTACGACTTTTTTGTCGTTGTCTATATTATATCGGGTAAACAAATCATTTTAAATAGAGTCTGTCTCTTATACACATCTGACGCTGCCGACGAAGAG
>ENA-OZDC01001120-OZDC01001120.1-human-gut-metagenome-genome-assembly--contig:-NODE-1120-length-10698-cov-8.754111_pt1 | contig 10698 bp, 12 predicted proteins | sample MGYA00244082_ERZ653570 | MGnify/ENA primary metagenome ERZ653570 (study PRJEB26926, sample SAMN06164919) | human gut metagenome | biome: ENVO:00009003; feature: ENVO:2100002; material: ENVO:00002003... | reverse complement strand
GGCGCGTCAATTCCGCAGCCGGTGAACGAGTCGGCTTAGATCTGCTACGCAGACCACGCCGCCCCGTAGTCACCGCCTGCTACATTGACCCGCCTACTCTTGCGCCCTCTTACGGATGCTCATCAGGTAGTTCTGGACAACGCCGTAGTTGTCCGTTACGAAATCGAACAGCACCCAGTCTCCCGTATGCATCAGTACATCAACGAGTTCACTGAACTCCGTGATGGACCTGTCCTGAATGAACGCAAATGTCTGCTTCTTCATCTCGCGCTTGTCCTTGCGAGTCAGCTCGCGCTCAAGGTCGAGCGGAAAACCGTTAAGACACGTAAGCACCTCTTCCGGCTTTTCGGCCCAATGCTGCTTCTCCGGCTGGTCGAGATGCACGAAATAGCGGCTCAGATTGCGCACAGAACCGACCTGAAAGAACTCCGCCTTATGCGGGGTCACAATCCACGTCCAGCTTTCGAAAATCGACCTGCCAGCCTTAGGGGTAATCGGAGCGCCGTGAAAATACATCACGTGGTAATGGGGCTTGAGCGTCTTGATGGCGCCGGTCTCCAAATCCTCAACCGGGTCAGGCTCGTGCAGGGGCGAAATAAGCCACATCCCCAACGAGTCGCGCAGGATATCCTGCCAATTTTTCGGAGCGGAATCGGGATAGACCAATCCCGTAAACGCTCGTGATTTCGATGCTCCCATAAGAAAAGCCGCCCTTCATCCTCGTGGAGAAAAGCGGCTCTAGCAGGATACATGTACTTCAAAATGGTAGAATCTTACTCAAAGGGGAAGCTAGAGCCGCAAACTCCTAGTTTCACTTGCTGGTTGAGGCGGCAACCACAACCAGCCTTTGTCTATGATAGCCCATCGCGTCCGCGCGGTGGGCTTTTGTTTTGTGCATCATCGCAGTTAGATGCTGGTTTTCTGTAATACCAGCAAACGTAAACTATCGTTTACGTTTCGGCGGGGCGATGTGCTAACGGCTCTGACCCCACGACCGCTGCGGCGGCCTATCGTCACGGTTCTCATCCCGCGCCCGCGCGGCTCGGGTCGCTTCAAGCGCCTGCGCCCTGGGACTCATGTCCTTCTCCAAGGCCGCCAAATCGCGTTTGAGCGCCCTTGTCGTCATCCTCGCGCTCCTCGGCCCGAGCTTTCGGGCGAGGTCCGCAATTGCCATCTCAGCGCGTCCAACCGCTCCTCTGATGCCATCAACGACCTGCTCAACTCGTCCTCTGAGTCCATCGCATCTAGCAGCGATTTCATCGAGGATTCCGCGCTTCTCAAAGCGTCCCGCGCGGTCGAACCGCTCAGCGAGGGAAGCGACGGCTTCCAGCTCCTCAACGTCCTCCTCAGCCCGTCCCGCCGCTTGCCGAACCGACTCCAATCGCCGCTGCTCGCGCTGCAGGTTCTCGCCGACCTCGTCCCGAAGGTCGATTTTTTCGCCGATTTCGCCGTCCAAGCGGTCAATCTCGGCCATTTTCTTCGCGATTTGACGGTCGATTTCCGCAGCTTGGGACCGCTTTTCATCAACCTGCCCGGCGATATCAGCGAGGTCTTTCCTCGCCGTCCTCGCCCTCGCCTCGTCCCGCTTCCGCGCCGCGCTGGCCCTCTCGGCCCTCTCGGTCGCATCCGCCACGATCTCGCCGGCCTTCCTCTCGACCGGGGCGAGGATCTCGGCGCGGGCCGCGTCTATGTCGCGCTTGGCCACCCTGCTCAAGGCCTTCTGCGCCCTCTTGCCGTCCTCGAGCTCGATTTCCGGCCTGTACCCGAGATGCTGTTCCAGATAGTCCCCAAGGTCCTTGTGCAGGCTCTGGTAGAACGTTCGCGGGCACATCTTCTTGAAGTTGAACCGACCGTCCAGAATCGGCGTGAACGCCGCGTGCATGTGGTCGCGGACTGGCGAGCCGTCCGTCCGCACCTCGTCCCTGTGCACGAACCCGCCGAGCATGTTCCCGGACCCGAGACGGTCCGCCAGAAAGCAGTACGTCCATCCGAAGAACGCGCCCTCGTCCCCCTCGCGGACGTTCTCTGGCAGCGTAACCACAACGTCAGCCATCACCACCGCGTCCTTGCGCACGGCCCGCTTGCCCTCGGCCTTGGCCCTCTCGTTGACGCGCTCGATGCGCCCCTCGACCGTGGCCCAGTTCGGCTCCACCCCCTCCATCGGCTTCACCAGACCGTCGGCGCCGTCGAGCGCGAGCGTGTAGTCCATCCCGACCCGCGCCGGGTCGATGTTCTCCCGCTCCAAGCTGGACGGGTCGCGGCGGTAGTGCGCGAGCATGTGGCCTACCGATGTTGCCTTGTACTTCTCAAGATGCGCCATAAGTCTAAGGCCTTTCAGCCGGAGCCAGATTTTAGCCGCCTAAAGTCTAGCATGTTAGCCTTTTGCTACGCAAAAGACATGGCAGGGCCAGCCCTGCACCCGCTCGGGCGTTCCCCCCGAGACCCCCCAGCCCTTGCCCGTTCGCGGCTTCGCTCACGGCCTTCGGGCCATCGGCGCGGGCGCCGAACGGAGGGACTTCGCCCCTCCGAACCACCCCTCAATCTACCTGCGATTCGGCACACGGCACACGGCACTATTAGGGGGGCCGTCGTAGTGGCCCCCCTAACCCCGTTTCACGTATGTCAAATCCACTCCAGACTTGGGCAAGGAAAGGGTCGATGGGAGCTTGCGCTCACATCGACCCTCTTCCCAGTCTGGTCTTCGGCTTCACCGGCGCGTCAATTCCGCAGCCGGTGAACGAGTCGGCTTAGATCTGCTACGCAGACCCCCCCAGCCCTACTCATTCGCGGCGTCGCTCATGAGGTGCGGGCCATCGGCGCAAGCGCCGAACGGAGGGACTTCGCCCCTCCGAACCACCCCCCAAAATCACGCTCGATATGGGTATGGGATATGGGATTCCCATGGGTGAGGTCGTAGTACCTCACCCATGGCCCTGTGGTCATTTGTCATTTGTCATTTGTCACATTATTTTTCGGACGTAGTTAGCGAAAAATAATGAGCCGCCCGATTCTGCAGGTCTCATCCAGTCGAGACACGGGCAAGGAAAGGGTCGATGGAGCAGAGCGTCCATCGACCCTTAATCAAGTCTGGTCTATTCGGTTGGCCGTCGCGTCAATTCCGCAATCCGTGAACGAGTCGGCTTAGATCTGCGCGAGCGCAGACCACGCCGCCCCGTAGTCACGCATTGCTGCATTGACCCGACTACTCTTTGGCACCTGACTGTTCCATGCACTTGCGCTTACGTTCGGCGTTCAGATAGTTCCCGCGACAATAGCGCTCGAGAATCGAGTTGTACCCCACGATGATTTCGCGGTACTGCTCGGGAAACTCCCTCAGCGCCGCAGCCGTGAAATCGTTGATGGTCTCGAACCTCTCGCACATGATGAAGCCGACCAACTCGAAGAGCATGTCCTGCTTGTCCTTAGTCGAGAGCTGTTCGAGCTGACCAATGTCGAAGTTGTTTCCCTCGATGCGTGCTTCGACCGGATACAGCTCCTTGCCCTTCTTGCGACAGGAAGCCGTGTCGTGAATCAGATAGTCATACGCATGCCTGATGTTGTTGATTGGCTCGGCTGACGAACAGCACTTCTTGCCGTCCGCGCTCAATCGGTTCAAGACGTTGATGATTGCCTTGCGTGTCGTGTTGCCGCCCCAGACAACAATGACGTGCGCATGCGTCTTGCGCTGCTTGCTCTTCTGGTCATGGTCTATGTCGTGAACCGCATAAGCGAAAGGCACTTGAAGAATGTCGTCTATCTCGTCCTGCCAGTCATCGCGCATGTTCTCTGGGTAGCAGATGCCCTCCCAGAGCTTCACCTTCGTCTCGCCAGCGTTTGCCGCCATGCTATAATCTCCTTGTCTCGAATGCCCCTGCTGCCGCCAAGCTTGCTGGGGCTTTTCTTTTTTTATCTGCGCTTGTAAACCTCGCGTCTATGCGCAACATCGACCACGAGAATGACGAGCCTGCCGTCATTGATGTCGCACAGGATTCGGTAGTCACCGACCCTGTATCGCCACACGCCTGCCAAGTTTCCCGTCAATGCCTTGCCCCTGCTTCTTGGGTCTTCGAGCTTCGCTATCTCGTCAAGCTCGTCAAACACCCGCGCGGCAACGCCCTTATCGAGCTTGCGCATCGCCTTGTCGGCGTTCCTCGTGAAATCAATTCGCCAGGCCACAGTGCGCCCTTACCTCGTCGATGCTGTAGGTCTCAAGCCTGCCAGCACGATAGTCCTCGATATCCTTCAATAGGCCGTATTCGTACTCAAGCCTGTCAATCTCGGCAGCGAGCGCTTCTGTCATGTAGAAAGTCTTCGTGCGTCCCGTTGATTTCGCCAAACGGTCGTACCTGATTGCCAAGTCCTCGGGCATCCTCAATGCCGCGGTAGCAGTTGCCACGGTGCACCTCCCAATCATCTGTATAACACGTTATACATTCTAGCACACCATTCGCCGTATAGGTGTAAAATACGTTATACAGATGGCCGCAGGGGTGTAAAATAACTGTATTGATAATATACGTCCTGTAAAGGCAGGGCCTTACCCCTCGGGGGCGGGCCATGATCGCGGGTTTTGCAGCCCAATTTTTTTTTGCCGCAGGGGTGTAAAATAACTGTATTGATAATATACGTCCTGTAAAGGCATAGCCTTAGCCCTCGGGGGCGGTTGGTATGGAGGGTGGTGTTCAGTGGCAGATCGCAAGAAGAAACCCGGGCATGATGACGCCTGGTGGGCAGCCCAGCGCCATGCCTACATAGAGAAGAACGACATCCTTCTGTCCGACTATCCGTCCTGGGAATGGGTCAGCCCGTACGACTTCTGGCGGACTATCTTCCCCGATGGCTTCCTGCAGCCCCGCGGTGAGGTGGTCCCGTGGCATGAGAGGGGTGGCGGCCATCCCAACGGCATCGTCATCCAGATCACCCATAAGACCAAGACAGTCAAGACCAAGACGGGCATCGAGCACGATGTCCCCGTGATCGAGCGGTTCACGCTGACCGACGACCTCGACGGAGTTGAGGAGCGCGTCGTCGACTCGAACAGGAAGAACGAGTCCGTCTTTTGCGCACCCGTGTCGTATTTTGGCAAGAGCCGCGTTGCCGCGAACGCCCGGTTCCTGCACGCGTTCGCGATCGACCTCGACGGCGTCGGCGTGCAGGAGCTGAAGAACATGCTGAAGCAGTTCCGAAACGGCCGTGACCCGAAGTTCGCCGCGGACAAATGGGTATCCCTCCCACAGCCGACTTTCCTCGTGAACTCGGGTACGGGTTTCCACCTCTACTACGTGCTCGACCAGCCGATTCCGTTGATCCCGCGCATCGTGCCGTTCGTGCAGGAGATCAAGGCGATGCTCACGGACTACATCTGGCGCGATACCGTCTCGACGCTCGAGGACGTCCAGCACCAGGGCATCTACCAGCCCTTCAGGATGCCCGGCACCCCGACGAAGCTCAACGGCAAGGCCGCCGGGTCGAAAATCAAGGACAAGTACGAGGCCGTGGCGTTCGTCCACAACGGCGAGGACGGGAAACCCTGGCGATGCAGCCTCGACTACCTGCTCGGATACGCCGGCGTCCGCGGCGGCAAGGACCGCGCCGAGCTCATCGAGCTCATGCGCACCGCCGGGCGGACCCCCATCGAGCGCGCCAAGAAGCTCTGGCCCGAGTGGTACCAGGCGCGCATCGTCGAGGGCAAGGCCCCCGGCCGCTGGACCTGCAAGCGCGACCTGTACGACTGGTGGCTCGGCGAGGTCGAGACGAAGGCCACCGACCACCACCGCTACTGGTGCCTCAACGTCCTGGCCGCCTATGCCAGGAAGTGCGGCATCCCGTACGACGAGCTCGAGGCCGACGCTCTCGCGCTCGTGCCGACACTCGAGGGCCTGACGGTGCGCGAGGACAACCACTTCACCGAGGACCATGCGCTCGCCGCGATCGAGGCGTACTACGACCCCATCATCCACAAGCTCACCCGCGAGCGCATCGAGCGCCGTACCGCCATCGAGCTGCCGAAAAACAAGAGAAACGGGCGCAAACAGGCCGTGCACTTGGCCAGGGCGCGAACGGTTCAAGAATTTGACGACCCGGATGGCGCATGGCGCAATAAGGATGGGGCCCCGACGAAGGCCGATCTCGTTCGCGAGTACGCCGCGGAGCACCCCGACGCCAACCATAGTGAGATCGCCCGTGCTCTCGGCATCTCACGCCCGACCGTCATCAAGTGGCTGAAGGATGTGCCGAAGGGCGTCACCGAGCCGGAAAAACCGAAGCCGGATGATCTGTACGAGCTGTACAACCCCGCGATGGTCGAGCTCAGGGCAGCGCTCGACCAGTACTCGTCGAGCGCCAATGACCGCGGGTACCTGAGCCCGCCGCAGTCCGCCATGACCAGGTTGGAGCTCACGCAGAAGGCCATCGGTTTGGATACCGGGGTCGAGGAGTACTGGAAACGTGTCGACGTGGAGAACGAGAAACGGGAAAAACGGGAACGCGAAACGGTAAAATCATCGGGAACTACCGTGAAACTTCCCGATGTTTCCCGGGAAACATTCCCGATTGACGATAGGTTGAACAATGGGCATAACGAAGCGTGAAATAGCGTCTGAACTGGGCGTCTCAAAGCGCACAGTCGCGAACTACATCGAGAAACTGGGACTGGGAAACCATGTTTCACGAAACGGGAATACCGATTTTCTCGATGACTTCGCCGCCGCGGCCATCGCCGACGCCCTGAAGAACCCCGGCAAACCGTCCCGCCAGCCGGCCGCTGCGCCCGCCCCGGACTCCCTGGTTGACTCCCTGGCCGCCCAACTGGAAATCGAACGGTCCCGCAACGCCGAGCTGATGGAGGCACTTGCGGCCGAGCGCGACCGCGCCGCCCGCGCCGAGGCCGAGGCCAAGGCGCAGCTCGCAGAGGCGAACGCTAGGGTCGCGGAGCTCGCCGGAAAGCTCGCATCGCTCGCCGAGCGCCAGCAGGCGATCGCGGCCACGCCGTGGTGGCGCCGCGGCCGCATGGCCATGAAGCTGCTCGGCCCAGGGGGAGAATGACAAGAACCCCGCGGACCCTCAAAGGCCACGCGGGGCTCTTCGGTTTTCATCGCGGCGGCAGGTTTAGAACGGGTACACGAGCTTGCCGTCGATCTCGACCTCGGCCACGCCGCAGTGCTGGGCGGCGCGGGTCCAGAACTCGTCCAGGCTGCCGCCGGGGCCGAGTGCCGCCGCGGGCGGCAGGCGCAGCACCTCGCGGCTGAAGCCCCTTTCGGTCCGGGGCTTGGTCCCGTCATCGCCGCCGCCCCTGTCGAACTCGAGGCGGCTCCAGAGCACCGCCGCCGAGCCGTCGGCGTTGAGCTCGAGCACGTCCTTGCTCAGCGCCGCCGAGCCATCGGCGCGGGTGTAGTAGCTCTCGACCTTGTTTGCAAAAGTGATGGTGACGTTCATTTCTGATCCCCCAGCAGCATGCCGACGGCCTCGGCGATCTGGCCGCCGCGGGTGAACGGCGTGCCGTCCGTGTACCGCAGCTGCTCGGTCAGCGCGACGGACAGGGCGCGGCGGCTGTCCTCGGTATCGAAGGTCATGCCAGAGGTCTGCTCGAGGATCGCGCCGACCTCGACCAAGCGGTGCGTGCGGGCCTTCCGCTCGGCCGCGGCCTTCTTCTTCTCGAGGTCCCTCAGCTCCTTCTTCAGCGCGGCGGCGCGAGCTGCCTGCTTGTCGGCCGCGGCCCTCTTACGTGCAATCTGCTCGTCGATGGATGCCGTCATAAATGACCGCCCTTCCTTGCTCGTTAGCGTTTTGTCTTTGCAGCAAAATATACCCATACTCACGGTAAAATTTCGCGAGCTGGGTATATCACTACCAGAGGTAGTGCGCACTTGGCAGTACTTTTGCCGCGATGCGTCAAAAGTCCTGCACTGCGTGCGGTCTTGGCAGACGACCCTACGCCCGACCCCGAAGCCGTTCGCCTGAGACGGCTCACGTCTACGGGGTCGGGCTGCGCGGTCGCTGCGCTCCCTTGCGCTCCGCGCCGCGGGCACCGTTCGCCGACCGCGGCTCACGGCACTCCGCGCCGCTGCGCGGGGCGCATCTGCGCCCCTTGCCTGAAAGGAACTCGCATGGCCATCTTCCATCTGAACTACCGCGGCTGCTCGCCCGCCACCGGGGCGGGCGCGGTCAGGAAGGCCGCGTACCAGTCGGGCCAGGCGCTTGTGGAAGAGCGGACGGGGCAGCTCTGCGACTATGCCAGGAAGGAACGCGTCGTCGAGGAGGGTCTGTCTCTGCCCGGTGGCGTGCCGCCCATCGGGCGCGGCGAGCTCTGGAACGTGGCCGAGCGGGCATGGGCCGAGGGCGGCGGCGGCAACGAGCTCGTCGCGCTGCGCTATGAGTTTGCGTTGCCGATCGAGCTCGATGCCGACGGCCGCCGCGCCTGCGTGCGCGACTTCTGCGGGATGTTCCCCGCGAAGGCGTGCGACTGGTCGATACATGATGACGGCAGCGGCGGGAACCCCCACGCTCACGTCCTCGTCTCCGCGCTCGACCTTGGCGCTCAGGGCTTCATCCAGAGGACCAAGGCCGAGAAGGGGCAGTGCTGGTATCTGTGCCAGGATGCACATGGGCAGCAGGCACCCATCCGCGCAACCGATTGGAAGGCAGCCAAGGCAGATGGCTGGGAGAAGATATATAACTTCAAGGATGGCCGCCGCCTGACCATGAAGCAGGCGAAGGCCGAGGGCCTGGGTACGAAGGACCGCACGAGTAAGAGGCCGGTGCAGATGCACCGTATCTCGGGTCAGGCCGCGCGCGACGTCGGTAGCGCTGAACTCATGGCCGTCCGCGCGGCTTGGGCAGAGATCGCCAACAGGCACCTCGCGGCACACGCCGCCGCAACGGGAACCACGGCACAGGTTATCGACCATCGCAGCAATAAAGATAGAGGGCTGGATGAGCAGCCGACCGTGCATGAGGGCGGCACCGGGCTAATCGGGCACGCCGATCGCGTCAAGCTGAATAAAGAGATACGCGACCGCAACGCCCGCCTGCGGGTCCTTCGCGCAGAGCTGCAGCAGGAGGGCGCCGCCCTCGAGCAGCTGCAACGGGAAGTCGCGGAGCTCGAGCGTCAGCGCGGCCGCATCGAGAAGGCTAAGCGCGGTCGCGCCCAGGGCAGGCACAGGGGCGCGCTGGCCAAGCGCCGCCGCGTGGCCATGGCCACCGCCGCCGCGGCCGCCGATGCCCAGCGCCGCGTGGCCATGGCCGCCGCGGATCAGGTCGATACCCGCGCGGAGATGATCGCTCAGCTCGACGAGCAAATTGCCGCACTTGACCTCAAGATTCGCCAGCTGCAGGGCGGCAACAGCGCTGCGATGCTGTCCGGCCCCCTGCTCAAGGCCGCGGGACTGGGCATCGAGCGCCGCAAGCTCGCTGACGAGCGGGCGAGGCTCGCGGGCGAGGACCCCGCGCCTCGCAAGCCCGAGCCGCCGCAGGCCGAACAGAAACGCCCCCGCGGCCACAAGCACTAGCCGCCGCGGTAGCTTCAGCTACATCGGCGCCGGCTATGGCCATGACCGTTCGCGGCGGCAATCCCGCCGCCCGCGGTCGCCGCGGAGGTTGGCGAAAAAATATTTTTGAGGGGTCGCACGTGTAAATATACGCGTGCATGTGCGCCTGCGCGATGGCACGTCTGACCTGCGATAACTAGACTTTTTCGGACTTTTTCGGAGCCGTACGCTTAGGCTGCGCCACGGACGGTGGCGCAGGGTTCAAGGCAAGGAGGTTGTCATGGTCAGGGTTCGTCTTGAGGGCCTGCCCGACGAGGTTCAGCGCATCGCCGACGCGATGCAGGCGGCGGGGTGCGTTCTGGAGCGCTCCCGCGAGTACCCGAACCGCGGCGAGAGCAGGTACGTGCGCGTATACCTCGACTGCGATCTGCCCAAGGAGGTGAGCCGCCATGATTGAGATTGACGGCGTCGAGCTGCGCACCGCGGCACAGTGGGAGAAGAAGCACCGCCATGTCAAGAAAGGCCAGCTCGGAAAGGGTGTGGAGCGCACTTGGCGCTCCCCGAACGGAAACACGACCGCGATGTTCTACAACATCGAGCAGACGCGCCCCTGGGCGAAAAAGGACGTCGAGGCGGTCAACCGCCGCCGCCGCGCCGACGCCAAGGCGAAGCGCGAGGCCGATGAGTGCGGGCGCATCGAGGGCGCCGCCCGCGCGGAACAGCATCGCAAAGACCTTCTCGATTGTTGGGGGGCTCACATCGATGAGGAAACCTTGCAGGAGGGCCGCCGCGACCACACCGCCTACCAGTGGTGCGATCTCGGCTTCGTTCCGATTGCCGAAGCTCGGTGGCGGCTTACCCGATACGGAGGCAATTCCGCATGGTATTACTGCTCTCCCTGGGATGTGCGCTATGACCCAGACCGCGCCAAGGAGCTGCTGGAGACGGGGCCGCGCGAGTACGACAGGCTGCCCGACGGTCGTCCGTACGATGGGCGTCCGTGGTGGCAAGCGTAAAAACGGGGAGGGTCAAAACCCCTCCCCGTTTCGTTAGCGGTGTCGACCCGCCTACCTGCGAGTCCTGTAGACCTTGCTTCGGTGGTCAACATCGACAACAAGGATGACGAGAACATCGTCCTCGATATCGGCGACTATCCGATAGTCACCGACCCTGTATCGCCACACGCCTGCCAAGTTTCCCGTCAATGCCTTGC
>ENA-OZDC01001111-OZDC01001111.1-human-gut-metagenome-genome-assembly--contig:-NODE-1111-length-10777-cov-4.997855_pt1 | contig 10777 bp, 7 predicted proteins | sample MGYA00244082_ERZ653570 | MGnify/ENA primary metagenome ERZ653570 (study PRJEB26926, sample SAMN06164919) | human gut metagenome | biome: ENVO:00009003; feature: ENVO:2100002; material: ENVO:00002003... | reverse complement strand
TCAGATGTGTATAAGAGACAGTACATGCAGTACGGCGCCAACTTCGTCGTGGGTCCCTACCTGAACGCCGAGGTGGCCAGGGTCTGCAACCGCCATCTGGTTCCCTACACCCCTGGCTGCGGTTCGGTGACGGAGATCGGCACGGCGCAGGAACTGGGCTGCGACCTGACGAAGGTTTTCCCCGCGGGCAACGTGGGCGGTCCGTCGTTCGTCAAGAACGTCAAGGCCCCGCTGCCGTGGTCGAACATCATGGCCACCGGAGCGGTGGAACCCACCGAGGAGAACCTCACGGCGTGGTTCAAGGCCGGCGTTTATTGCGTGGGCATGGGCTCGCAGCTCTTCCCGAAAGAGGTCGTCGCCGCGAAGGACTGGGCGGCGATCACCGAAAAATGCCGTTTCGCTCTGGACGTGATCGCCCGGGTGCGTTAAAACCGATTCCGTAAGTTCGGTAGTTCGGCGGCGGCCCCGCTCTGCCGCCGGACGCCGTTTCTGCGGCTCACCAATTCCTGAACACTACTTAATTAAACCCCATAATGACAAACAACAAATCGACTCTCGCTGGGAAGATGACGCAGTATCGCTGGGTCATCTGTGCGATGCTCTTCTTCGCAACGACTGTTAACTACCTCGACCGTCAGGTGCTCTCGCTGACGTGGGACGAGTTCATCAAGCCCGAATTCCACTGGAACGAGTACCACTACGGGCTGATCACTTCGATCTTCTCGATCGTCTATGCCGTCTGCATGCTCTTCGCGGGCCGTTTCATCGACTGGATGGGCACCAAGAAAGGTTATCTGTGGGCCATCGGCGTCTGGTCGATGGGAGCCTGCATGCACGCCCTCTGCGGCATCGCCACCGAGGCATGGGTGGGGCTTCCCGACGCCGCCGCGCTGCGCGCCGTCGAGGCCGGGTCGGCCCTGGCCGCGACCATCGCCATGGTCAGCATGTATTTCTTCATCGCCGCGCGCTGCATCCTTGCCCTGGGCGAGGCGGGCAACTTCCCGGCAGCCATCAAGGTGACCGCCGAGTACTTCCCCAAGAAGGACCGCGCCTACGCCACCTCGATCTTCAATGCCGGCGCTTCGATCGGCGCGCTGTTCGCCCCGCTGACCATTCCGCTGCTGGCGAAGGCCTGGGGCTGGGAGATGGCCTTCATCGTGATCGGCGCCCTGGGCTTCGTCTGGATGGGCTTCTGGGTCTTCATGTACAAGAAACCCTCGGACCACCCGAAGGTGAATGCCGCCGAGCTGGAGTATATCGAGCAGGACCAGCACGAAGTGGTCGACGGCGAGACGGTCGGCAAGGAGCAGGAGGGCGAGAAGATCTCGTTCTGGAGAACGCTCTCGTTCAAACAGACGTGGGCCTTCGCCTTCGGCAAGTTTATGACCGACGGCGTGTGGTGGTTCTTCCTCTTCTGGACCCCCTCGTACCTCAATTCGCAGTTCGGGATCAAGATGTCCGAAGGGCTGGGCGTGGCGCTGATCTTCACGCTTTATGCCATCACGATGCTGTCGATCTACGGCGGCAAGCTTCCGACGATCATCATCAACAAGACGGGGCTGAACCCCTATGCGGCACGCATGCGCGCCATGCTGATCTTCGCGTTCATTCCGCTGCTGGTGCTGCTGGCGCAGCCCATGGGCACGATCTCGCCGTGGTTCCCGATCATCCTGATCGGTCTGGGCGGCGCGGCGCACCAGTCGTGGTCGGCCAATATCTTCTCGACCATCGGCGACATGTTCCCCAAGTCGGCGATCGCCACCGTGACGGGCATCGGCGGCATGGCCGGCGGCGTAGGCTCGATGATCCTGCAATGGTTCGCCGGCTGGCTGTTCGTATATGCCGACGAAACGGCGATGCAGTTCATGGGTTTCGAGGGTAAGCCCGCCGGATATTTCGTCGTCTTCTGCATCTGCGCCGTGGCTTACCTCATCGGCTGGATCGTGATGAAGACGCTGGTTCCGAAATACAAACCGATTGTATTGGATTAACTTAAAAACCGGACATACAATGATCAAGCAACTGAACAAGTCGACCGTCGAAACGGTCGGCCGCCCCGTTCGCATCCTGCAATTCGGCGAAGGCAACTTCTTGAGAGCCTTCGTGGACTGGCAGATCGACATCGCCAACGAGAAGGGCGTCATGGATGCAGGCGTGGCCGTTTGCCAGCCGATCATCGACCCCGAGCGCAAGGTGCTGGGGATGATCGACCTGATGCACCGGCAGGACAACATGTACCACGTCTATCTGGAGGGCATCGAGAACAAACGGCCCAAGAAGGACGTGCGGCTGGTGAAGAGCATCATGGATTCGTTCAATCCCTATGTGGACTATGCGAAATACGAGGCGTATTTCCTCTCGCCGGAGCTGAAGATCACCATTTCGAACACCACCGAGGCGGGCATCCGCTACGAGGAGGGCGACGATCTGACGGCCTGTCCTCCGAAATCGTACCCCGCCAAGATGACGGCGCTGCTGTACAAGCGGTTCAAACATTTCAACGGCGACCCGACCAAGGGCCTTTGCATCATCTGCTGCGAGCTGATCGAGAACAACGGCTCGACGCTCCACGAATACGTCATCAGACACGCCGAATACCACAAGCTCGGGCAGGATTTCATCGACTGGGTCGAAAACAGCTGCCACTTCTGCGACACGCTCGTGGACCGCATCGTCCCGGGCTTCCCGCGCGAGCAGATCGGCGAGATCAGGGAGGAGATCGGCTATGACGACAACCTCGTGGTGAAGGCCGAGCTGTACCACCTGTGGGTCATCGGCGGCCCGGGCTACAAGGAGGTGATGAAGGAACTGCCGCTGGACAAGGCGGGGCTGCACGTCGTTTTCATGCCCTCGATCAAGCAGTTCCGCGACAAGAAGGTCCGCATCCTGAACGGGTCGCATACGGGCATGGTGCCCATCGCCCTGCAAATGGGCTGCGAGACGGTGATGGACGCTTTCAATACGCCCGACATCGAGCGGTTCGTCAACGACATGGTCGCCGAGGAGGTGATCCCGATGATCGACGAGGACCGGGACGAGCTGAAGAAGTTCGCCGCCGGGATTCTGGAGCGTTTCTACAACCCCTTCATCAAGCACATGCTCCGGTCCATTTCGCTCAACTCGCTTTCGAAATGGGAGGCGCGCAACTATCCGACCGTGCGCGACAACTGGTTCAAGGCGCAGCGGCTGGCCGAACGCGAAGCATTCACGTTCGCCGCGCTGATGACCCTCTACGGGCCGAACAGCGGTTTCGAACCCGACGACACGAGGGAGTTCGTGGACTACATCTGCGCCAACTGGGATTCGGCCGACATGGAGGCTACGATCGCGAAGATCGTGAAGGAGAGCGGCATCTTCACCGTCGATTTCTCGGAGGTTCCGGGCTTCATCGGGACCGTTGCGGGCTATGTCCGCGACATCGAGACGCTGGGCATGAAAGATGCCTTGAAGAAGTTTTTAGGAGCGTAACCAGTCAGCTGTTCCGGTGCGGCGTTTCGGACGGTTCGTGGCACGGCTTCCGGTCGTGTTCACAAGTCCGACCCACCCCGAACCCCCGCCTCGGCGGGGGCTTTGCGGGACCCGGACATGCGGCTTATTTTATTGATATGAAACGGTTTCTGAAAATCAACGCTGCGGACAATGTCGCCGTCGCACTGGCCGACGACCTGCACGAGGGCGAGACGCTCGATGTCGAGGGCGTCGCCGTGACGCTCCGCGAGGACGTTGCGCGCGGCCATAAGTTCGCCCTGCGCGACATCGCCGCGGGCGAGAACGTCGTGAAGTACGGCTATCCCATCGGTCACGCCACGCAGGACGTGCCGCAGGGCGGGTGGATTCACACGCACAACCTGAAAACCAACCTCCGCGACGACCTCGAATACACCTATGCCCCCAAGGTTTACGATGTCGGGTGCCCGAAGCGCGACGTGCGGGTGATGGGTTACCTGCGCGGGAACGATACGATGGGCATTCGCAACGAGTTGTGGATCGTGCCCTCGGTGGGGTGCGTCAACGGGCAGGCGCAGGCCATCGCGGAGCGTGTGAAGCGCGAGTGCGACTGCTCGCACCTCGACGACGTGCGGGTCTACACCCACAATTACGGTTGTTCGCAGCTGGGCGACGACCACGCCAATACGCAGCGGGCGCTGGCCGCGCTGGTGCGTCACCCCAATGCGGGCGCCGTGCTGGTGCTGGGCCTCGGGTGCGAGAACAACCAGGTGTCGGCCCTGAAAGAGGTGATCGGCCAATGGGACGACGAGCGGGTGAAGTTCCTCGTCGCCCAGGAGGTCGAGGACGAGATCGAGGCGGGATTCGAAATCTGCCGCGGGCTGGTGGAAAAGACCAAAGCCGATAAGCGTCAGCCGCTTCCGCTCGCTTACCTCAAGGTGGGCTTGAAGTGCGGCGGCTCGGACGGTTTCTCGGGCATCACGGCCAATCCGCTGGTAGGGCTGTTTTCCGACTGGCTGATCGCGCAGGGCGGCACGACGGTGCTGACGGAGGTTCCCGAGATGTTCGGCGCCGAGACGATCCTGATGGACCGCGCCGCGGACCGCCGGGTTTTCGACGGAACGGTCTCGCTGATCAACGATTTCAAACGCTATTTCCGCCGGTTCGACCAGCCGATTTATGAAAATCCCTCGCCGGGCAACAAGAAGGGCGGCATCACGACCCTTGAGGAGAAATCGCTCGGCTGCGTGCAGAAGGGCGGGGCGCAGCCCGTCGTCGACGTGCTGACCTACGCACAGCCCGTCACGAAGCCGGGATTGAACCTCTTGCAGGCTCCGGGCAACGACCTGGTGGCCGCTTCGGCGCTGGCTCTCTCGGGCTGCCAACTGGTGCTCTTCACCACGGGACGCGGCACGCCTTTCGGGTCGTTCGTGCCCACGATGAAGATTTCGACCAACACGCAGCTCGCGGAGTTCAAGGCCAACTGGATCGACTTCAACGCCGGCACGCTGGTCGAGGACGAGGAGCCGCAGGCCGTGCTGGAGCGTTTCATCGGCAAGGTGCTGGCCACGGCCGGCGGCGAGCGTCTCAAGCACGAGGAGACGGGTTTCAAGGAGATCGCCATCTTCAAGACGGGGGTGACGTTGTAGCGTGTAATTGCGTTCACCGAACCTATGATGAAATCCGCTGTAATCATAACGATCCTTCTCCTGTCCTCGTTCGTCGCCTCGGCAGAGACGGTCTATACCGTCGACTGCAACGGCGGCGGGGATTTCCGGACCATTCAGGCGTGTTTCGACGCCCTGCCGTCGAAGCCTGCGGAGTGGCGCACGGTGCGGATTATGCCCGGCGTCTATCGCGAGAAGGTGACGCTCGACGTCTATAAGGACAAGGTCCGGATTCTGGGCGATGAAATGGCTGAAACCCGCATCGTCTGGGGCGACTATGCCGGCAAAGTCGTCGACGGCCGCGAGCTGACCACCTACGACAGTTATACGATGTCCGTTCAGGCCGACGATGTCTATCTGGATTGCCTGACCGTCGAGAACGATGCCGGAAGGGTAGGGCAGGCCGTGGCGCTCGAAACCCGCGGTGACCGCATCCATCTGTATCATTGTGCGCTCATCGGCGATCAGGACACCTTCTTTGCTCGCGGCTACGTTTCGCGCGTACATGTCGAGAATTGTTATATCGAGGGAACCACCGACTTCATTTTCGGCCCTTCGATCGTGCTGTTCGAGTGTTCGACGATCCATTGCAAGGCCGACAGTTTCATCACGGCCGCTTCGACCACCGAGCGCAACGAATACGGATTCGTCTTCTCCTGCTGCCGTGTGACGGCGGCCGAAGGGGTGACGCGGGTTTACCTCGGGCGTCCGTGGAAATCGACGGCCCGCACCGTGTGGCTGGAGTGCGAATTTCCCGCGGCGATCCGTCCCGAGGGGTGGCGCGACTGGCGGTTGTCCGGGTCCTATGCGATCTTGTCGTAGATGGTTTTCAGCCGGCGGGTCATAAAGAACTGGATCACTCCGCGCAGGAACATGTAGAGCGTGAAGGCCAGCCATAGGGCATTGTTGCCGATCAGCGGGTAGCAGGCGTAGTAAATGGCGAAATAGGCCGCCGTGGCCCAGAACATCGAGTCGCGCATGACGCGCGTTTCGGTGGCTCCGACCATGATGCCGTCCATGATGAAGGGCATGGCCGAGGCGATCGGGATGAGGATGATCCAGACGATGTAGCGTCCCGCCAGCTCCTCGATCACCCCGGCGTTGGGCGCCGAGTGGTCTACGAACACGCCCACCAGGTCGCGCCACCAGACGAGATAAATCCCCACGAAGACCACCGATACGAGCGTTCCCCAGGCGATGCACCTCCGCAGGCAGTCGCGCAGCGACACGCTGTCGCGCGCCCCGATGAAGCGTCCCGTGAGCGCCTCGGCGGCGTAGGCGAAGCCGTCGTTCATGTAGGAAAAGAGCGTGAAGAGTTGCAGCAGCAGGGTGTTCACGGCCAGCAGCGCGGGGTCGTCCATGCGTGCCGACGCCCCGGTGAAGAAGGTGTAGACCGCGACGATGCAGAACGTGCGCAGGATGATGTCGCGGTTGATGATGAAGAACGTCTTCAGCGGTTTGAGGTCCAGCACCTCCGACCAGTCGATCCCGGTGAGGATCGGACGGTATTTGGCGGCGAGCAGCAGCGCCGAGAGCGCCACGCCGGTCCATTGGGCGATCACCGAGGCGTAGGCGATGCCCACGATGCCCATATCCATCCCGAAGGCGAACCAGAGGCTGCAAAGGATGTGCACGATGTTGACCGTGACGGCCGTCAGCATGGGGAATATGGCGTTCTGCATCCCCGTGAACCAGCCGTTGAACCCGAAGAGCACGATGCCCGCCGGCACGGCCCAGATGCGGGCGTAGAAGTAGTCGCGGGTCATTTCGCTGCCGTTCATGGCCCAGAGGGCCAGTTCTCCCACGGGGTATTGGAGCAGGATCATCAGCACACCCATCACCGCCGACACCGACAGCGCGCGGGCCAGCATGTTGGTGCACTCGCGGAAGTCGCCCGCGCCGAACGCCTGGGCCGTCAGCCCGCTGGTTCCCATGCGCACGAACGAGCAGTTCCAGTAGATGAAGTTGAAGATCGAGACGCCGATGGCCAGCGCGCCGATCGTGGCGGCGGAGTCGGCTCCCCAGTGTCCGGCGATGGCGGTCGATACGATGCCCATGAGCGGCACGGTGATGTTCGAGACGATATTGGGGAGCGCAATGCGCAGTATTTCGCGGTTCATGTTCATAACGCAGGATCGGGTGTCGCAGCCGATGCCGGGCGGCGCGGGGCTTCTGCCGGAATGCCGCCGGTCGTCGGGGAGTTATTTTTCGGCAAAGATACGGCAAAAGCAGGCGTTTTGTCGCCTTCCGGCGCAATTATTCCTAAAACGGTTGAAATCGGGCACGTTATGTGTTATAATCCGGAAAAATGGATTACCTTTGCCGGGTGGAAACCGGCTCGGACGGGCTGCGTCCGGTATCACGCGCGTGAACCCGGTCGGCACGTTCCGGTCCCTGCCCCCGATAATTTATTAGACGAATAGAAAATGAAAGATCCTAAAAACGACTCGACCCCGGTGCTCGAACGCTTCGGACGCGACAAACGCAAGCGCACCGTAGTGGCTACGGCGGAGCGTGTCGAGCGTCGCCCGCGTTTGCAGCGTGATGCCGCCGATTCGGAGCAACCCTCCTTTGAAAACAGGCCCGAACGCCGGGCTTCGTATAACCCCCATTTCACGGCCGACAACCGTCCGGTCTTCGAGAAGCCGCACTACGGCGACAAATCCCGCGGGGAGGGCGACCGCCCGCGCCGTTCGTATGACGACCGCCCGCGTCCCTATGGCGACCGTCAGCGTCAGTACGACGATAAGCCGCGTTCGTATGGCGACCGTCAGCGTCAGGACGACGACCGTCCGCGGCGTTCCTTCGGAGACAAACCCCGCTACGACGGTGACCATCACCGCAGCGACGAGGAGCGTCCGCGCCGCAGTTACGGCGACAAGCCGGCCTACGGCGAGAAGAAATTCGGACCCAAGAAGTTCGGCGACAAGCCCTACGGCGAGAAGAAGTTCGGCGAGAAGAAGTTCGGCGAGAAAAAATTCGGGGATAAGAAATTCGGCGACCGGAAGTTCGTCGACAAACCGTTCAAACCTGCCTATAAGAGACACGACGACAAACCGGCGTCGTATCCGAAATTCAATCCCGAGAAGCAGACGGGCGAGATGCGCCTGAACCGCTTCATCGCCCAGTCGGGCATCTGCTCGCGCCGCGAGGCCGACGATTTCATCACGGCGGGCGTCGTTTCGGTCAACGGCAAAATTGTCACCGAACTGGGGACCAAGGTGCTGCCGACCGACGAAGTGCGGTTCAACGACGAGCCGGTGCAGGGCGAGAAGAAGGTCTACCTGGTGCTGAACAAGCCCAAGGGCTACGTCACTTCGCTCGACGATCCCCATGCCGGAAAGACGGTCATGGAGCTGGTCTCGGGCGCCTGCACGGAGCGCATCTACCCGGTGGGACGCCTCGACAAGAACAGCCTCGGGCTGCTGTTGTTCACCAACGACGGCGACCTTACGAAGCAGTTGACGCACCCTTCCTACAAGAAGAAGAAAATCTACCAGGTGACGCTCGACAAACCTCTGACGCGCGCCGACATGGACCGCATCGCCGAGGGCGTCACGCTCGAAGACGGCGAGATCTTCGCCGACGAGATTTCCTACGTCAAGGAGAACAAGCAGGAGGTGGGCATCGAGATCCACTCGGGCCGCAACCGCATCGTGCGCCGTATTTTCGAGTTCCTGGGTTACACCGTGACCAAACTCGACCGCGTTTACTATGCGGGTCTCACGAAGAAGAACCTCAAGCGCGGAGCGTGGCGGTTCCTGACCCGCGAGGAGGTGGAGCGGCTGAAGTCCGGGCAGTATGAATAGGAAGTCCGGGCTGTAGCATAAATGAAAAGAGCGATTCTCACGAATCGCTCTTTTCATTTCATTTAATGCGTGTCCCGATACCAGTTCGTCATCCGGTTTTCGGCGACGTACTTCGTCGAAGGCTCGCTCACGGAGACGCCCGTATAGAAATGCACGGGGTTCGACCCGTTGTTGTATTGGGAATAGAACTGCTTCGTGCACAGACGGCTTTCGGGGGGAAATGCCCGGTCGAGTTGCGTCGTGAATTCCTCGACGAGCGCCGGGTCGCCGCAGCTCAATTCGACGTAATGCCCCAAGTCGTAGAAAAGGTGTGTCATCAGTCCCTCGTAGTACTGGAGCTGCGAGAGTTCGAACGGCTGTTTGCCTTTTTCGTTGATGCGGCGCATCACCTCCGCCAGCGCGTCCAGCTGCGACGTGACGGCCAGTGAGATGCAGCCCGACTGCTCTTTCCAGGTCGTGCTCTGGTATTCGTTTTCGTAGAGGTTCCAGAACTCCCGGCAGGTTTCCGCGAGCCGGTCCGCGACCGGTCCCGTTTCGAACAGGTGGGGGACGATCCGGTCGTAGGGGAATCCGTCGCCCATGACCTCGCAGGGCGACGCCACGATGTAGCCGATGACCGAACGCAGGTCGTAGAGCGTTTCGATGTTGGCCATGAAGCAGTCGTCGAAGATTAGGTAGTCGAAACGGAACTGCTGCGCTTCGAGCGCCTCCTTCAGCTCCGTGATGTTCAGTTCGTAGCCCTTGTCGCCGAACGAACGGGTCTGCTTGGCTCCCGGGGGCGCGGCCCATAGGTCGTCCTCGGCGGAACGCCGCATCGAGTAGGAGAGCGAGCCGCTGGCGACCGGAATCCACGCCTTGCCGTGGCAGCCGATGATCAGCCCGTAGTTTTGGGCCGGAGCCAGCTCCGCGGCATCGGCGAACAGCTGCCGCACCTTTTCGGGGTTTCCGGCGTTGAAGCCGTCGTAGGTTTTGAGAGTTTTCGTCTCGCTGCGTCGCTTGTTCCTGTCGTAATAGATTTCCAGCATCACGGCCGACGAATGCTTCTCGGGCTGATAGCAGACCAGAATGCGCCCGTCGCCCGGGATTTGGTTCGTCACGGCCGCGCTGACGCCCTCGATGTTGCGCTCGTAATAGTTGATTAGGCCTCGTCCGGGCATGTACAGCAGAAGGGTCTGCGTCGCCACGGCGGGCGGGTTGTAACCCGGCTCCTCCTTGGAGCAGGCCGCGAGCGTCAGCAGCAGGGCGAGGCAGAGCGTATGCCGGAGAATGCGGATCATTTATAGGTGCGGGGTTTGAGGTTGTTGAACTGCCACGTGCGGTCGCGCTGGTAGGTGTAACCCTCGGGTTTGTTCCAGTAGACGCGGCTGAAATCGAAATAGAATCCCTTGCGCTTCTTGCCCTCGACCACATAGGGAACGACCAGCGGCACGAACTCCACCGTGCGGCTGACGATGCGCGCCTTGCCGAACGAAAGCCCTTCGGCGGCCAGCACGTCGAGCGCGTGGTCGAACATCAGCACATGGCGCGGGGTCTTCTGCGTGAATCCGTCGCCCGAGCCGAGGATCGTGCGGATGACGCCGTTCATGCGGTCCGACCAGGCTTTTTCCTGCTCCTTGTCGCCCAGCGCACCGTAGGCGAACGACATGAGGTTGAGGATTTTGGGGCTGAACGGATCGCGTTTCAGGGCGTCGTTTCCCACCGAGACCATCGTTTCCAGCGTGGCCCTGTCGGGTTTGTCGGGGTCGATGCCCGAGGCCAGCATCAGCATTTTGTCCAGATCGGGGTTCACGGCCAGCGGCTTGTATTCGTCGCGGTAGGCGTATCCGTAGTAGAGCTGTCTCTTATACACATCTC
>ENA-OZDC01001108-OZDC01001108.1-human-gut-metagenome-genome-assembly--contig:-NODE-1108-length-10802-cov-3.529264_pt1 | contig 10802 bp, 20 predicted proteins | sample MGYA00244082_ERZ653570 | MGnify/ENA primary metagenome ERZ653570 (study PRJEB26926, sample SAMN06164919) | human gut metagenome | biome: ENVO:00009003; feature: ENVO:2100002; material: ENVO:00002003... | reverse complement strand
GCGTCAGATGTGTATAAGAGACAGCTCGACCACCAGCCTGCGCCGGACAAGAAAGATTAGGAACACGCCGAACACCGCAAAAACGAGCGCGAAAGCGGAAAAGCCCACCGTCTCGGCAAGCGACCAGCCCTCTGGCTCGTCGATCGAGCTGCCGATCACACCGGCAAGCAGGGCGGTAAAGAAAACGGCGATCAGCACACCCACGATACGCACCGTCACCCTGACCCACTTCTTATCCCGCACGGTGAAGCTCTGCGGCACGGCAAAGCCCGCCGCGGCGTTCGCCTGCGCCGTCTGCGCGGCGGAGGAAGCCAGCCCGTTCTGCGCGGTGTGCGCGGCCATCTGCGCCGCGCGCTCCGGGTCGGTGTAGGCGAGGACCTTCTGCTTCACGCACACCACGCCCAGCACGCCGATGACCATGCCCATGAGCATGGACGGTGCCATGATGCCCCAGTTCTCCGGCATGAGAATGGATTCCCACGCCAACTGCGCGACCGGGATGCCGTACCACGCAGCGTCCGCCTGCCATTCGGGATCGGAGCAGAGGACGTACATCCACGAGGCGATCTCCGCGGCAAAGAGCGCGAGGAGCGAGCAGACGATCACCGTCGCCATGGCAAAGCGTGTGGAGCGGCGGCCCTTGAACAGGCGGTAGCCCCAGCAGGCTGCGACGCCCACCAGGAAGCCCAGCCAGCCGACGAAGAAGTCGGCAAAGGTGCTCGCCAGGAACCAGGGGACCACGCCCACGAGCGCGCCGAACAGCGCGCCGAGGATGCCGGTCAGGGCGCTGCCGCGCGGCGGCTCCTCGAGCTCGCAGGACACGGCAACCTTCGGCTGCGCGTCCGCTGGAATAAAATCGGCGGGGTCAAAGCGGCCGTTTTCTCTCTCTTCGTTCATCGCTTCGCTTCTCCTTTTTCAGCGGTAGTTTTTCATATGGCGGTCGATCTCGCGCTTCGCGTCGCGCTGCGCGGATGCCTCGCGCTTGTCGTAGTTCTTCTTTCCCTTGCACACGCCCAGCTCGACCTTCACGCGCGCGTCCTTGAAATAGACCGAGAGTGGGATGAGGGCGTAGCCGTCCTGCTTGACGAGCGCGTGGAGCTTGTTGATCTCACGCTTGTGCAGCAGCAGCCTCTTGGGGCGGTCGGGATCGTGGTTGAAGATGTTGCCCTTGTCGTAGGGCGAGATGTGCATGGAGTAGACCATGGCCTCGCCGTTTTTCACGACGCAGTAGCTGTCCTTGAGGTTGAGCGTTCCCGCGCGGATGGACTTGACCTCCGTCCCGCGAAGCTCGATACCGGCCTCGAGACGGTCCTCCACGAAGTAGTCGTGATAGGCCTTGCGGTTCTGCGCCGCGATCTTGATTCCCTTTTTCTCCACGGCACAGTGCCCCCTCTCCTTCAAAGCGGATTTCAGTATACCATGATTCTGCCCAACGTACAAGGGCTGTAATCAAAATGTAATAATTTGGCAGCCTGTAAAATATATCGCAAGAAAGGTTTAACACCTTCTTGCGATATTTTTTTATCCAAAAATCCAAGGAATGAAGGGAGGGAGCGGGGATGAAGTACCGGCTGATGGACGACACCATGCGGGGCACCATCGCGGAAATGTACCGGGCGGGCTGCCGGGTGCCGGAAATCGCGGCGGCGGTGGGCCTCCACGAGACCAGCGTGTACCGGGAAATCAACCGGGGCCTGACGGACGAGCTGGACGAAAACGGGCGGTTCATCTATGACCCCGACAAGGCCCGCCTGGATGCCGCACTGGCGCGCAGAAACAAGGGGAAGCTGAAGCCCACGGGCGACGGAAGGAGAAAACGGCATGAAAAAGCTGACGACAGAGCAGGCTGAAGCCCTGAACAAGCTGCTGGCGGAGCAGACGCCGGAGCAGTGCATCATCACCATGAGGACGGCCATGAACGCCTTCACCAACAAGGTGTGCAAGGAAATCACGCCCTCCGCTGCCATCCAGTACGGGCGGATGCTTCACCCGCTGACCCACGACATGGCCAGACTGGAGGCGTTCCACGACGCCCTGATGAATGAGACCGGGGAGGCGCGGGGAGATGCTGAATAGGACGGTCATCATGGGCCGGTTCACGGCTGACCCGGAGCTTCGGCGGACGCAGAGCGGAACGGCTGTTGCCAGCTTCACCCTGGCCGTCGAGCGGGACTTCAAGGGACAGAACGGAGATCGGGAGACCGACTTCATCGACCTGGTGGCCTGGAGCGGGACGGCGGAGCTGGTGGCCAAGTATTTCACCAAGGGACGCATGGCTGTGGCGGAGGGCCGCATCCAGACCAGGAGCTGGACGGACAAGAACGACCAGAAGCGGAAGTCCACGGAAATCGTAGTGGAGAACATCTACTTCGCGGATTCCAAAGAGAAGGAACGGTACACCCAGGAGCCTGGGTATGGAGGCTGGCCGCCACAGGACGGATACGGCGGCCCGGCCTATTGAGGAGGGCAGGACAATGACGCAGAAAGAATACACCGTGACGATTCACGGGAACCGGATGTGGCGGAGGATGCAGGAAGAGGCTGCCCGCCGGAAGCGCCGGGGGCGCATCATCCAGGGCGTTCACTGCCTGCTGACCGCCGCGCTGGCCATCGCGTTGCTGTGCGTCTGCCTGGGGGCGAAGGAGCCGGAGCGGCTGCCGGAGCCGGTGGCCGAGCAGCAGAACACGGTGGTGACGCTGAACACCATCTCCCCCTCTCCCCTGCCGGAGACTACAACCGGACAGGCGGACAGTGACATGGCCAAGGATGCGGAGTACATAGCAAAAGCCCTGTACGGGGAAGCGCGGGGGTGCTCCACCACGGAACAGGCGGCGGTGGCCTGGTGCATCCTGAACCGGGTGGACGACGAGAGCGGCCTGTGGCCGGACGACATCATCGGCGTGGTGACACAGAAGCGCCAGTTCATCGGATACTCACCGGAGCACCCGGTTCTGCCGGAGCTGTATGACCTGGCCATGGACGTGCTGGAACGCTGGCAGAGGGAGAAGACCGGAGAGACCGATGTGGGCAGGGTGCTGCCTGCGGACTACTGCTACTTCCAGGGGGACGGACAGCACAACTATTTCCGGCAGGAGTTTGAGGGCGGCCCGGTGTGGGACTGGAGGCTAAAGACACCGTATGGGGAAAAAGAAGGGTGACACCGAGCAGGGACTTCATCTGGAAGGCAAGCAGCTCCAATACATCGCCCGTATCAGCCACGGGAAGGACAGCCTGAAAATGCTGGATGTCATCGTATCACGCGGGCTTCCACTTGACCGCATCACAACAACGGATGTATGGGCCACGGATACCATTCGAGGCGAGCATCCGAAGATGGTTGCCTTCAAAGAACAGGCGGACGAGTTCATCTGGAGGAAGTACCACATCGAGGTGGAGCACCTGTGCGCTATGCGGAACGGCGAAAAAGTGACCTACGAGAAGCTGTTCTACCATGTTCCGAAGCGCAAAAATGCCGGGGGGGGGTACTGGAAACAAGGAAAAATCCTGGGCTTCCAGACGCTATGGGGGCCGTGGTGCCAGTCAGACCTCAAACGGAGCGCAAAGCACCAGGCCGCAGGGTTTTCCTGCACAAATCGGGAGCTGGTGCAAGAAACTCAAAATCGACTATATACGGCTTCCCGGTCTCACTCAACAGGAAGGGCCAGTGGTGCCAGAAGCTCAAAACCAGATTTTTAGAAAGCCCCGCCGCGAGGGGCGGTAAAAATATCGTGGAGTACCTGGGGATTGCGGCGGACGAGCCGGAGCGTTTCGGGCAACTGAACGACCGAAAACGCGCACCGCTTGTGGAGTTTGGTATCGAGGAAGATCTGTGTGGATTGTACTGCAAGTACAACGGCATCCTGTCCCCCTCTTACGAGACGAGCTGCCGGGATGGATGCTGGATGTGCCATAACCAAGGGGTGGCACAACTCCGTGCGTTGCGGAAGGATTACCCGGAGCTGTGGGCGCTGCTGATGAAATGGGACACTGACAGCCCGGTGTCGTTCAAACCGGACGGCAAGACGGTACATGACTATGACGAGCGGTTCCAGCTGGAAGACGAGGGGCTGATACGGCCTGGAGAGCGGTTCCTGTGGTCTATGCTGGAGGACGGCGGCGTAAACTATCGACTATTTTGAACGTGAGGAGGAAGACCATGAAGCGCGGGGACATCTATTACATTGAAATCAATGACGAGGGCGTGACTGGACACGAGATGATGAAGAGCAGGCCGGGTATCATCGTGAGCCGGGATGACCACAACGAGGCGGCGGAGACCGTCCAGGTGGTTTACTGCAGCGCATCCCAGCACCGGGAGCTGCCGGAGCACGTCGGCATCCGCAGCACGCCCAGGCCGAGCACGGCCATGTGCGAGCATATCTACACGGTGGACAAGTCCAGGCTGGGGAGCTATGTGGGGCACCTGACGCCCCAGGAGCTGCAGCGGCTGGACATCGGCATCATGGTGGCCCTGGGCATCGGTGGGGCGGAACCGGAAAATATGCGGGGGGGGTACTCCTGCCATCACACCGGAGCAGGCGGAGCTGGAACGTACCCGCTGCGAGCTGGAGACCATCCGAACCATGTACGAGCGGCTGCTTGACCGAGTGATGGGGGCAAGAGCATGAGAAGAAAACCGCCTGTATGCGCGGATTGCGGGTACATGAGAGTGACAGGCTGGGCACGATGCAACGGAAACAACATGGGAAGGCCACGCGGGGACTGTATGTGCAAGCACCCGCTGGCGTTTGAGACCTTCAACAAGCTCTATCCAAGGTCAAACCGGCTGGCCTGCTTCATAGGCTTCACTGAGTGCGGAGGCAGCAAACCGAAAATTAAGACCTCCCCACGCTGGTGCCCGCTGCGCCTTCGGGAGGAGGGGTGACATGGCCCAGTTTATGGTTGTTTCGGATGAACCGCTGCGGGACTACCAGGAGTTCCTGACCCAGGCGATGCGGGATTTATCTGGCTACAAGGTGGGCGGCATCGCCCTTGTGGCCCTGCTGGAGGAGCCGGACGAGGACGGGGCCGACGCCCTGACCGCCTACTTCCATTTAGGGATACGCGGGAAGGAAGAGGCAGCGGCAAATATCCAGGCGGACATCACAGACGGCATCGTGCGGGCAAACCTGCGCCGGTATCTGCAGGAGCTGGAGGAAGAGGACGAGGAGGACGAGCTGCATGGCGAAGTATAGGCTGACCGCAAACAAGACCAAGTTCTACAACCTGGCCAAGAAGTTCTGGCCGGACATCGAACCGATGCGCCGGGTGGAGTTCATCAAGTACCACCGCGTGCGGGACTATGGCCTGATTTTCCGGGCGGGGGATTACTTCCACCGGCTGTTCCTGTCCTACGCATACGGGAAGGTGAGGCTGGGAGACGACTGGCACACCTACGATGACGGCGGAGAGCGGGTGCATGGATGGGAGTGCCACACGCTCACATTTGAGGAATTGATGGACGCCGGGATGCTGGAGGAGGTGAAAGAACGGTGAAACCATTGACCGAGCGGGAGGTCATCGCGCTGGCAAGGAAGTGCGGGATGCGCGTCTGCAGCACCGAGGAACACCACGGCTGCCCATACGGGGACGAGGACATGGTGGACTGCGTGGAGCGCCTGGAAAAGGACTACGAGGATGCTATTGACCGGCTGCTGGAGAAAGCGGATAGGCTGGGAGAGATTGAGCGGTTCGCAGCAGCCGGGCGTGCGCTGGAACTGGCGAAGGCGGACGCGGCGGGCATGGTCAAAATCGTGAAGAGGCCGCCGGTGGGGAAGGTTTGCGGGAGCTGCGCGGACTTCATCCGCGAGAAAGGCACGGCATACGGTCTGTGCCGGACGCAGCTGTGCAAGCGAGGAGCACCCAGGGGGAAGCCCCGGAATGTAAGCCAGAGCCGGAGGGCCTGCGCGGAGTACAAACCTGTGGAAAATGTGGAAAATGAACGGAACCTGCAGAAAGTGAGGGAGAAGCTGTGAGTGACGAGGGGAACATGGTCTTCATCGGAGCGTGCCGGTACTGCGGGCAAATCAGCGCGGAGCAGCCACCTGGCATGGACAACCAGGACGAGGCGGACACCTGGGTAACGGAGCACTGCAAATGCACCCAGGCCACCCTGGAGCGGAACCTGCGGGAGCGCATTGAGGATGCAAAGCGCCGGGTGTGGGAGCTGTGGGGGCCGGGGTGCGAACGGTTTTCCTTTGACCCGGTGGAGAACGAAATCGTAGAGGCCCTTTGCAGCCTGGTTGAGCTGGCGGCGGCGGGCACAATCCGCAGCACCACCATCCAGACGGTTGACCACGGGAAGGCCAGCATCAGCGTGAGCGCCAAGGGCACCATCAAGGTGGCGCGCATCGAGGCGCGGGCCTGCCAACTGGAGGCTTGACCATGGAGCAGGGGTTCAGATGGAAAGTTACGCACCCGGAGCTGGGCACCGTGGAGGTCATCGCGCCAGATCGGCTAAAGGCCCTGACCAAGGCTTCCAAGGAATGGAAGCAGCGGTGGACACAGATTGCCCGCGACTGCACCATCGAGAGGATGGGTGGGGCGGATGACTGAACGGGAGCTTCGGGCGCGTGGCAGCTGCGACAACTGCCATCACAGCGGCGAGGAGGACTGGCCGAACCAGAAGACCGCGCTGCGGTGCCTGCACCCTGGGAAGTATCGGGGGCGGGTGACACAGATATTCCCAACAGGGCACAGGGGCGTCATCGCCGGGTGCGCTGCACCAGCCTGGTGCGAGGGATATGAACAGGGAGAATGAGGACAGGCCCCAGGCCGACCACCTGGGGCCTCCACCACGGAACGCTGCGCTATGCCTTCGGAGGAGCCGAAGACAGAGCGGAACGCTTCGACAAGAGGATATACCTATTATAATTCGCGCGCGCACGCGCGAATTAAGGCTTGTAACCAATCTTAACTTACTGACCAGGAAGGAGGCGGCGGGATGTACCGGGGCAGATACTTCATCCGGGAGAACATCTATGTCTGCGGCGATTACATGGACGCGGACATATACCCTGTCTTCCAGCCTGCCGGGAAACGCCGGGCCAGGTGCAAGCCCACCAGCGCCATCCAGGAGAAGCTGAATCAGAAGAACGCGGAGAAGAAAATTACCCGCCTGGCCCACGCCAACTTCACCGAGGACGACATCGCGCTGCATCTTACATACGACGAGTTGCCGGAGGACGAGGAGCAGGCCCAGCGAGACCTGTACAACTACATCCGCCGGGTGAAGCGCCTGCGCAAGAAGATGGGCCTCCCGCCGCTGAAGTATCTCTCCTGCACAGAGGTGGGCAAGAAGAGCGGGCGCATCCACCACCACATCATCATGTCCGGCGGTGTAGATCGGGACACCCTGGAAAAGCTGTGGGGAAAGGGCTATGCCAACAGCAAGCGCCTGCAGTTCAAAGAAGACGGAATCACGGGCCTGGCCAGGTACGTGGCAAAAGACCACCTGTTCTACAAGCGGTGGAACCAGAGCAAGAACCTGGTGCGCCCGGAGCCGGTGGTGCGGGACAGAGCCGTGACCATGGATGACCTGGAGGAGATGGAGGACGCCATCGAGAAGAAGGCGGACTGGCAATACTTCGAGGAGCGGTACGAGGGCTTCACCCTGACAGAGGCCACTTTCACCCGGAACAACATCAACCGGGGGTGCTATGTGAACATCGAGATGCGAAGGAGGCGATAGCCGTGGCCATACGGCTGGAAGACCTGCCCCTGCGGGCGCAGAAGCAGGCGGTGGCCAAGCTGCAGCAGGAGCAGCTGCGAAAGCAGAAGCGGGCCGCGCCAAAATACCACAACGAGGAGACGGAACACCTGGGCATCCGCTTTGCCTCCCGGAAGGAGGCGCGGAGGTACGAGGTGCTGCTGGCGCGCCTCCATGCCGGGGAGATACGGAACCTGCACCTGCAGCAGGACTTCACCCTGCAGGAGGCGTACACCACGCCGGAGGGCGAGCGGGTGCGGGCCATCCGCTACCAGGCAGACTTCTGCTACGAGGAGCGGGTACACTGCAGCATCCTGCACGACGACGGCCCCAGCACCAGCGAGGTGCGCTGGGAGCCGGTGGTGGAGGACGTGAAGAGCCGGGCCACCCGGACACAGAAGTACATCATCAAGCGCAAGCTCATGCAGGAGCGTTTCAACATCACGATACGGGAGGTATGAACGTGGAAAAGACCTACACAGTGAGAGACCTGCAGGAAGACTACCAGGCGGGGCGCATCCGGGACTTTTCAGATCTGGAGCACGCCATCGAGCGGCTGCTGCGGGGACAGAAGCCGGGGCAGATGAACCGGCTGGCGGCGGAGGTACACCAGAACGCGGTGGAGCATGGCTGGTGGGATGGGCCGCCCACCTTCGGGGACATCATTGCGCTGTGCCACAGCGAGCTGTCCGAGGCCCTGGAGGCATACCGGGATGGAGAGGAGCTGGTGCATGGCTGCTGCGGACACTGCACCTTCGAGGGAAGCTGCGACCACCCGGACCAAGACGGGGAGACAGGCTGCAAGCCGGATGGCGTGGCAGTGGAGATGATAGACTGCATCCTGCGCATCCTGGACTGGTGCGCCATGGAGGGCGTGGACGTGGACGAGCTGCTGCGCATGAAGCTGGCGTACAACAAAGGCCGCCCCTACCGGCACGGAGGGAAGGCGCTGTGAGAATCGGGCAGAAGGTGACGCGATACCCGGTGAGCTTTTCAGAGCCGGACGGGAAGAAGGGGCAGAAGCCCATGACCGGGACAGTGGTGTACATCCACCCGCTGGGGAGGTTCCACATCGTGGAGTTTGAGCTGCGGGGCGGGAAGGTACAGGAGAGCTTCCAGGGGACAGAAGACTGACGAGGAGGACGGGCACGATGTTTCGATATAAGCGCGGGGTGAAGGTGGACTATGACCGGCAGGGCTATATCTACTTCGTGTCCCGGATGTATAAAAACCTTCCGCCGGAAGACCAGCAGGCCATCCTGAACCTGTGCCTGCAGTGCGGCGGGGAGCACTACCAGGCGCTCTTCGAGTTCGTGACAACGGACACCACGGCAACGGCCCTTTCCATGAAGCACTATTTGAGCAAAAAGACCCTGTACCGGGCGGTGCGGCGTTACTACGAAAACTTCCCGGAAAAGCTATGACAGGAACCACCACGAGCGGGAGCAGCTGCGGCTGCCCCGCTTTTCTTTTTCTTGGGGGCGGGAATATGATGCGCCGAGAAAGATGACACTCCGCGACGCACTTTCTGTTGTACAGTGTACCCGTGAGAGAGACTTTTTCCCCACGACAAGCGCGCGTGACGCGCGCACGCACGCGCGGGAACCTTGAAGCGCCGGAGGGAGGGCGGCGGCATGAAGACCGGAAGACCGAAGAAATACAAGAGCAAAAAGGCCCTGGCCGACGCCATCGAGGGCTATTTCCGCTCCATCAGCAGAACCATTGAGCTGAAAGACCTGACCGGGGCGACAATTTACAACGACGACGGAGAGGTCATCCACAAGCTGCAGTTCGTGGTGCCGCCGTCCATCAGCGCCCTGTGCCTGCACCTGGGCATCGACCGGAGCACCTGGCAGAACTATTGCGACGGCGAGATGCACCCGGAGTTCCGGGAGGTGACGGCCCTGACGCGGGGCCGCATCGAGGCGTGGCTGGAGGAGCAGCTGCTGACACGGGAGAAGGGCGTCCAGGGCATCATCTTCAACCTGCAGAACAACTACGGCTGGCGGCAGAAGCAGGAGGTGGAGCTGGGGGATAAGACCCGGAAGAGCATCCAGACCGAGGGCATGAGCCTGCAGGACAAACTGGCTGCCATCGCTGCGGCACGGGAGAGCATCGGGGAGCTGCCGGAGTACCTGGAGGAGGACGGTGAGGAGGCGTGACGCGCTCCGATCTGGCCAAGGTAGACCGCCTCTATGAGCTGGCCGTCTGGTACAACCGGCTGCGGGAGACCAACAACGAGACCTTCATGCCCCTGTTCGCAGATACCCACCGCTACCTGGTGCTGAAGGGCGGCGGCGGCAGCGGCAAGTCCATCTTCGCCGGGCGCAAAATCCTGGAGCGGGCCACCAGCGAGCCGGGGCACCGCTTCCTGGTGTGCCGGAAGGTGGCCAGGACGCTGCGGGAGAGCTGCTTCAAGCAGCTGCTGCACCAGCTGGCCGAGTATTACCCGGACTGCGGCTACAAGGTGAACAAGAGCGATATGGTCATCACCTTCGCCAACGGCAGCGAAATCCTCTTCGCGGGCCTGGACGACGTGGAGAAGCTGAAGTCCATCTTCAACATCACGGGCATCTGGATTGAAGAGGCCAGTGAGCTGCTGGAGGGAGACTTCAACCAGCTGGACATCCGCCTGCGAGGGAAGACCAAGTATTACAAGCAAATCATTATCAGCTTCAACCCGGTGAGCATCCTGCACTGGCTGAAGAAGCGGTTCTTCGACCGGAAAGACCCACGGGCGCGCACCCATGAGAGCACCTACAAGGACAATCGCTTCCTGGACGAAGAGGCAAAACGCACGCTGGAGGGCTTCCGGGAGACTGACGAGTATTACTACACGGTTTACTGCCTGGGGATGTGGGGCGTAACCGGCAAGACGGTGTTCAACGCCAAGGCCGTCATGGCGCGCCTGGAGCTGCGCATCCAACCCGTGCGCACCGGCTACTTCGAGTACCAGGACAACGGCCTGGAGCTTTCAGACATCCGCTGGGTAGACGACGAGGACGGCTTCATCAAGGTCTACCGGGAGCCGGAGCAGGGCGTGCCCTATGTCCTGGGCGGGGATACCGCCGGGGAGGGCAGCGACAGCTTCGTG
>ENA-OZDC01001089-OZDC01001089.1-human-gut-metagenome-genome-assembly--contig:-NODE-1089-length-10964-cov-8.864699_pt1 | contig 10964 bp, 8 predicted proteins | sample MGYA00244082_ERZ653570 | MGnify/ENA primary metagenome ERZ653570 (study PRJEB26926, sample SAMN06164919) | human gut metagenome | biome: ENVO:00009003; feature: ENVO:2100002; material: ENVO:00002003... | reverse complement strand
GGTTTTCAAGACCGCCGCAATCGACCACTCTGCCACCTCTCCAAAACTTCTTTTTTCAAGAAGTGCTTTTCTCTTAAAGCGGTGCAAAGATAGCGCTTCTTTTTTAAATTCGCAAACAAATCCGGAATAAAATAATTCACATATCCGCAAAAACTAAAAATACGGCATAAAAGGAACTAATAAAATGTTACTAAAATCTTTTCGTCCGACAGCTGTTTTATTTTCGTCCAACAGCTGTCGGACGAAAATAAAACAGCTGTCGGACGAAAGGGAAATTATTGTGGGACGAATAGATTTCAGCATAAATAATAATAGTTGATAAGAGTACAGATATTAATCGGACGGACACGAATCAATACCCGGTGGTACTTCCTACCTAATAATGGCTATTTTATGCTCTTCAACATAAAAATCCTCCATATTATTGTGTAATTACGGAAATTTTTCCGTAATTTTGCGCGCTCTAAAGGATAACATATCTAATCACTTTTATTAAAAGAACATTATGGAATTAAACAAAACCTTTATTGACGGGCTTTGGAGCAAAGAAATCAATGTAAGTGATTTCGTTAGTAAAAACATCACGTCCTACACCGGAGACGCATCTTTCCTGCAAGGACCAACGGAGCGCACCAAGCATATCTGGAACCTCTGTCTGAAAGCACTGGAAGAAGAAAGAGCCAATAACGGTGTCCGTTCATTAGATCATACAACAGTATCTACCATCACTTCCCACAAAGCAGGCTATATAGATAAGGAGAACGAACTTATCGTAGGCTTGCAGACAGATGAACTGCTGAGACGCGCCATCAAACCTTTCGGCGGCATCAATGTAGTGGCAAAAGCATGCCGCGAAAACGGCGTGGAGGTAGACGATAAAGTAAAAGACATCTTTACACACTACCGCAAAACACACAACGACGGCGTATTCGATGTATATACCGAAGAAATCCGTTCGTTCCGTTCATTGGGCTTCCTCACCGGACTTCCCGACAACTATGCACGCGGACGTATCATCGGTGACTACCGCCGTCTGGCATTGTACGGCATTGACCGCCTCATCGAAGCCAAACAGGAAGACTTGCGCCACCTGACCGGCCCTATGACCGAAGCACGCATCCGCCTGCGCGAAGAAGTGGCAGAGCAAATCAAGGCCTTGAAGGACATCAAGACCATGGGCGAATATTACGGCCTCGACCTCAGTCACCCTGCCACATCTGCTCAGGAAGCCGTACAGTGGGTATACATGGCATACCTTGCCGCTGTAAAAGAACAAGACGGTGCCGCCATGTCATTGGGTAATGTATCTTCATTCCTTGACATTTTCATTGAATACGATTTGGCTCACGGTAAGATTGACGAAACTTTTGCACAAGAGCTGATTGACCAGTTCATCATCAAACTGCGCATGGTACGCCACCTGCGTATGCAGTCCTACAATGACATCTTCGCCGGAGACCCCACCTGGGTTACCGAAGCTATCGGCGGACGCTTCAACGACGGTCGCGTAAAGGTGACAAAAACCTCTTTCCGCTTCCTGCAAACATTGTACAACCTCGGCCCGTCTCCCGAGCCTAACATGACTGTGCTGTGGAGTCCCGAACTGCCGGAAGGCTTCAAGGAATTCTGTGCCAAAGTATCCGTAGATACCAGCTCTATCCAGTACGAGAACGACAACCTGATGCGCGAGGTACGCAACTGCGACGACTACGGTATCGCCTGCTGTGTATCCTACCAGGCTATCGGTAAGCAAATCCAGTTCTTCGGCGCACGCGCCAACCTTGCCAAAGCATTGTTGCTTGCCATCAACGGCGGACGTTGCGAAAACACCGGAACCGTAATGGTGAAAGGTATCCCCGTGCTGACTCACGATACGCTGAACTTTGAAGAGGTAATGAACAACTACAAGAAAGTGCTGACGGAGATTGCCCGCGTTTACAACGAAGCAATGAACATCATCCACTACATGCACGACAAGTATTATTACGAAAAAGCCCAAATGGCATTCGTAGATACAGACCCGCGCATCAACCTTGCATACGGCGTAGCCGGACTTTCCATTGCCATCGACTCATTGTCTGCCATCAAATACGCCAAAGTAACGGCACGCCGCAACGACATCGGCCTGACGGAAGGTTTCGACATCGAAGGTTCTTTCCCGTGCTTCGGCAACAACGACGACCGTGTAGACCACCTTGGTGTAGACCTGGTGTACTACTTCAGCGAAGAGTTGAAGAAGCTGCCCGTTTACAAGAACGCCCGTCCTACCTTGTCGCTCCTGACTATCACATCCAACGTGATGTACGGTAAGAAGACCGGAGCCACTCCCGACGGACGCGCCAAAGGCGTTGCTTTCGCTCCGGGAGCCAACCCGATGCACGGACGCGACAAGAACGGTGCCATCGCCTCTTTGAGTTCCGTAGCCAAACTGCGCTACCGCGACTCACAGGACGGTATCAGCAACACATTCTCCATCGTTCCGAAATCATTGGGTCCCACTGCCGAGGAACGTGTAGAAAATCTGGTTACCATGATGGACGGTTACTTCACCAAAGGTGCACACCACCTCAACGTGAACGTACTGAACCGTGAAATGCTGGAAGACGCCATGGAACATCCGGAGAAATATCCGCAACTCACCATCCGCGTTTCCGGATATGCCGTAAACTTCGTGAAACTGAGCCGCGAACACCAGCTGGAAGTTATCAGCCGCAGTTTCCACGAAAGAATGTAATCAGTAAACCGGATACATAACCTTTTAAAGCACGGATTACACGGATTTCACGGATTAAGCAAAAATCCGGAGTAACACCCCTGTAGTCCGTGCTTTCTTTTTTATTACATTCTTTGCTTATAATACACTATTATGATTAATGTTCATTCATACGAATCAATGGGCACTTTCGACGGTCCGGGGCTGCGGCTTGTCGTATTCCTCCAAGGCTGTCCTTTCCGTTGCCTGTATTGTGCCAACCCCGATACGATAGATGTAAAGGGCGGTACTCCTACTCCTGCCGGTGAAATCCTGCAAATGGCTGTCAGCCAAAAAGCTTTCTTCGGAAAAAAAGGGGGAATTACTTTCTCCGGCGGCGAACCTACCTTGCAGGCAGAGGCATTGATACCACTGTTCAAAGACTTGAAAGCAAACGGCATCCACATCTGTCTTGACACCAACGGCGGAATCTGGAACGACAAAGTTGAGGAATTGTTAAGTCTGACGGACTTGGTATTGCTCGATATCAAAGAATTCAATCCCGAACGCCACCGTACCCTGACCGGACGCAGCAACGAACAAACCCTGCGCACCGCTGCCTGGCTGGAACAACAGGGACATCCGTTTTGGCTGCGCTATGTCCTGGTACCGGGATATAGTGATTTTGAAGAAGACATACGCAGCATGGGCGAACAGCTCGGCAAATACCAAAGCATACAACGGGTGGAAATACTTCCCTACCACCGCTTAGGAGTGCATAAATACGAAGCTATGGGCTGGGATTATCAGTTAAAAGAAGTAGTAGAGAATACCCCCGCACAACTGGAACGAGCCGAAAAACTCTTTAAAGAGTACTTTCCCACAGTAGTGGTAAATTGAGAATTGATTCCTAACTCTCAATTTAATCAGTAAGTCAACCGTACTCCACCCTGCAAGGTAAAGTTGCAGGGATTTTCTTTTCGTATAGTCTCAATATCCGAGCCATCGTCGAAGAAGTACGACACTCCCGGTTCTACATAAATGCCGACTCTGCTACTTATATTATACTGTGCACCCACAGCTCCCATAACAGAGAATTGCAGCGGTTTCACGGTTTCGTTTTTACTTCCTATTTTCCCGTAAACGCATTTTTCCATGGCGCCGCCGGCAGAAACATACATGATAAAGAACTTCTTATCTACAAAGTTCCAGTTGGCACGCAAAGGAATACCCAAGTAATGCAATTTCTGGCTGACCGTTTCCGAGCTTCCGGCAAATTTCACATCCGAAGCGAGGTACGTATACGTCAAGCCCGTTTCTACGGAGAAACCCCGTGCAAGCCCTTTACGTACCGAGAAGCCGAAAGACAGCGGCTGTTTATGGTCTATGTCCACCACCTGTCCGGAACTCCTCTGCAGATAAGGTATGCCATCCTTAAAGACAAGTTCCTGCCCATCCGGCACTTCCATTATCCCGTCAGACATTGTGGTAAGGTCTACCCTTCCGCCGGAAACGCCGAAACTCTGTCCGTTCTGAAGCAGCCCGCTTTCATCCATGCTGCTTCCCGAAATCAATCCGCCCGTATTTCCTACTGCCAATCCGACCGACCAGCCGCGCGACTGCTCCCGCTTCGTTCCGCCAACCGGCAAATGCAATTTGTCTCTGCCGGACGGGCGGCGGCGCTCAACCTTTTCCGTACGCTCCTCTTCCGCTATCACTTCTGCTGCTTCCTGATTTGCCTGTGCCGACTCCGCAGTACGTTCCTGTACGTTAGCAGTCTGAACTTCCGGCTCCGCATTCAGGGATTGGACAACTGCTTCCCGTTCCGTTTCATCTGCGGTATTCAGTTGTTGTGCCAGCAAGGAACGCCGGTTCGTATCCGTTGGCAGTTCCTGCTTCTGTGCGCGATAGTCGGGTTCTGTTATCTCTGTCCGCACCGAAGGCGTCTGTTGCTCCGGCAGCTTGTCCGGCACGGCAGCCAATGTCGGTGCAGTCGTATTCCGCATCTCCTCTCCCACAGGGCTTTGGAGCAACCATACACTCACCGACGACACCGCAACGAGCAGTGCCGCAGCCGCAGCTACAGCCCAGCGGCGGAAAGGTATAATCCGCCGTCTTCCGGCTACCGGCGGCTTCGAAGCGGACAAATCCTTCTCAAGCCGTTCCCAACCGGAAACGGGCAGCGGTTCGGAGTAATCGTCCAACCGCTCCTTTATCTTTCGCATCCACAATTCATCTTCCATACGTTTCTCCATTTATGCGTTTCTTTTCATCCACTCCTTCACTTTGGCAGCCAAAGCAGCTTTGGCACGCACCAGTTGTGAAGCCGATGACTTTTCGTTGATACCCAGCAACCGGGCAATCTCCTTATGAGATTTATCTTCAAAAACAAACAGGTTGAATACAGTACGATAACCGGCGGGAAGCTCGCTTATAAACTGCATCAATACCTTTTGAGGAATAGTATCCACTGCCGAAGCATCCGGCTCCTCATACGTCTCCGGCACATCGTCCAAGGCAGCGGACTGGCTCATCACATCATTCTTCCGCAAATACTGCAATACCGTATTCACCATTACACGTTCCATCCACGCCCGCAAAGAGCCCTCTCCCCGCCAAGTGAACTTATCGAAAGAGTCGAAGAGCTTCAGGAAACCGTCATGCATCAAATCCTGTGCAGTTTCCCGGTCACCGGCGTAACGCAAACATACGCCGAGCATCCGCCCCGCATACTGTTCGTACAGTTCTTTGCGGGCAAGGTTGTCGCCTTGCCTGCAGCGTTCTGCCAATACCTGTTCTTCCATCCTCTCTTTTAACACGTGTTTACCTTATAAATGCAACGGGCACAAAAATACTGCATCCGGCAGATAGGAAATTCATTCTTTATTTTCTTTAACATTCTTATAAGCAGTATTTATGCAGTCCCGGCATTTTCTGAATACAAAACCTAAAACAGAACCAATAACAAAACCTCTACTTATGAAAAAGTTAAGAACGATATTAGCCGCATTTCTGCTGTTGTTCATCGCCACCCCCGTACTGCAATCCTGCCTGGACGATTGGGATGATGCCGAACACCCGTTGCTCGCCATCGGCACAGTGCGAATAATCGACGGAAAAGACTACTACTTCGCCCTCGATGAAGGAACCAAAATGTTTCCCGGTGACACTGCCCAAGTGGATAACTACACTCTAGTGGAAGGACAGCGCGCCTTTGTATATTTCAACCTGCTGGATGAAGAAGTAACCGGCTACGATTACAATGCCAAAATCAACCATGTAGAGAATATCCTAACCAAAGACATTTATTTCATGCCTGCCGAAAAGGCCGACAGCATCGGCGACGACCGCATCAACATCAACAATATGTGGATTACGGACAACTACCTGAACATCCAATACCAGCTATACCACAGCAACAGCAATGATAAAAAACATATGCTGAACCTTATAGTCAACGAAGCATCCGACGGCAAGAATGACAAAGAGGGATATATTACGCTGGAATTCCGCCAGAATGCTTACGGTGACGAGCCGCTCATGCCGGGACAAGGGCTTGTCTCTTTCAAACTGGATAAGATAGCCGACCGGATACCCGGAAAAACCGGACTCAATATCCGCGTAAAAAGTTTGCACGACGGCGAATATTACAAAACCATTGACTTTAAAACGGACGAAAACTAAACTATTCTTTGCAATACCCTTTTCAATGTCTTTTTATTTAAAGCGGAGCAGGCTGTTTGCCTTCACTCCGCTTTGTTCTTTCCTACCTTCTGCCCACCGGGTCTTGCTCTATCCTTCTTCCATGTAACTCCGTGCCTGAAAAGAAACAAATCAGCCTCTTCCCGTTTTTGGTCCACTCCCCTTTTATCCCTTGTTTCCCCTTTTCCAGCGTTAAGTTTCCCGGCTTCGGAAATTATTTCCCGGCAAGACAGCGTGTCCTTCCGTACTTTTGGAAAAAAATCAGAACGATATATATATGAGAACAAAAGTACCCGTTATCCTATTGTCTGTTCTTGCCCTGCTGTTCCATGCTTGCGGCGGCAAGGATACCCAAGACAAGCAAGAGCTGTCAGTCAGCACTTCCCAAGTTACTGCATTGCCCCAAAACGGCAATAAAGAGTTTCCTTTCATAGCCCGGCCGTTCCGCACCAGCGAACTGTCATTCCGGGTAGGCGGGCCTATCGACCGCTTCGACGTGTATGCCGGTAACCGATACGAACGAGGAAACATCATTGCAGAGATAGACCCGCGCGATTTCCGCATCCGCAAAGAACGCGCCGAAGCCGTTTACCGCCAAAGCAAAGCCGAGTTCGAACGCATAGAGGCGTTATACCGGAAAGAGAACATCTCCGCCAGCACCTACGAAAAGGCAAAAGCCGATTATATCTCCGCCAAAACAGCCTTTGATACCGCCGTATGCGAACTGGAAGACACCCGCCTTACAGCCCCTTTCACCGGATATGTAGACGAAGTGTACATCGAAAAATTCCAGGATGTCAAGGCAACCCAGCCGGTCGTATCCCTTATCGACATACATCAGCTAAGGATAGAAATATATGTACCGCAGGAAATAGCCTATGCGGCACAGTCGTCGGACAGCATACGGATATGCTTCGACGCCATCCCCGGGCAGACCTACCGGGCCAAGGTTATAGAAGTGTCCAAAGGCACTACCCGCAACAATCTATCCTATCTGCTTACAGCCATATTGCCCAATGAAGGTGGTAAACTGCTTGCTGGCATGTCCGGCAAAGCGATTCTGGACATACCGCAGGCAGAGAGTGCCGCCGGTTTCTGCATCTCCCAGGCGGCACTCTGTCACCGGCCTTCCACAGGCGATTATGTATGGGTGGTTAATCCTGCCACATCGCAAGTCAGCCGCCGTAAAGTAACAGTAGCCAAATTGCTGCCCGACGGACTGGTACAGATTGCAGACGGACTGCAAATAGGAGAAACCCTCGCAACAAGCGGTCTGCGTTTCCTCTCGGACGGCATGAAAGTAGACATTACCTCTAAAGACAAGTAATTATGAAACTGGTAAAATACTTTTTATCGAAAAAGCCCGTCACAATCCTGCTGTTGGTATTAGTATTGGCAGGCGGATTGCTGGCGTACGTCAAAATGGGCAAGCTGGAAGATGCTCCGTTCACCATTAAACAGGCGCTGGTATTGACTCCCTATCCGGGAGCTTCTCCCTCGGAAGTACAGTCACAGGTTACAGATGTGCTGGAAGAGTCCATCCAGGCATTGGGCGAACTCTATTACCTGAAAACGGAGAACCGTGCAGGACTGTCCAAAATCACCGTTTATGTAAAGAAAGAAATCCGTGCCGACGAAATGCAGCAGCTTTGGGACAAACTGCGCCGCAAAGTAAACGACGTACAGAGCAAGCTGCCCGAAGGCGCCGGTCCCTCTGTTGTGAATGATGACTTCGGCGATGTGCTGGGCGTTTTTTACGGGCTTACCGGAAGCGGACACAGCTACCGCGAACTTGAAGATGAAGCCAAACTTATAAAGAATGAAATTCTGAAAGTAAAGGATGTTGCCAAAGTAGAGATTTACGGAACACAGACACCTACGATAGACATTTCCGTAAGCCCCTCCGTCATGGCCCGTAGCGGCATCACAATGGCCGACATTGCCCGCGCGTTCGAGGCTCAGAACAAAGTTGTGGATGCCGGCGGCATAGACGTCGGTTCCAACCGCCTGCGTATCGAGTCCACCGGAAATTTCTATTCGCTGGACGACATACGCAACCTTACAATCGTATCGCGCACCGGAGAGCATTTCCGGCTCGCAGACATTACCCGGATTGAAGAAAGCTACCAGACCCCGGCAAGCAACCTGATGCGCATCAACGGACAACCCGCTGTCGGCATCGCCATTTCCACCGTTCCCTCCGGAAATGTGGTCGATATGGCAGCCGCCGTCAAGGAATCGCTCCAACAGATGTCGGGCAGCATGCCCGAAGGCTTCGAACTTGTAACCCTGTACGACCAGGGCTACGAATCGGCAGTCGCCAACCAGGGTTTTATCCTCAACCTCATCATATCCGTACTTACCGTAGTGGCAATCCTGCTCTTTTTTATCGGTTTCAAAAACGGATTGCTGATAGGCAGCGGACTGGTATTCTCCATTTTTGCCACCCTGATAGTGATGTTATGCACCGACATCGCACTTCAACGCATGTCATTGGCTGCTATCATCATCGCCATGGGAATGCTGGTGGATAATGCCATTGTGGTGTCCGACTCCGCACTGGTAAACATGCAACGGGGCATGAGAAAGCGGGTTGCCATCATGCGCGCCTGTTCCTCCACTGCCCTGCCGTTGCTGGCGACAACCGTCATTGCCATATTGACGTTCCTGCCCATTTATTTTTCACCCCACATCACCGGTGAACTGCTTTCCTCGCTGGTAATCGTTATCGGGGTTTCGCTGATGTTCAGCTGGGTGTTCGCACTGACGCAAACTCCGTTCTTCATTCAGGAATTTGTACGCCGTCCCCGGCCGGAAGAGTTGAAAAGCACCCTGTTCGACGGAAAGTATTACAATATGTTCCGCCGTTCCCTGCACTGGGTCATCAAACATCGCTATGCCACAATAGCCTGCATGGTCTTACTGCTGGTACTCTCTGCATGGAGCTTCAAATTCATCCCCAAAGTATTCGTGCCTGCACTGGACAAGCAATATTTTACCGTAGACGTATGGCTGCCCGAAGGTTCCAACATCGACGAAACCGGGAAGCTGGCGGAAGAAATGGCAGCATATATCCGTACACACGGGGAAGCGGAAATGGTGTCTACCTTCATCGGCAGAACCCCACCCCGCTATTATCTGTCGAACGTAGCATTCGGACCTCAGTCCAACTATACACAACTGCTTGTGAAGTGCCATACTTCGGAAGAGTCGCGCCGGCTCAACGCCGCATTGCAGAACTCTATCCGCCTGAAATTTCCCGGACCGCTCATCAAAGTAAACAAATTCGAACTGAGCCCGCTGACGGAAGCCGTTATCGAAGCCCGCTTCCTGGGCCCCGACCCGGCAGTGCTCGATTCGCTCGTAGGGCAGGCCATCGAAATCATGCGCCGCAATCCTAAAGTAGCGGATGCCCGTAACGAATGGGGAAATATGGCATTGATGCTACGCCCCGTCTACGATCCGGTAAAAGCCGGCGAACTGGGCATCACCAAAGCGCAGATGATGCAATCCGTCAAATCCATCAGCGACGGTGTACCGGTAGGCATCTATCGGGATAACGAGAAGAAAGTCCCTGTTCTGCTGAAGTCCGAAGGATACGACATTACGGATGCGGCTTCCCTGGGCAACTTCTCCGTATGGAACGGCGAACGCTCGGCTCCCTTATCGCAAGTGACGGAACGCATTGAAACAACGTGGGAATTTCCGCAGATGCGTACCTATAACCGCCAGCTCAGCATGGCTGCCATGTGCGGTGTAAAACCTGGGCATACCATGGCAGAGGTACACGGGGAAATACGCAGTGAGATAGAGGCAATGCCGCTACCGCCGGGTTATACATTCTTTTGGGATTCGCAGTACAAAGACCAGGGTGAAGCCATGGAAGCGATTGCCAAATACTTCCCGCTGGCATTCCTCATGCTGATTGTAATTCTGGTGGCGCTGTTCGGCAACTTCCGCCAGCCCATCATCATCCTGTGCATACTTCCCCTGTCACTGATAGGTGTCGCCGTAGGAATGCTGCTCACCGGATTCGATTTCGGCTTCTTCCCCATTGCCGGCTGGCTGGGATTGCTGGGTATGATTATCAAAAACGTTATCGTGCTGATAGACGAAATCAACATTCAGCGCCGCGAAGGAGTTCCTGCTTACACAGCCGTGATAGAATCCACCGTTTCGCGTACCCGTCCTGTACTAATGGCTGCCACGACTACCATTCTCGGTATGGTTCCGTTGCTGTTCGATATTGCTTTCGGCGGCATGGCAGCTACAATTATCTTCGGACTGACATTCGCCACTTTGCTGACGCTGTTTGTCACTCCGGCATTATATACCCTGTTTTATCGTATAAAAACCAATAAGTAAGCATGAAGACATTCTATACTTTATTACTTTTTTATTTGTGTGTTCAGCCCGTATTTTCCCAGCAGGATTCCCTGCTGGAGAAATATAGGGCAATGGCTTTGGACTATAACCACGACTTGCGTGCGGCAGACAAGAACATAGCTTCCAGCATGGAGCTGATACTGTCTCTTATACACATCTGACGCTGCCGACGAAGAGGATAGTG
>ENA-OZDC01001081-OZDC01001081.1-human-gut-metagenome-genome-assembly--contig:-NODE-1081-length-11073-cov-8.132873_pt1 | contig 11073 bp, 6 predicted proteins | sample MGYA00244082_ERZ653570 | MGnify/ENA primary metagenome ERZ653570 (study PRJEB26926, sample SAMN06164919) | human gut metagenome | biome: ENVO:00009003; feature: ENVO:2100002; material: ENVO:00002003... | reverse complement strand
AGATCTAGTACGGTCTCGTGGGCTCGGAGATGTGTATAAGAGACAGATCTCCTTAATACGCTGCCGACCGCTATGCCGGCAGCATCCGCAAGTATGTCCAGCCAGTCCCATCCCGAACCGACCTTGTATTTCTTCCTGTACATCCAGTCAGCGGCTTCTTTCGTCACGCCTGCCGTAACGGCACAGAGTTCACCCACCGTCAGGGTGATAACAAGGCATGCAAGAAAATGCAGCAGCTTGTCGTTAATTCTTGAAAACATATCCAACATAACCATTATCCACAGTAAAAATAAATCCAACAACTACCGTCAAAGACAAAAAAGCAGGATATTTGATTGATGGAAGTAGCAGTGGTTGTACCTCTGTTATTGGGATTCATCAGGGGTCCTTTCACTGAGACATTCCGGTTCAACTGGTTCTTCAAATATACAATCCGGCCTGGAGTAGTTGACCTTGGAAGAAACAAGGTAGGGTCAAAACTTATATCCGGTCCTCCATATATGATAATATCATCGGTATCACTGACCGTATAGCTCGGTGGGGCAGACATCATACTACTGCCTAAATTGCGGACACCCGCAGCAAATCCGGAAGCCCGTAATCTGCTTATCCTTACCGATTCACCGCTCCTGGCATTCAAATTTACATTACCCAATGCTTCTATCGCGCAAGTATCATATCCGGCCTGGGCCATCACTCTTACACCGGTTGAATGGTCACCGTAGGCATCCAAACTGAGTGCCGTAATCCCATCTCCACGAATACGGCACATTGCCCCGGACGAGACATTCACTTCAAAAAATTTCCCGCCATCCTTGCCTATCCTCAATGTCGCGGTCGGATTTTCCTTTTCGTTTTCAAGTCCTCTGTTGGTTATCTTGAATGCACCGATATAACCTTCGGTTGCGGTAACACTGCCTGTAAACTCCCCGTCTGCGCCATCCAGGTGCTTCACCCGCAGATTATCCACGTCGATGAGGTCTGCGTCTATCTTCCTGGCAAGCAAAAGCTGCGTACCCAGTAGCGGGTATTCCTGGATAGATTTCCAGGAAGTAGTGTCCGGGTTCTGGGCCACATCGTCGAACGGGTGCATCTCACTGTTTCCGGCCACCGGATTCATCCACATGAATACAAAGCCCTTGTCCTTATCCAGGAAATATTCCCCATTCTTATACTTGAACGGCAGCGGTTTCCAGTCACCCTCGACCGGGAACGGGGACGGGTTCTGACGCACAATGCTGGCCCTCTTCTGAGCAAGAAGGGTCTCGCGGGCACTATCACGGTACGCTTCCACAATCACGGAATCCGCATTGCCCCATTTGTCAGAAGGAAGGTAGTATTCCCATTCGGACGATGCACCGGGGGAATCCGCCGTACCGAGGTCCTTGCCGGCCGACTGGACATGCAGCCGCCAGAATACATCCAGCAGGGCCGCATCAGCCCCGCTGCGGTGCAGGGCTTTCAGCTTCAGCGGTGTAAGCTGCACATTGTTACAGTCCACAGAGATGGCAGCCGGCTGGCACTCGATGTCAACGTATTCCACCGGGTCAGGCTCACGTACCGCCACGACACTCAAAACCGCCGTTGTCATCATAGCTCAATAGGATTTGTATTCGTTGCGATTACTCTGAATGTTTTGGCCCGTGCCGCATCCGTATAGGTCAGTGCGATGTCCTTGCCCTGGAACTTGTTGCTGTCCTTGCCCGACAGCGTGAACGGATTGTTTTCACCGTCGAATGTGGCGAAGTCCCAGCTTGCCACCGCCACTTCCTCTCCGGACTGGCGTTTATAGGCATACGGAATAAGAGTTCCCGTCTCTCCAGGATATATCTGCCCGTCAGAAGCAAGCCCCTTGACCTTGAATGCCGCCAGTATAGGGTCGCTAAGGTCGAACACGGTAATGAAGCCCTTAGCTATGACCTTCGCATTCTGCACCGCCTCACAGCTAACGACCAGCGAACCGTCAATATCATTCGCGGCAATGTTCTGGGTTCCCTGAGTTCCGAGGTTGGCCTCTCCCGATGGCAGTTGCTTCTTCCATTGCAACGTAATGTTCCCCAAATCGTTGATAAGGTCTCCGCCACTGTACAGCGATGCCTTCAAAGTCAGCACTTCGGACGGATTGATTATCTGCGTACCCTTGTCAGAAGTAATGAATAACTCATACTGTTTACCCGATGATTCCTGGATGACAACATCAGTTGCAAGTTCGTTGAATGCGACCGTATGCCCGCCGATTTCAACCTCACCGGAAACGGTTATGCGGTCATTGTCATATCCGGAGATGGGCACGAGGTTCTTCATGACGCGAAGTCCCGTCATGGGATAGGACTGCGAGTCCACACTTACATTGTATCCGGTTACGCGTTTGAACATGCCGACAAACTGTTCCGTATTGCACAGCCCGTCCTCCCCGAATGCAAGTTCGGTACCGTTATACTTGAAAACAAGTTTGGAAGGAATAAGGATGCGCCCGCTGCTCACATCCCGCAATACGACGATGACAATAGGGCGTTTGTCCTCTGCGAGTGCTTCAAAGTCCGGTGTATACTTGTCGCTACCCTTTGTCCATGCCTGGATAAGCGGACCATTGTCCACGCGTACATACCCGTTGACGGTCGTTCCGTTGCTCACCGCCACGATAGCCAGTGAAGCGGTCACTTGATTCTGGTTCATCGCTGGCCTCCTTTCCTTTTTCCGTCAGTCTTTGCCCCGACCGGCTGTTCCGGACCGGTCACGCTGAAACCGGGGTCTATTTCCTCTTCCTCTTCGGGTGTCACGCTGAAACCGGGGTCGATGTCCTCTGAACCCTGCATCGCTTCCTGCTGTTTCTCTATCAGTTCCTTTAACTCACGTGCCGAACCGATGATGTCGATGTCAAGAAGAGTACCCACATTCCGCATCTCACTGATAGGAATGTACACCCTGCCATCCGGAAGGGTATTCATTATCCCAAAGAATTTGCCTTCGAGCTTTGCCTTTTCTACAATTACGTACATATTGATTAAAGTTTAAAGTTGTTACTCAATTATTCATATACAGGCCCCGTGGCAATGAATACCGTCTGTCCGTCAACCTGCGAGGATATAACGGCGCCTTCCTCATCGCCCATCAGGGACTCACCTGTGAGAAGCCCCACTTCCGCCCGCACATGGAAGATATATTTTGCCGGGAAACCCTTGTCCGCCGGAATGAACTCCAACGTCCGCCCGCCGGTTGCCAGCACCTTCTCCGGCTCGCCCGGCTTGGCACTCTGGCCTTTCCATGTGATGCGGAAAAGGTCATCGTACTCTGTACCGTACTCGCGGCGGTTGTCGAAGATGCGTATTTCATAGGCGCTCGGCTGCTGCATGTCCTCCGACAGGGTGAAACCTTTCGTCTGGATAATTTCGCAATTGAGGGAAGCTGCCATCTCCGTCTTTACCTCAATTACCACTTCCAGCCGCCCGTCCGTAGGGGCCTGCGGTCTGCTGCCCGCATATTCACAGGCACGGCAACGGAAGCTTGCGCCAGTGACATACTTCGCCTGATACATCAGCTTGCGGGTGTACACTCCGTTCCCGTCATGGCAGACGATGCCGGGGTCATCCGGCGTAACCGGGCGGTATGCTCCGTCTTCAAGAATGTCCCAGAAGTATGCGGCGTGTTCATCATCCACCGGTTCAGTGCCCGTATAGAGCTGCGGTTCTATCTCCTTGTCCCAATAACCGGAACGGTCGGCCAGGCGAAGCGGGTCGGTCACCATCACGGAGTCACCCTTCAGGCGCAATGAATACGCCTTGTTGTCATAAAGGTGCGCATAGGACTTCACGCTCCGTTCACAGCGGACCTCGCGGTTCGTACGAGGGTCCGTGAATATCGCGATACCGAAATACTCCACCGGCTTCTCCGGCGGAATGTTCTTCCGGATGGTAAGCGCATATTTGGGCACACCGCCGCTGCCGTCTGAAATGCTGTAATACTCACCCTCGACGATGCGGTTGGCCGACTTGTCACGGGGTGCGCCCTCGAACCACTCCACCCCCGTGAGTTCCATTTCACCGAATACCGTCTTCTCGTCGAATGCCGATACCTTCGGCACGATGACCAGTGGTGTCAGGGTCCGGTCGGGGCTGTATTCCCGCAGTTCCTTGTCATACGTCTGCACAGGACTGCCCGACAATACTATTATCTCTCCCTGAAGGGAAAGGGGGGCAACGTAAATACGGCCCCACTGCTTGTTACTCTTTAATCCCATATACCTATAAATTCTTATACGATGTCAAATCCTAAATTCATATCCACTTTCTCCAACCTGCCATTTACCGGAAAGAACACCCGGCAGGTGAATATCACGGACTTGCTGACAAAACCGAAATCCGAACCGACCCCGTGCTGGTTCCCGTTGTCGATATGGATGGCAAGCCTGTTGCCATCCACGTACTCAGGCGTCCAGAGGTTGTCCGCCGGTACATTGCCACTGTTGCGGAACCACTCCACTTCGGTAGCATCGTCCGCCATCACATCATCCGTTATATCCGTAGTTCCGAAATATATACGCCCGGAAATTACCTCATCCACACCTCCTATGACGAATGCCTCCCCGCCCGAAAGGGAGAGCTGGAGCGAATACCTGCTGTCGCCCTCAAGGAGTCCCCATGAAGGGGAGTTCCATTTCGGTTCGTCGGTTGTCTTATCTGACAGACAGCCCCACTTGCAGCCAAGGTGGTAGACCGTATGCTGCTCCAGCAGGGTATATTCGCTGCCGGAAGGCTTTGCCAGTTCGTGCTGCACTAAGCGGTAAGGAGCGCCGCTCTGGGCCGTTTCCAGCGACCAGGCACCCCGGTCTACCTTGTTGGGTATGACATCGCCGTTGTGGTCGAGTTGGTAGAATTTCTCGGCAATGACTGTCTGTGCCATGACGCCTGTCTCATTCTCGGAAATCGGCAGCTTTTCAAGTGCCTTGGTACGGGGAAATCTGCCGATACTGATTGAGTAGTTGTAATCCTCCAGTATTGGCTTAAACACGTTAGCCAAAAACATGATGCGCCCCTCACGCGAAGAAATCATCCACGACTGCGCCCGTTCGTTGAAGCCACCTGCTTCAGGCAGCGTACTGTTACCCCTGCGGGTTACGTTGTAGCCGGCCAACGGCGGATAGTTCGTGCCTCCAGGCACTTCGCTGTCCGGATAGAGCACGACCGTTATGCTGTTCTCCTGCGCATTGGTGGTAAGAATACGCATCCAACTGGTGTAATAGTCGGAACCGCCCGTAAGCAGTGTGTTAATGATGGAGAAGCAGACATCGTTGTCCTGGAACTTCATGAAGTCGAAGTCTGTGCGTTTCTCGATGCTCAGACGGTAGGTATTTTCTCCCAAATCCTCCACGGATTCTATCTTGCCAATCTCGGTAAAGGAGTAGTCAGACTCCATTCCTTGAATCTGGTTTATTATCAAGTCAAGCACTGACAGTGAACCGCGCACTTCCAACCGTTCTACCTGTGCCCGGCCATCAGGAAATATCCCTGCACCCTTGCCGGCAATCATACTGTCTACAAACTTGCCGAACTCGCCGCCTGCGAGGAGTTTCAAAAGATATTCAGTCTTATCAGACTTGTCTTTCCTTAAGAAAGAGACCAAAGACCTGCGTGCCGAGAATACATTGCTGTCGGAAGGGGCTGTCGTATCGTTCGTCCTGATTATATAGACCCCGTTTCCGCCGCCGGTATATGTCTGCCCCTTGTAGGTCAGGGAATCAATCTTGTCTTCCATATCCCCGATACGGGAATAGGGCATGCTCTCACCGATTATGTATGCAGGGCTGTCCCAGGGCTTGTCAAGATTGAACTCCCAGCCGAGTATGCGGCTGTCGCGCCCGTTCTCAAAAAAAGCCCTGTTTACAAGGAACACTTTCTGTCCGAACTCATAGAAGCGTCTCAGCCAGTCGTTATACACCCATTCGGAATCAAGGGTCGTGTTATATGTACCGTCATCCCTTTTGCGTCGGTCAGCATACTCCTGCGCCTTTCCCTTAAGCTCCTGTTCGGCTTCTGAGGTATATCTGTCAGACACAAGCTGGATGTTGAAACCGGAAAGGACATACTCGTCGCCGTTTTCCGGACGAAGGGTATCATCGGGAAGCATACGCCCGTAATCCTCGTTTCTCACGATTTCCCAAAGCTGCGCGCCGCGCATGTCGTCTTTGGGGTCGGGATTGAAAATGACACCGAATTCCATGCCGTTAAGTTTGCCGGACTGGAACCGGATTCTCAGTTCCTGGCCTTCGATAAGATATTCCTCCTTGAACTCCAGCCCGGTATCCTTGTAGCGGTAGTAGGTGACGGTCTCTTTCGTGCCGTTCTCGTCCTTCACCTCTTCGGTGCGGGTATGCACGTCGGATAATGTGCCCGTACGCCTGGGATAGACATTTTCAAATACGACAATGTCCTCTATCGCCTCCTCTTCGGACATGTCGGGATACACATCAATGTAAGGTGTGTCCGCTGGAAGCATCAGCCTGCGCTGGACTACGCCGTTGACAACCGTCTGCTCGTCCACGGGACGGTAGTCTGCCGGGATATTCCGGGTAGAGCCGAACGCATAGATTCTGGTCGCATAAGTACCTTTGCTGTCGCTGCGGGTCATGGCTGACGCTTCAACCCCTAACTCGATTCTGACGGAATCACCATATTCATTTCGCCCAAAATGGATTATGTTATCCGTTATCCAGCAGTCACAGTCCCATTTCTCCTTATCGGCCATGGAGAACAGGGCGTCAAGAAGGTTCATATTGTCGTACCTCATCGCAACGGCCTTGTTCTCCACTGTGGAATCTATGCTGAACTCAAACTCTTTTCCCTTGTATGTATATCCGAGTGCCTTCAGGTTGCGGAGGAATACGCCGAGCTGCACGTCAAGGGGTGCGGTCAGAGACCATGAAGCCTCATGACCGGCATGTTCGGGAGTGTACTTGAAAATCTTGTTCTTCCACTTCCAGTAATACGCGTCCATCCGCAGCTCATAGTCATATCCCCCGGTAGAAGCGTTGAAGGCAGGTTTCTGCAAATCCACTATCTCATAGACCTTGGACAGCAGTCCGCCCAGGGACTCGTCAAGCACTCCCGACAAATCCACGTAGTCGCCGAGCTTGAAATACACCGGGTCGGGAACGCTGAACGGAAGGATGATATAGTCTTCCTTCATCAGGGTAAACCTGCCTTTAGCCCCGGCATTAATGGGGGTCGAAAATCTTGTCTTACCGGATATGTCTTTGATGTCTACCATAACGCATCCAAAGTTCGCAGATAAAAAAAAGAGTGCCCTATTTTGGACACTCATATACACGACAATAAACCCAATGTCGTGAATTAGGTTCTGTTTGCTGGGTTCGGCTCGTTAAACTTGGCTGAAATTTTTCCGAAAGTCTGGTCTAAACTCTGTGCATAAGCAACGCTTTTCCCAAGATAAATCAGATGATAAATCTCATTACTGTTAGCCGGAACTTGAATATCAACCACACCTTTATACAATTCTTCAAAGAAAGCTTTTTTCTTTGCTTGATAGTCGGATTGGGAATTTCCTTCAATTGTAAAAGAAAGTGTTATTTCCCGTTCATCTATTTTGGGGTCATTGATTATCACACGTTTTCCATGTTCCAACCGGGACTTATTTTCTATAAATTCTTTCATGGGTGATGATGCCCCAAGTACATCAAGAAAGCCCTCTCCCATTCTTACCCCCCATGTTGTGTAGGCGTCTTGGGTATTTATCAATAAATCTGACATAGTTTATAATTTAGATGTATTGTTTTTCACTTCTGCCATATCTTTCTGAATTTGAATGATTGGTTTTACAATAGCTCCTGTATTTTCCGAAATCTGAACCAATTCAAGATAAGATTGTGCTATCAAATCTCGCGTATCATCAGCGATATTCCTTGTTTCCGTATTTATGGAAAGTAGAGCATCTGCTTTTACTGTCAGTAGATTAAGTGATTGAGATTGAATAATATTCTGATTCTTTATCTCTTCTCCTGCAATCTGCAATGCTGTAAACCGCCCGTTCAACTCTTCGCCGGTATCTTGACTCATTGCCTGAAAGCCTTTGGATGAAGCTGACTGCGATGTTGTTTCTTGCGAAATTTTATCATATCCGGTTGCTGCGGCAAGCTCATCACGAAGCTTCATGGCCTCTTCCACCATTTCGTTCCAACCCATAAAATCTCCGTCGCCATTCAGCAATTTATCCATTTCACCAGGGTCTAATTTACCATCATTTTCCATGGAATTACCAAATCTGTCATACCATGCCCTCAGCTTGTCACTAAACTGTTCACCGATGGCATTTGACAGCATTGCCTGCATGAAATATTTGGATATGTCATCAGCAACATCCTCAGCACTCTTCTCCATATCCATCAGACTGCTTACAAAACTGTCATACATGGAATCGAATGACATTCCGGTCAGACCCTCATAAAGATTATCGGTCAACTCCTCCAGTTTGCCGGCCTGCTCAATATAATCATCAAGTTTATCGGTTACACGTTCACCATAACCACCTTTCCCGGCATTCTGCATCTTTGTCCATATATCAACATTACTACGGAGTTTTTCCATCTCTTCAGGTGTCAGCTCCCATAATGAAGAAGTTCCGGTAAAATTCTTGTTTATGTTCTGTTGAATCCATTTCAAGTCTTCGGCAGACCATCTCATGTAGTATTGCCAGCTCTTATGTGAATTATGGTAACCTGCCTGTTCACGGGCGATATTCAGATAATTGGAGTTCTGCTCTTTCTGGTATTCATAAGCACTTCTATACGCAGCTACGGATTTCGTTCCTTTGCTTGCCTTTATCTCATCTGTCAATGATTCGATAGAAGTCTGTAGCGTCTCGTTACGGTCGGCAAGACGATTAATGGAATCCTGTACCTCCTTTGCATTGCTTCCACTCCAATTAATTACCCCACCTAATGATGTGATACTTGTCAAAGCTCCTTTTATTGTTTGCAAACCACCAGTAACAATAGACATTGGTTTCATTAGGTCTATACTTCCAAGTCCATCCAACATCTCGCCAAACCCGGACATTGTTCCCTCCAACCATTCAGGTGTTTTTGTACCAAGCGTTTCCATGATACCGATAACTTGATTACCGGCATCGACATATTGACCTATCTCATCAACGCCATGATGTAAAACGGTAGTAGCTTCCGATATCGCTTTCTGTTTGTTGTTTTTTGCGCTTTCAAGAGTAGCCTTTGCATTCTTCTTTTCTTCGTCTGTACCTTCTTTGAGCGTTTTGTTATACGCTTCCTGCGCTTCACGTTGAGCATCAGTGGCATCTTTAAGGGATTTAAAGGAAACAGACATAGCTTCAAAAGGATTGCGTTCTGAAACCTTATCATCAATCCTTTCGATAGCATCTACCAGTTCTTTAAGGTTTTCAGGAGATAAATCCTTTTGAGATGATATAAAGTCTTTAAGGTTAACTTTCAACTTTTTCAAAGTATCAGTAGAAACCTTGTCAAGATTACCAAAGACTTGTTCCCAATTCATATTTTTCTTGAATTGTTCAGCATCAAGTTTGAATATATCTTCATTCTTGATTTCTGTACGCTTCTCAACGCTTCGGTCTATTTTGGCTATTTCACTGGCATCACCTTTGGCTTCCGCTTTCTTACGGGCTTCCTGCAATATTGAAATATCATCATTAAATTTCTTTTCAATGGCAAGACGTTCATCGGCATAAGACAAATAGTGCTCTGCCAAATCCTTATATATTTTTTCATTACTGATAATGGCTATCTTGTATAGTTCATCGTAATAGTTTTGCTCATCATCAGACAGCTTTATATCGGTGGCATCAAAAGACTTGCCTTTCTTCTTCGGATTAGCTTCCCATGCAGCGCGAGCATCCTCAACTTTCTTCCGCAAAGCATCTTTTTTTTGTCGGTCAATAGCCTGCATCTCCTTTTCAAAGTTGAGTTCCATTTCAGCAATAGTCTTGGCAGAACCTTCATCCATAGCTTTGATTCGGGCTTCATCAACTTCCATCTGCAAATCTTCGGCAGAACGTTGCTGTTCTAATGATTGCTTATCAAGGAGGGCATTATATTTATCAGTCTGCTTACGAAGTTTCTCGGTTTGATTATCTTGTTTGGTTAATGAACTTCCGGTAATACCACCTAAATTTTTATAGGCTTTTTCAGTTGTTTCCGCCCGTTTCTTAGCCTCTTCATACTGCTTTGAAGTAAACTTGGATTTATCCTTTTCTATTTCAGAAAGTTTCTTCTTAGCATCATCCCAGTCTTTCTTTGCTTTCTCATAATCCTGCTTGTAGGTAGTAGGGGATTTCTTTTTAGCCAATGCTCCATTAATTGAAGAAATAACGCTTTCTAAATCTCCACCTTTAACCATCATCCCGTTTACAACAAAACCATTGCGTTTGGATGCAGACGATTGAGCAAGTTTCAATTCCGCTTCAAGCTTCTCCTTAGAATAGTTTTTAAGATTGGATTTGTAAGCGGAAATATTATCATCCAACATGTCTTTCTGATACTTTTTTAAAAGTTCAGAGTTTTTCTCCATTTGCTCACGCACCTGTACGTATGACTGATTACCAGAAAACAATTTCCATATTTCTTTATCAGAATCAGACATATTCTTCCGTAAATCGGAATTATCAAATAGCTGCAAATATCTCCGTTGATTAACAATCGTTTGTTTTAGAGCATTATAATCATCTCTCCTGCCTTGAACAGAACGCCTTGAATCTTCTTCGTTTATTTTTTGCTTCAACTTCAAGATATCCTCCAACTTTAGCTTTTCAATATCGTATTGTTCGAAAATTTTAGGGTATTCTTTACGAAGTTCTTCTAATGATTTTTGCCGAGTAAGAGTAGCCAAACTCTCATCACGAGCAGCCGTCAATAATTCCTCGATTTTCAGCTTGTGTTCCTGTTCTTTTTTTAATGCTGCATCTTTAATGCCGTTATATTCTTTTTGAGCACGAGCGGCAGCAGTTGTACTGTCAGACATTGCCCACATAGTAGCTGTTAATCCAACAACCACCGTAGCCAATGCTACATAAGGA
>ENA-OZDC01001074-OZDC01001074.1-human-gut-metagenome-genome-assembly--contig:-NODE-1074-length-11165-cov-13.423762_pt1 | contig 11165 bp, 8 predicted proteins | sample MGYA00244082_ERZ653570 | MGnify/ENA primary metagenome ERZ653570 (study PRJEB26926, sample SAMN06164919) | human gut metagenome | biome: ENVO:00009003; feature: ENVO:2100002; material: ENVO:00002003... | reverse complement strand
ATAAGAGACAGGGATCGGACTGACCAGCTCGAAAGTGTCGTTTCCGTTTATACTGCTGTCCGTCACGAGTTTCCAATGCGGACGGGTGGTATGGTTGTAACTTTCCACCGTAACCTCGATACCGGCCTCCCTGAGCTCGCGTGCGAGCCGTTCACGGGAACAGTTGTAGGCCTCGATCTCGATACCGAACTTGCGGTTGAAAGCATAGTCCAACGCAGCTGTCGACGGATGGATATTCGGACCGTCCCCACACTCATTCATCCGGCGCAGGGCATTCACCACAAAACCGTAATTGCCGTTGGTTACCATTCTTGCGATTTCCGCGCGGGGAACACCTAAAAGATACAGCTGCCGGATCTTGCTTGTCTTTGTTGTCTCTTGTGCTAAAATGCTTCTAATTTGCTCGTTCATAACTTGTTACCTCCTTTATTATTACACTACTAAGGTAATGCTTTCATAGGAGAAATCGTAATTATAAGAGCTTTATTATCATGCTATTAGCTTACTTTATCTTAGGCTAAAAGTCCTTATTTAAGGTGTCTATACCCTGACATCCGCTACCGGTCGGTATCGGGTTCCTCCAGGCCGATGGTACGGCATATCTCCTCCACCAGTTCAGGAAGGCCGGAGCCTTTCTCCTGATGGGGATCGGGTGGAAACAGCGTGGAACGGAAGACACCCTTGCAGACAGGGTCCGCCTCCCTGTTGTAGCGGAGGGTGTTCGGAATGTGTGAGGACAGCAGCCGCAGCCCCATCTTGTCGATGACCCGGTTCCAGGCGTCATACAGGTCCTTCCGCCCCCTCCTGTCCACCATGTTCCAGAACAGCCAGGTCCCTTTCAGGTTGCAGTTCTTCCTGGCGACCAGCTCCTCTTCCAGAGCCTTGGTAAACTGCAGGGAACTCTGCATGACGATGTTGTCCGCCTTGAGCGGGACGAAAATGTAGTCCATCGCGGCAACAGTATAGACCACCCCCTCGCTGCGGAGCGTTCCGGGAAGGTCGAAAAGCACGATATCGAAAGTTTCCCCCTTTTCGTCCATATAACGATGCAGGTCCTCCACCGCCTTTTCCGGATCGCTTTTGATGACCGGATAGGCAGGCTTCCGGATTCTCTCGTGCTGCCGGTAAAGGCTCACCTTCAGGTCGTCATTTTTCATGACACTCTCCATGTCCCTCTCACGCATCAGGGCGATGCTGTGCTGCGGGTAGTCACAGTCCACAACCGCCACACGCAGGCCTTTGCGGTAATGCAGCACACTGGCCAGCAGTACCGTAAAGACGGATTTTCCCACGCCACCCTTCTGGCTGGCGACGGCAACCAACAACTCTTTTTCTTTTTTCATCATACTTCTTGCATTAAATGTTAAACACTATTATGACCGGTCGGGCAGGGACTCTTCCAGAATCATCTCCACCGTTTCCCTGTATTCTTCCAGATGCCGCGATACAAGGTGGTTGATGAACCCCTCCAGCGTGACCGTTCCATTTCTCGAGGCTCCCGCCAGGATGGACAGTTTCCGGTGCAGGGCGGCAGGAATATGCAGTGACCGGCGCTGCACGCCCGCAATGCCATGCAGGTATTCCTCCCCATAGACGGACGGCTGCATGGGGCCGCTTTTCCTTGCGGGACGCATTATGTCGTTACCGGACGTTCCACGTCCCTTCCGGGGACAGGCAGGTGCTTCCCCCATGATCTCACGGATGCGGTCCGCGTCCATCCCGCCGGGACCCATCCGGTCTTTTACGTTCTTTCCTGTCATGATATATCTTCTTGGACAATGACAACATTTTATCGGCGGGCCGGTTCTCCCGGCTGCCCGTCCTCATCCCAGGGACGGTAGACCTCACCGAGCAGGGCGGCGATATCCTCCCTATGTTCCTCCATATGGAGCTCCAGCAGCCGGATGATAAACCCGGAGATGCTGCCGCAACCGGCGGCCCTGACCAGCATGGCGATCCGGCGGTGCAGCCTCCCGTCAATATACGCGGTCTTCCACTCCACAGACTTGGGAGCGGGAACCAGAAACCTCCTCTTGTATTCTTCCGGGGCTGTCACTTTCCCTGCACGGACCTGCCTTTCATGACCCGGCATATCCACCGCCGGTTCCGGGGATGGGGAAACGGGAGCTGACAGAAGGTTTCCCGTGAGTCCGACCCTCTCGAGAACGATATCGGAAAGCCGGTTCTTTTCCTTTTCTGAATCCATTGTCTTAAAATCTTAAATTATTAAATTACACAACTGGCATTGTTTCGGAATACAAAATAAAAAAAGAAGAGGACAGGACGGAACCACCTGTCACTTATAGTCATCCAAAGTCGGGGATTGTCATGATACACATGACGGGGGGACGAACATATGGTTCCATCCGGATGGTTCTTCCCATGCAGGAGTGACGTCAGAATCCTGCTGTCCGTAGCGGCGTGGAAAAGCGGCGGGATTCCGTTCCTTGTCCACCGCCCCTTTCAAATCCTTATGGGCAGGTGTGGGAGCATGCATCCGTCCTGATACGGATTCTTGAATTATCGGTCTGTGGAAGTGTAAAAATATCAATCCGTTAATGGAGACAAGGAAGAAAAAACATAAGGCGTACACGGCTACATGCACGTTCTCCATTTGCAGAAGTGTAGAAGTGACAATCCATTAATGGAGACAATGAAGGAAAACCATAAGGCATACACGGTTACATGCCCATTCTCCATTTGCAGAAGTGTAGAAGTAACAATCCGTCAAAGGAGACAGTGAAGGAAAGCCATAAAGCATATACGGTTCACTGCCCATTCTCCATTTGTAGAAGTGTAAAAGTAACAATCCGTCAAAGGAGACAGTGAAGGAAAGCCATAAGGCATATACGATTCACTGCCCATTCTCCATTTGTAGAAGTGTAAAAGTAGCAATCCATCAAAGGAGACAATGAGGGAAAACCATAAGGCATACACGGCTACCTGTCATTCTCCATTTGCAGAAGTGTAGAAGTAACAATCCGTCAAAGGAGACAATGAAGGAAAACCATAAGGCATACACGGTTACATGCTCATTCTTCATTTGCAGATGTGTAGAAGTAGCAATCCATCAATGGAGACAAGGAAAAGAAACCATAAGACATACACGGTTACATGCCCATTCTTCATTTGCAGATGTGTATAAGTAGCAATCCGTTAATGGAGACAATGAAGGAAAGCCATAAGGCATATACGGTTCACAGCCCATTCTCCTTTTGTAGATGTGTAAAAGTAACAATCCATTAATGGAGACAATGAAGAAAAACAATAAGGTGTATACGGCTACCTGCCATTCTCCATTTGCAGAAGTGTAAAAATAACAATCCATTAATGGAGAATAGGGTATGGAAAGGGCAGATTTCCAGTACATACGTCTCCCTTATTCCTGAATTATGGGCGTAAGTCACATGATTCAGGAGAGACAGCCACCTTTTTATGGGGAGAGCAGCCGGCAAATGCCTGATGGAAATGACCCGAAAATCACAGGAGAATAGCCGTACAATGGGCTGATACACAATTCCTATTGGAGAATGTTGTCCCCATTAGGGGACAGCAAGTTGTGTTTTCGTTTAACGAAAACAGGACGGTTTAACGGAGAATACACCGATAAACCGTTACTTATTTCAAGCTCCAGCGTCGCTTTTTACATATCTAACTATAATTCATTTGAAATCACAAAACAGATTGAACCGAATGTGGTTAGTTTGTCTGTTTATTTCATGTCCGAATCATTAGTATGCTATGTTGCAAAGTTCGTATTCATTATGAAAAAATCCGCTTACGAGAACAAGATATTCAGGTAATTTGCCATCCTTTCCCCAAAGAAGTTCGATGTTAAAAAGTTCAGAAAGCGTTTTGGCTATGTCAAATCCGAAGGCTTCGAGTGACGGACGCACTTTTTCCGGGTGTCGGCATGGTGTGCCGCAGTTACGCGTACACTCGTTATCTGAGCAGTGAAGACATTTACCTATATAGGCAAATGAACGCCCTCCATATTTCCGTTCCATATCCAATAATTCGCTCTCGATTCGTATCCGTTCCGGTAAAATGAGTTTTTGTGTATATTCAATCGGAATATCTTTGTCTTCAGGGATTATCTTCGTTGCCATAAGATGTGCATACTTGTATTGTCGGAGAAACGATTCCGTATCAAAATCAAATGGAGGACACCCCCAACTTTTACCGTAATTGGTACATTGTTTGCAAAGTTCAAGAAAATGTGGTTCGTCACGGAATTCGGCGATATATCCTTCAACAGTGATGTCTGAAGTAAAATTTTCTACAGTGTATATACTCATTGTTTCAAAATCATTGTACCGCATAAGGAGTCGAAACGGATGTTTTCATTTTGGAAAAGTCTGTCAATGTATCCGCTTTTCTGCATTTCAGACGCGGTCAAGCAACTTAAATTCGGGGTATCTAACAATGCTATCGAATCGCACATGGACAACGCGATGTCAAGTTCATGTGTCGAGAACATGATACATTTTTTCTCGTCGTGGACAAGCCTACGAAGCAACGCCACAAGTTCGTAGCGATTAGGCATGTCAAGAAAGGAAGTCGGTTCATCAAGGAGAATGATAGGAGTATCCTGTGCCAATGCACGAGCAATCATCACACGCTGGCATTCGCCATCCGACATTTTATCCATCGTGCGGTTTGCATAAGCCTCCATTCCCACCGAAATGAGCGATTGCATGACTATCTCCTTATCTGTTTCTTGCATCCTACCTATCCAGTTGGTATAAGGAGCACGGCCTATGGCTACGACATCCTTGCACCGCAGGTTGGCGATGCGCGTGCGCTCGGTCGTGACGACAGCCAGCGTTTTTGCCATATCTTCGGTTTTCATGCAGGCGATGTCGTGCCCGTCGAGAATGATTTTTCCGGAATAACACCGGTTCAGACCGGCTATGGCGCGGAGCAACGTCGATTTTCCTGTCCCGTTTCTTCCGATAAGGGCTGTCAGTTGACCTTTTTTTATCGTGGCATTTACCTCGTGGAGCAACGAGTTCTCTTTGTAACCTATGGAAAAATGCTGTAATTCTATCATGCGGTGATGGATTTGTTGCGTAAAACCACCCATACGACGATTGGGATTCCCAATAGAGCTGTAATGGCGTTGATCGGCAAGGTGAATATTTTAGAAATGATGTCGCAAAGAAGCAATATCGATGCTCCCGAAAGAATTGTTCCGGGCAGAAGGACATGATGATCGCTATTTTGGAAAAGCATTCTTGTGACATGAGGCATAGCGAGACCTATGAAACCTATCGGACCGCAAAAAGCGGTTATCGTTCCGGCGAGCAGCGTTGTCGAGAGAAACAATAGGCCGCGTGAACGCTGAATATTCAGTCCCATCGTTATGGCATACTCTTCTCCAAACAACAAAAGATTAAGCGACTTGATTGTTATTACAGCCAATAACAACCCGACTAATACTGATGGAACAAAGATGGCAAGTTGTTGCGCTGTCACATCCCCTAATGCTCCCATCGTCCATATCACAAACATTTTTAGAGACTCGTCATTGGCTATATACTGCAAAATCTGCACGACAGCGCCTACGCCCGATGAGAACATCATACCCAGAATCAGGATTACCATGATGTCTTTTATTCGCTGTCCAACGGCAGTTATCACGAGCAATACGACAGCCGCACCCACCCATGCAGCTCCGGCAATGCCTATTGATGAACCGAGCCCAGCAAGTACCACGAGTGCCACACCGAGACTTGCACCGGAACTGATACCGAGGACATAGGGACCGGCAAGAGGATTACGGAAGAGGGTCTGCATCTGAAGACCGCTGACTGATAAGGCAGCCCCGGCCAACAGTGCCACTATAGCTTTTATGAGGCGTATGTTGAGTACGATTTTTTCCGTGGCACGGGAACAATTTCCCCCGGTCAGGGCTGCCCATACATCGCGGATCGGAATGTTGACAGCTCCCACGGCCAAGTCCAGTAAAAAAAGACCGACCGTGAGCGTAATCAATATGGAGAATAATATAGTCGAACGGGAACGCATCTATTTCAGTTGCTTGTAATACACACACTCTTCCTGCACCAGTTCAGGATGGAATATCTTCACGAGGTCGCGGAGCACGATGTCAGGATTCACGACGGCAGACTCGTAATAGTCGTTACCCCCGGCTGTGTTGGTACGGGCGTTGTTGTTATACACCTCTCCATTTTTGAAACATCGGGTATCGGTGAATTTCGGACATGATGCCTTCAAGTCGTCAAGGGAGTTCGCCATTCCCACGTTCAGCCACATGTCCGCATCCGACGCGAGCAGATATGCTTCTTCTAAGTCAATGGGGATAGAAGCGTTTCCCGTGTTCTTCTGGTAGATATAGCGGCCTCCCGCATCAGTAATCAAGCGGGCTACATAACTTTGGGTTGAAGGCATGAACCACGAGTCGCCATAGGGAACATTAAGCATAACCGAAGGAGTGCCGAGGGTACTGTCGGCCACTTTCTTTTTCAAGGCGTTGTATCTGACCGGGATTGCGGCAAAGGCTTTTTCACCCTTCTCACGTTTTCCTGTGACTTCTGAAAGCACTACCATCCATTCGGCCTTGCCGAGAGGCGACTCTTCAAGATAATCGCCGACATACATGAACGGTATGTCGAGTTCTTCGAGTTTGCTTTCCATTGCGCTTGCGCCGTTCACCCCATAGAGCAGAACGAGGTCGGGATCGAGCGAGAGCAGCAACTCGTAGTTGATGTTCCCTTCATAGCCGACATCGCCAATACTGTCGCGGCGGGCTTGGATGTCTGGGTTGGAAATGTAGTCGATTCCCGAAACGCCGGTTATGCGCTGGACTTCACCGATCGCGTCAAGCATGGCGATATGAGTGGAAGACATCGCCACGATGCGTTTGGCGTCTCCTTCGAGTACCTGTCCGGCAAACCCTTCGGGAACCTCTTCGCCGTTGCGGACGATAAACAGCCATGTGGTTACGCTGTCTGCTCCCTGCCAGGGATTCCTGACGGTTATCAGTACGCTTTCCTTCCCGTCCGCCCCTTTGATGTCGAAGCCGGAGGCATATTCGGGAGCATAAAGCAGCAGGTTGAAATCATTGAGTTTTGAACTTTTGTTGTGGCAGCCTGTAAATGCCAGAGAAAGCAACAGAATCAGGCTTAAATTCTTTAATGCGTTCATATTGATGCAGATTATCGTTTACTATTTTTGTTTTTTCCGAACTTGGGCGTTATGCCGATGAATATCTCGAAATTGATGCCCGGCATGGGACGGGACAATACGGAAAGGTATTCTTCATCGAACAGGTTGTTGATGCTGCCCTTTAGCGACAGGTCGGCCCATCGAAAAGAGAGCTGTTTTTCCAGTGTCACGTTATTCATGAAGTAAGGAGGCAGATAGCCCGTCAGGGTATAATCATTACTCGACATGGTATAACGCTGGCTGTAATAACACCACTTGTAGAGCAGGCTCCATGTCCGCCATGACAGACATCCGGTCACCGCTGCGGAAAACTCCGGTACGTATGGCAACTGTTTGCCGACGGATTGGTCTGCCGGACTCATAGGTTCGCTCTCGTTGATCGAGGGAGTCCACGAGAAAGTTCCGTTCATATCCAGTTTCCATTCCCTTCCGAGCATTACATCAAGGTGGGCGTTGGTCTCTGCCCCGTAAGCATGTACCTTCTTGAGGTTTCTGGGAGAGAAGAATCCCTTGGTTGTGGGTAGCCAGATGATCCAGTCGTCGATGTGCGAATCGAACCAGTTGATACCACCGCTCAAAGCATATACATTTTCTTTCCCCACCGAGAACGACAACCCCACGTCGTATGTGAAGCCGTGCTCGCTTTTCAGGTCGGGATTACCGCCCGGCAGAAAATAGAGGTCGTTCAGCGTGGGAAAACGGTAGTTCCGGGAGATGGATGCTTTCGCCACGATATTGCCTTTTTTCGACAGTACCCCGTCGATGAAGAAAGCCGGGATAACCGGGGCCCATTCCGTACCGAACATATCCTCGCGAAGAACAAGCGAGGCGGCAAAACGATCGACAGGCCGCCATTTCGCAGAAACGGAACCGGAAAACTCGACACGTCCCTTGTCATACCCGACAACAGCCTTGTTACCTTCCTGCGAGATGATATTTTTGTCCGCGCTTTCCACCAAATGTTGGTGTACGGAAACACCGGCCGTGAACAGCCATTTCTCTGAAGGTGCATAATCCCCGTCCGCACTTCCGTAGAACGTGTTAATCTTACTGCGCGAGCGGGTCATCGAAGCCATTTCGCCGTTTCCCTTGTCCCGCCTGTAATCATAGGCCATCCATGTGTGTATATAGCCACCTTTTACACCGACCTTCCATTTCTCCCGCACGCGTTCCCACGAGAGGACGCTGCGAAACGTCTGCTCCCTTTGGCGGTTCTCGAAGTCCATGCCGTTCCCGTAATCCGTGGTGAGCATCGCCAGTTCCCGGTTGGAATTGATATACCAGGCGTTTAGCCCGAACTTGTCACCTTCGCCCGTGTTATAATAAATTTCCTGCAAAATGTGCAGATCCTTATAAGCCCCGCTGCGGTTGCGTTCCGTCGGGTAATAGGAACCGATGATGTTCTTGTCCTCGTCATAGATGTTTTCCTTCTTGTCCCGGTTTCGGTATTTGTAGTCGTTGGGGGAAGAGGAATACACCACACGGGTGGAGGACTGCCAGTGTTTGTCACCGTAGGTCAGGCGGAGAAACTCGTCGAACGTGCTGAACGACCCCACTCCCTGCACGTACTGCAACCCGAACCCTTCATGGTTGGCCGGAGAAGTGGAGAGCCTGACCAGACCACCCAAGCCGCCGCCCGTTTCGTTTACCGATGACGTTCCGTGCAGCAGCGAGGCATCATCGATAAAGTAAGAAGGGATGGTGGAAAAATCTGTCATGCCCAGCATCGGGTTGTTGATGCGCATACCATTCCACGTCACTTGAGTATGCGAGGGAGAGGTACCCCGGAAAGCTACAGTAGATAACGTGGCGCGTCCGTAGTTCTTGACAAAAACGGATGAGTTGAATGTCAGCACATCGGCCATAGATAAGGCGATGTTCTCTTTCATGGCGATGGAATCGAAACGGGTTCGTTGCACGCCTATATCCTTCATCGGTCGTTTGCCTACCACCGTAACCTCCGGAATACGCAGCACCCTTTTGGTAATGCTGACGGAATTTTTTTGCTGGGCGGCAAGCAGAAAGGGCAGGCTTACCCCCACGAACAATAGAATAAGATGTCTTTTCATTTTTGTCCTCCTTCCTCGTTATTTCCAGCAGAAAGCTCCCGGAATGATTCCCACGTAAAATTCATCGATCAGCTTACCTTGCGGCGAATAGCGATACACGATACCTTGCTGCTGGTAATCAATAGCGTCGGCCACATATACCTCCCCGTTGTTGGGATTGACCGTAAGGCCGTAGTATTTGGTGTCCCGAAACTCCAGAAAAGGCCGGACGGGAACACGGTCGGCTTCCACCGGCATTCGCCAAATATCGTTGTTGATCCAGTAAAGTGTATCCCGTGTACCGTTGAGCTGGACTTCCGAAGGCCAGTCGCCCAGCTTAAACTTGAACTGTTTCTCTACGGTGAAAGTCTCGGCGTCTATACGATAGAGAGACGGTGCCTCGTAACCGTATGGGCTGCCCTCGTAACCGCCATCCGTGATGGTCCACATCTTGTTGTATTTGTCCATGACCAGCGAAGTAGGTTGTATGCCGATGGTCAGTTCGTCCACGACCTTGTCCGTCTCCGTGTCGATTTTCAGGATGCGGTTCTGGTACGACCAGCAGTTCACATAGACGTACTTGCCGTATTGCACCATTTGTTCGGTGGAACCCGATTCCATGTCCATGTCTGGACATTCGATATAGCCGGTAATCTCGTATGTCTTGGGGTTGATGATGAAGATGCGGTAGTCCCATATTTGCGTCACATAGGCTTTCTCATCCGACAGGAAATGGATATACCGGGGTGAGGTGAAACCTGTGATACGGCCCACTTCCTTGAAAGTATTGATGTCGATGGCGAAAATCACATGCGAGTTGTTCACCACGATCCAGCCTATACCGTCCCGGATAACCATAGACTGGGCCACATCGCCCAACTTGAACCCGTTGGCACGGTAAAACACTTCATTCTCCACTTCGCACGTGGCGGGATCGTAGTAGGAAAGCGTGGCATTGCTGTACTGGAAATTCCCCTCGTTGGTAATGAAAAGACCAGAGGCCGATACAGAGAAATCTTCCATCTCTCCGTAATCCCATTTCATGCAACTGCCGAAAACTGGCAGGCAGAAAAGAAAAAGGCAAATCCGTTGTATTGTTCTGCTCATTGTCATTCGGATAAAAAAGAGTACCCGAATCATTACGGGTACTCTGGTTAAGGTATAAGGTTTAATCCTGCTGCGTATATTGTTTGTCCCTCATTTTTTGGAAGGTTGGGTTATACCCACATTTCGTCACACTCCAGCTTTCCTCCGTAATCATTCCGTTTTCTATGAACTTACCGAAGAAAGTGTAGTCGGTGAATTTTGTCAAACCGTCAAAAACAACCCCATGCAAGGTCTTCAACTTCTCCATGGAAAATGTTTCCTGAGAAAGAGATTTCGCTTGTTTTATCTGTAACGTACCATCTATTGTCTGTAACTTAGCACAAGTAATACCTGTTGCTTGATTAACGAACAACCCTTCACCTCCTACGTGAAGCAATTCCGGAAGATTCAGTGATTTACTTTGTAAAGTCATTGCTAAAGAACCTTTTCCCTCTTTATAATATACAGGAGAGGCTGAGCAACAGATTTTGGATAACAAAGGCAACTCACAACTGGTTAGATTGCCGGACAAATAAAATTGTCCACCCACCTCTTTCAATACAGGCATTGAAACAGTCCCCATCATAGGCATTTGGATGTATCCATATCCGTCTACGATTTCCAAGTCAGGGAATTTTGCCTTGCTTCGCATTTGGCCTGTCACATACAGATTTCCATGTACATGTTGAATTGTCGATATGGTATAATCGGGATTGTTAGTGGTTGGCTTACAAGTGAAGTCTTTGATATTCTTGAACATGATTTCAGGGAACTTGTTATTCGTAAGACTGGTGATGACAAAATTTACATTTGACAAATCTTCGGCTGTTTCAATTTTGG
>ENA-OZDC01001068-OZDC01001068.1-human-gut-metagenome-genome-assembly--contig:-NODE-1068-length-11200-cov-4.366353_pt1 | contig 11200 bp, 10 predicted proteins | sample MGYA00244082_ERZ653570 | MGnify/ENA primary metagenome ERZ653570 (study PRJEB26926, sample SAMN06164919) | human gut metagenome | biome: ENVO:00009003; feature: ENVO:2100002; material: ENVO:00002003... | reverse complement strand
ACAAGCAAAAAATAGGGGTATTTTTTACTTTAAGTTACTGATTTCCAAGGATTTTGCAAGTATTTTCATCCCTTGATTTTCAAATATTTACAACTAATTCCGAGGCTTAAATGACCTCTGTTAAACTTATAAATCACAGCAGTTCAACTGCTGATTGGAATTATTAACATCTTACATCAGCCAAAGCCTGGATTTGCACAACAAATCACTGCATCTGCTTAACATTTATTGAACTGGAAAGAGGTCGATAATTCTATTTTTCATCGGATTCTATTGCTGTATCCCATATTTTTCATAACTTTGTAACGATGTACTATTTCTCTTGCAAAGAGATATATCGTTAATGGGATCCACCAAAGGAAATCGTAAGCAGCCTGTAATCGGTAAGAACGGAGCGGAGCGGCGTTTTCGATGAACGATTCCAACTGATCGGTAGGGAGAGGCGAAAGATAAATTGTTGTGCAACAGACTACTTCTCTCTGTAAGAGAAAGAGTGATGGATGTAATTGGTTATAACTATCTGGGAAACAAGCGGAAATTACACTCAAAAGACTGTTCATTTGAGCAACATTTGTTGGGCAGAAACCTTTTGGCAAGTCCGGCAGACGAAAATTCCATCTGTTTTAGGTCGTTATTTCCATTAAATTGCATAACTTTGCGTCCGTTAATATTTCTCTTACAGAGAGAAAGAGCGTAAAATAAGTAGAATATTTTTTGCGGATTTGCGGATTTGCGGAATAAATGAATGATTATTCCGGCAGAGATAAATATAAACGACTGTAATACATGCCAATATGCAATTTGGCATGAACTAAAGATATGCGCCCTGATTGAAAAAACGGGCATAAGTATGTATGGATATCGCCTCGCCCAATACAGAAGAAGTCACGACCGCCCGCTGGTTCGTCATGCGGGCCTACAAAAGTGAAAAAAGAGCGGAGGAGAAACTCAAAGGTAAAGATGGTTTGGAATATTTTATTCCGAAATGTTATGCCGTAAGAGTCTATCACGGAGTGAAATCGAAACGCCTTGTTCCGATCATTCCGAATCTCGTATTCGTACATGCCAGCCGCACGCAGATCACTGATTTCAAGAAACGCTACAATTTCCTGCAATTCGTGATGTGGGAGAAAAGTACGGGTTTGGAATATCTTGTTGTTCCGGATGACCAGATGGAGAGTTTTATCAAGGTTTCCTCCCAATACGGAGAAAATATCTCCTACTACAATCCGGATGAACTCGACCTTCGAAAAGGATGCCGGGTGCGCATCCACGGAGGTAAGCTCAATGGAGTAACGGGTGTATTCATGCAGGTGCAGGGCAAAAGAAACCGCCGGGTCGTCGTCCTGCTGGAAGGTGTCATGGCTGTTGCCGCAGAGGTGCATCCCGACTTGATCGAGGTTATTTCCTGATTGCAGGTCATCCGTCAAGCAAAGCAGATACGATCGAATTAGAAAACTATGAACGGCAAACCGAACGTCGAGCCTGCGTGGATGTCATTGAAACGTCTGGTCGAGACCCGTATGATCGAGATACTCCGCAAGGAACAGGACAACAAAAGATACATCCGGCTATACGGGACGGAAGACTATTGGCATGCTTTCGAAGAGTCGGCCTTCCAGTTGGAGCGGCTCTTCCGGAAAGGAGAAACCACCTTGTTCAGCCATAAGGACTATCCTTTTCCGGTGGTGATGGTCAGCATTCCCGACAGCGAGTTGCGGGCTTACATCCAGCAGCATATTCCGGTTTGTGACAAGCACGATTACAAGAAACTGCTGGCGGCAGAATTCTCCGCCGCAGAGTATCGTGCATGGCATGAACACGCGGTGAAAGAGTTTTTGTAATTCTTTACGATTCCCGATGTTCGTATCGTTTTGCGGAAATTGAGGCCAAAGTAGTCACATGCGACCAAGCACACGCCTTGATTGATCCCTGGCTCACGGAAGAATCACTCAAAAAGAGCAAGGCACAGCTGATTCGCCTCTTGGCCGATTTCGACCGTCAGTTTGGTCACGGAGGAGAGGGGGGCATGGATTCGAGATCCGAGCAGGCCGTTTTCGGTCTTCGAATTTCAAACAAATAAAATATTCATACATCAAATCATGTATCGTTTAATTGAAAAACTGCGACTGGATCGTTATATCAGTTCACGGTTGATTCTTGCATTGGACCTGTTGGTTTCGGTCGGGGCCTCTATCATCTCGCTGTTAGTTGCAAGCATTCTTTTGGGTGCTGAAGCCCTTATCTGGAAAACAATCGGCTGGTGGCTCGGAGGATCCGTTGTCTTTTCCTGGATCGCGTTCGTGTTGCTCCAAACCCACAAATCAATCATCCGTCACGCCACCTTGCGGGGTTTGGGCCGTTTGAGTGTCGCCGTTGTTTTCAAGGGAATTGGGATCGCAGTTATATTGGCTTTGGGTGTCGCTGGCCCGACATTTCCAGCGATCTGGATCACTCTGTTGTTTGACATATTGTTGAGCCTTTCAGGACTGGTGATTATGCGCGTTGCCATGGTTGTCGTCTATGACTGGCTCAAAGACAGCCGTCAAAGGCATTGCAAATGCCAGCGGATCCTGATCTACGGAACCGGCGACAAGGGCGTTTCGTTGGTGACCCAACTCCAAAATTCTCAAGAGTATCAGGTCGTCGGTTTCCTGACCTACGGCAAAACACTGAAGAATCATATGCTGGCCGATCTCCCGGTCTACTACTTCGAGACCGAAGAGAATGTCAAGTACCTGCACAACTGCAAGGATATTGACGCCATTCTCTTCGCCCACGTCCATGAGGCTCGCGAAGAGCAGGAGCGCCTAATCCATTATTGTACGGACTGCAACCTCAAGGTGCTGATCGCTCCCTCGATCGACGAGGTGGTCGACGGCAAGGTGCAGCGTCAGGCAATCCGCGAGATCAGGATCGAGGACCTGCTGGGACGTGAAGAGATCAAGATCTCGATGAACGAGATCATCGCCAACTTCCGCGGCAAGACGATCCTGGTTACGGGCGCGGCGGGGTCCATCGGTTCGGAGTTGTGCCGCCAGCTGGCGACGTTCGGAGTCAAGGAACTCGTGCTGTTCGACAACTCCGAGACGCCGATGCACAACATCCGCCTCGAGTTGGAGGATCGCTTCCCCAATCTGAAGTTCATCCCCGTAATCGGCGATGTGCGCATGATCCCGCGTCTGGACTTCGCCTTCCGCACCTACCGTCCGCAGGTGGTCTTCCACGCGGCAGCCTACAAGCACGTGCCGCTGATGGAGGAGAATTCCTGCGAAGCCGTTCTGGCCAACGTTGCCGGTTCGCGTAACGTGGCCGACAAGTGTATCGAATACGACGTCGAGAAGATGGTCATGATCTCGACGGACAAGGCCGTCAACCCGACCAACATCATGGGCTGTACGAAACGTCTGGCCGAGATCTACGTGCAGTCGCTCGGTCTGGCCATCGAAGCCGGCAAGGTGAAGGGCAAGACGAAGTTCGTCACGACGCGTTTCGGCAACGTGCTGGGTTCGAACGGTTCGGTGATCCCGCGCTTCCGCGAGCAGATCGCCAAGGGTGGCCCGGTTACGGTGACACACCCCGACATCACGCGCTTCTTCATGACGATCCCGGAGGCCTGCCGCCTGGTGATGGAGGCCGCCACGATGTCGACGGGCACCCAGATCTTTGTCTTCGACATGGGTAAGTCAGTGAAGATCGCCCACCTGGCCAAGCGCATGATCGAGCTGGCCGGTCTGGAGGTCGACAAGGACATCAAGATCGAATACACGGGACTTCGCCCGGGCGAGAAGCTCTACGAAGAGGTGCTGTCGAACACGGAGAACACGCTTCCGACGTCGCACGACCGGATCCGTATCGCCAAGGTCCGCGAGTACGACTACGCCGACGCCCTCAAGGGAGCGCAGGAGTTGGAGGAGCTTTCGCGTGCCGTCATCATTCCGGATATGGTTCGCCTGATGAAAAAGATCGTCCCCGAGTTCAAGTCCAAGAACTCGCGGTTCGAGGAATTCGATAAAGAAACGAAGTAAAATCAACCATAATGAACACGGAACAGAACAAAAACTTAAAGATCGCCGTAGCCGGAACCGGCTATGTTGGCTTGTCTATCGCCACATTGTTGGCACAGCATCATCAAGTAACCGCAGTTGATGTTATTCCCGAGAAGGTGGAGATGCTGAATCGGAAACAGTCTCCGATTCAAGATGACTATATTGAAAGATATCTGGCCGAGAAGCCGCTGAATCTCACCGCCACATTGGATGGCGCCGCCGCCTATCGGGATGCGGATTTTGTCGTGATTGCCGCTCCGACAAACTACGACCCCGTCAAGAACTATTTTGACACAAGCCATGTCGAAGAGGTGATCGATCTGGTCCTGGAGGTCAATCCTCAGGCCGTCATGGTTATCAAGTCTACGATTCCCGTAGGTTACTGCCGGAGTTTGTATATCAAATACATGCAGAAGGGGGTAAAACGGTTCAATCTACTTTTCTCTCCTGAATTCCTGCGTGAGAGCAAAGCTCTCTACGACAACCTCTATCCAAGTCGCATTATTGTGGGTATTCCCCAAATCATCGACGATGAGCGGTTCAAGGAGGAGAATGATGCCATTCGTGCAATCGCCGATATTCAGGCGCTTAAAAAAGCGGCCCATACGTTTGCCGCTCTTCTGCAGGAAGGGGCCATCAAAGAGAATATCGACACACTGTTTATGGGCCTGAAAGAAGCTGAGGCTGTGAAGCTCTTTGCCAATACCTATCTGGCCCTTCGGGTCAGCTACTTCAATGAACTGGATACTTATGCAGAGGTAAAAGGCCTGGATTCTCAAGCCATTATCCTCGGAGTAGGTCTGGATCCCCGTATTGGGACTCATTACAACAATCCATCGTTCGGTTATGGAGGGTATTGCCTGCCGAAAGACACTAAACAAATGCTGGCAAATTATGCGGATGTCCCCGAGAATCTGATCGAGGCCATCGTCGAATCGAATCGCACCCGCAAGGATTTCATTGCGGATCAGGTTCTGAAAAAGGCTGGGTATTATAGCTACTCTTCAACAAATGATTACAATAAGAAGCGGGAGAAGCCAATCGTGATCGGTGTATATCGCCTGACCATGAAATCCAATAGTGACAATTTCCGACAGAGTTCGATTCAAGGCATCATGAAGCGCATCAAGGCCAAGGGCGCAACGGTTATCATTTACGAGCCGACTCTCGAAAATGGATCGACATTTTTCGGCAGCGAGGTCGTCAACGATCTCGAGAAATTCAAGCAAATGAGTGCAGCTATCATAGCCAATCGCTATGACGCCTGCCTGGGCGATGTCGAGACAAAGGTCTATACCCGAGATATTTTCAGAAGAGATTAAACAGCCTATTATATGTTACCCTACAATATAATACTGAACGGCAAAACAGTTCTGGTAACTGGAGTTGCCGGCTTTATCGGATCGAATCTTGCCAAACGGCTTTTGACGGACTATGCAGAACTGCAAGTCATCGGTATAGACAGCATTACCGACTATTACGATGTCTCCCTGAAACATGATCGACTGAAAGGCCTGGAAGAATTTGGAGATCGATTTGTGTTCATTCACGACTCGATAGCAAATCGGGAAATCATCATCCGCTTGTTTGACGAATATAAACCTGCTATCGTTGTAAACCTGGCAGCACAGGCAGGCGTCAGATACAGCATTACCAATCCTGATGCCTACGTCGAAAGTAATCTCATCGGCTTTTATAACATTTTGGAAGCCTGTCGACACAGTTACGATAATGGGCAGACAGGAGTTGAACATCTGGTTTACGCCTCCTCATCCAGCGTATACGGCTCGAATAAAAAGGTACCCTATTCGACCGATGATAAAGTTGATAATCCGGTATCGTTATACGCCGCGACCAAAAAGTCGAATGAATTGTTGGCGCACGCGTACTCCAAACTATATAACATACCTTCAACCGGATTACGATTCTTTACGGTATATGGCCCCGCAGGACGTCCTGATATGGCCTACTTCGGATTTACGGACAAGCTTGTAAAAGGAGAGAAGATACGCATCTTTAATTACGGAAACTGCAAGCGGGATTTCACCTATATCGACGATATTGTCGAGGGAGTCGTTCGGGTTATGCAACATGCACCGGAGCGCATAACTGGAGAAGACGGACTGCCGTTGCCGCCTTACAAAGTCTACAACATAGGCAACAGCCAGCCAGAGAATCTGTTGGATTTTGTCGATATCCTGCAACAGGAATTAGTACGAGCCGGAGTCCTGCCCGCAAATTATGCTTTTGAAGCACACAAAGAGCTCGTTCCGATGCAGCCGGGAGATGTTCCTGTAACATACGCCGATACAACACCTCTTGAGCACGACTTTGGGTTCAAGCCATCGACATTCCTTAGGAACGGATTGAGAGTATTTGCAGAATGGTATGCAAAGTTTCACAGCGATAAATAATCACTGCCTCATATCAACGACATCCATTCTGCATCTGCGCGCAATACAAACACTTTCAAACTAAAAAAGCACAATACATTATTTTAAGCACTATGAGTATTTTCAAAGACAAAATCCTGCTAATCACAGGCGGTACCGGAAGTTTCGGCAATGCAGTTCTGCGTCGTTTTCTCGACTCTGATATCCGGGAAATTCGCATCTTCTCCCGAGACGAGAAGAAACAGGATGACATGCGGCACTTCCTTCAGGCAAATCGTCCGGACGTTTCAAACAAAGTCAAATTCTATATCGGAAATGTACGTAACCGCGAGGCTGTAGACTTCGCGATGAACGGAGTAGATTATGTTTTCTCTGCGGCTGCGCTGAAGCAGGTGCCCTCTTGCGAATTCTATCCGATGGAGGCTGTACGCACGAATGTAGAAGGCACCAATAATGTACTTCTCTCCGCCATCGCTCACGGAGTTAAAAATGTCGTCGTCCTCTCTACGGACAAAGCAGCCTACCCGATCAATGCCATGGGTATCTCCAAAGCGATGATGGAAAAGGTCGCCATTGCTCAAGGACGCGCTTTGGGTCCGGATGCAAAAACCACCATTTGCTGCACCCGTTATGGAAATGTAATGGCTAGCCGTGGTTCCGTTATTCCTCTTTGGGTAGAGCAGATGATGGAAGGTAAGCCGATCACCATCACGGATCCCAACATGACCCGCTTCATGATGACGCTTGATGATGCTGTCGATCTTGTCATGTATGCCTTTGAGCATGGCAACAACGGCGATCTCTTCGTTCAGAAAGCCCCGGCCGCAACCCTCGACGTGCTTGCAGAGGCCCTCAAGCAGGTTTACGCCAAGGTGAATCCCAAATACGGAGAGACCGAGGTGAAAATCATCGGCACCCGTCACGGTGAGAAACTCTATGAAACGCTTGTTACGCGTGAAGAGATGCTTCGTTCGGAAGATTGCGGCAACTACTTCCGCATTCCCTGCGACGCCCGTGACCTGAACTACGACAAATTCTTCACGGAAGGCGACGATGCCATCAGCCGCATGGAGGACTATCACAGCCACAACACCAAGCGACTCGATGTCGAAGGCATGAAGGCGCTGCTCCTCAAGCTCAATTTCATCCGCGAAGACCTCGGTCTGCAGCCCAAAGCAAAGTCCCGCGACTATAGAAGCGAATAACAGATGAAAATTCTGGTAACCGGAGCAAAGGGTTTCGTTGGTCGGAACCTTTGCTCCCAACTTAATAACATCAAAACAGGCAAGGCCAAGTACTACGGAGACCTTCAGATCGATGAGGTCTTTGAGTATGACCTGGACAGCACCATGGAGCAGCTGGATGCCTGGTGCTCCGAATGCGATTTTGTATTCAACCTTGCGGGTGTGAACCGGCCTCAGAACCCCGAAGAGTTCATGACCGGCAACTTCGGCTTTGCCTCAACGCTTCTGGACACGCTGAAGAAGCATGGGAACAAGGCCCCAGTCATGCTCTCGAGTTCGGCCCAGGCCTCTCTTACCGGTCGTTTCGGCAACAGCGAATACGGGCGCAGCAAGAAGGCGGGCGAAGATCTCTTCCTCCAATATGGCGAGGAAAACGGCGTAAAAGTTCTTGTTTACCGGTTCCCCAATCTCTACGGGAAATGGTGCCGCCCCAACTACAACAGCGCCATCGCCACGTTCTGCAACAACATCGCCAACGAGCTGCCCATCACGGTCAACGATCCAAAAGTGGAGCTCGAGGTCCTTTACATCGACGACCTTGTTGAAGAGATGATCGCCGCGCTGAAAGGCCAGGAGCACCACTGCGAGTTCGAAGGACTGACCGTATTGCCCTCGGCTGAAGGACGTTACTGCTACTGCCCCGTCACTCACAAGGCTACGCTGGGCGAAATCGTCGACCTTCTGCACCAGTTCCACGACATGCCGAAGACGCTGATGATCCCCGAGATTCCGGCCGACAGCTTTGCCAAGAGACTCTACAGCACCTATCTGAGCTACCTTCCCAAGGACAAGGCCATTTTTGACCTGAAGATGAACTGCGACGACCGCGGCTCCTTCACCGAATTGGTCCACACGCTCAATTGCGGACAGGTAAGCATCAATATCAGCAAACCGGGTATCACCAAAGGCCAGCACTGGCACCACACCAAATGGGAGCAGTTCATCGTTGTTTCCGGCCACGGCCTGATCCAGCAGCGGAAAGAGGGTACGGACGAGGTTATCGAGTTCGAAGTCTCGGGCGACAAGATTCAGAGCGTCATCATGCTGCCCGGATATACGCACAACATCATCAACCTCTCGAAGACTCAGGATCTTGTCACGGTCATGTACTGCAACGAGGTTTTCAACCCGGAGCAGCCGGACACCTTCTTCGATCCCGTAGTAAGCGAATAAAGGCCGCAAGATGGCTGAATAATCAAAACGATCTATGGAAACCAAAACTCCGAAATTCGACTACAGTGATATTCACTGGCAAAATAACGGCAAAATCAAACTCTGCATCATCGTCGGCACCCGCCCGGAGATCATCCGGCTCGCGGCCGTCATCTCCAAATGCCGCAAATATTTCGATGTGATTCTGGCCCACACGGGACAGAACTACGACTACAACCTCAACGGCATCTTCTTCCGCGACCTGAAGCTCGCCGAGCCGGAGGTCTACATGGATGCGGTCGGAGATGACCTCGGCGCGACCTGCGGCAACATCATCAACTGCAGCTACAAGCTTTTCGCCGCAACCAAACCGGACGCCGTACTCGTCCTTGGTGACACCAACAGCTGCCTGAGTGTCATCGGCGCAAAACGCCTTCACATTCCGATTTTCCACATGGAGGCCGGCAACCGCTGCAAAGACGAATGCCTGCCGGAGGAGACGAACCGCCGCATCGTGGACATCATCTCGGACGTCAATCTCGCCTACTCCGAGCATGCAAGAAGATATCTGGCAGAATGCGGACTTCCCCGTGAGCGTACATACGTCACCGGTTCGCCCATGGCCGAGGTACTCCACCAGAACCTCGCCGAGATCGAGGCATCCGACGTACACGAGAGACTTGGACTCAAGAAGGGGCATTACATCCTGTTGAGTGCTCACCGCGAGGAGAACATCGACACGGAGAAGAACTTCCTCAGCCTTTTCAATGCGATCAACGCAATGGCCGAGAAGTATGACATGCCGATTCTCTACAGCTGCCACCCCCGCAGCCGTCATCGTCTCGAGGCTACCGGATTCAAGCTTGATCCGCGCGTACAGGTTCAGCAGCCGCTGGGATTCCACGACTACAACTGTCTTCAGATGAACGCCTTCGCCGTCGTATCCGATTCGGGGACCCTTCCCGAGGAGAGTTCTTTCTTCACCAGCGTAGGGCATCCTTTCCCGGCAGTCTGCATCCGCACCTCGACCGAACGTCCCGAGTCTCTCGACAAGGCAGGCTTTATTCTCTCCGGCATCGACACCAAAGGACTTCTCCAATCCGTCGACACGGCTGTAGAACTTGTCAAGAACGGCGACTACGGCACTCCGGTTCCTGACTACACGGATGAAAATGTCTCCACTAAGGTGGTGAAGATCATCCAGAGCTACGTGGGCGTAGTGAACAAGATGGTGTGGCGAAAAGAGCTTTAAGTGACACATATCCACACAATCCATAATACAATCGAAACTTAGTCTGAACAATGCTAATAAGTATTATTTAGATTAGACTAAAGGATTACTGGCAGCACAGGTGGAACGAAAGTTCGAAGTTCAATACTTCCTGCCAGTTCAAGAAAAAGCAAATTATTGCTGTTAACAAGTTAAATAAACTAATGCACAAGATTTCAACAAGTAATAAACGAATTGCTAAAAATACACTATTCCTGTATATTAGAATGGTTTTCGTATTACTTGTATCGCTATATTCTACCAGAGCAATTCTTAATGCTTTAGGAGTAGTTGATTATGGTATTTATAATGTTGTAGCAGGTTTCGTTGTAATGTTTGCTTTTTTGAATTCCTCTATGACTAATACTGTACAACGATTCTTCAACTTTGCGAGAGGAGAAGAAAACAAGGATAATCTTAATAAGATATATATCACATCAGTACAAATCCAAATTGCACTTAGTTTTATTACTGTAATTCTTCTAGAAGTTTTAGGTATATGGTATATAAATAGCAAGATGATAATTCCTCAAGAGCGATTAACTGCTGCACTATCGGTCTTTCAATTATCGGTTTGCTCGTTGTTTATGCTGATTATTCAGATTCCATACTCTGCTGCTATTGTAGCACATGAGAACATGGGATACTATGCTATTGTTAGTATGACCGATGCTATATTAAAGTTACTTATAGCCATTACACTACCATTTGTAACTTATGACAAACTGATAATCTACGGAATTATGATGTTTCTTATCTCTGTAGTAAATTTCTTATTCTATTATATCTATGCTAAGCGAAATTTTGAAGAAATCCACTATCGGCATACTTTTTTTAAGGATCAATTTAAATGTATGCTAACATTTTCCGGATGGAATGTCTTTGGATCATTTGCATATACAATGCAAGGTCAGGGCCTAAACATGCTGATGAATGCATTTTTTGGACCTGTAGTCAATGCTGCTCGTGGTGTTGCATATCAGGTACAGTCAGCCCTAAGTGGATTCACTGAGAATATTGCTGTTGCTTTCAAACCCCAATTCTGTCTCTTATACACATCTCCGAGCCCACGAGACCGTACTAGATCTCGTA
>ENA-OZDC01001038-OZDC01001038.1-human-gut-metagenome-genome-assembly--contig:-NODE-1038-length-11394-cov-15.308757_pt1 | contig 11394 bp, 9 predicted proteins | sample MGYA00244082_ERZ653570 | MGnify/ENA primary metagenome ERZ653570 (study PRJEB26926, sample SAMN06164919) | human gut metagenome | biome: ENVO:00009003; feature: ENVO:2100002; material: ENVO:00002003... | reverse complement strand
AGGCACTCTTGAAGGGAGCCATGAGGGAAGCAATCTTGTCGTCCTGCATCAGAATGTTGAACACCTGGTCGTAGGACCTGCCTAAGAAGGAAAGCACATGCGGCATGTCCGAATACTCCCCGGTGATGGTGTCCGGCTCTACTTCCTTGCCTTTATCATCTTCGTACCAGCAGCGTTCGATGTGGACTCGTTTACCCGTCCGGTCCAAATACGAGAAGCCGTTTAAATCCACAAACATCCGGTCTTCATCCGTTGACACGTCGTTTCCGTCTTTGTCCACAAAGTCCAGGATGATGTTTCCCTTTGCATCGAGGGCATGGTAATCGTCCCAGTTCCGTATCACCAGTTCCAGTTTATTTCCCTCAGGTATGACCACTTCGGAGTCTGGTGCCAAAGAAACATAGCGTTTCAGCTTCTTGCCGTTCTTGAAGCCTACTGGATGGAAGTTCACAAAGAAATAGATGATGGCTGCCAGAAAGTTCTCTGCCGAATTGGTAAAGAAGGCTTCCGAACCGCCTTTCTTTTCACCGCTTCCCTTGTTTAGGGAAGCCAGCAAGGTAGCAGCGGTTTCCGAAGCTGCCGCCAAATCTGGAATGTACTTGCGCTGAATCGGATTGATGCGGTCCGAATACTCCACGTCCGTAAAGTTGATAATGCGAAAGCCACAGTTTTGTGGCAGTTTACCAGCCTTGCGGTTCTTGCAATACTGGTAGAAAAGTGTCTTGGCCAATGTAGGGAACTTAAAATCGTAGCACATGATAGCAAATCCTTTGGCAGCATGCTGACGGATAAAGGGATCGATAATACCGAAGGACTTACCCGAACCCGGCGTACCCAGTACAATCGTCCCACGGAAGGGATTGATGATGTTGATCCAGCCCTTGTGCATCTTCTGCTTCCAGTAGTATATCATCGGGATGTTCACCGAATAGTCATTGGCTACCAGAGTTTCCGACTGCTGGAACGATTCGTTCTCGAAGTTGAAGCGGTCTTCACCCACCTTGTAGTTGTAGTACTTGGCAATGCCGTCCAGTCCCTGATGCACCAGCATGGTACCTACCACCGAGCAAAGCGCATAGAGGATGCGGTTGGCCGGGAAGCCGAACCAGCTCATACCGATATTCATACCGTGAAAGATAAAGCACATGCCGACCAATGTCAAACCTGCCAGCACCGGATAGATGACCATCGTCTTCACGTTGAACTTCAATGCTTTTTGGGCTTTGGTTCCGATACAGACTACACAGATACAGATCAGCTCTGCCACCTTGCAGCCTGACACGGAGTTGAACACCTTGAAGCGGGCCAGTAGGTCCAGGATAAACTGCGTGACACGGTTATCCGCCGTGATGGGAAGATTCATCACAATCTCGATGATGAGAAAGATGTAGATGCAACTGCGGAAGTAGTTGTACATCTGTTGCTGTTCCCGGGTTTCTTCGAATGCCATTGTTATTGCATTTAAAATACACGTTAAACGATAATCAGAACGGAATCTTTACACCCAGTAAGAGTCCGTTGCGGAAAGTATCTCCATGCAGGAAGTTGACGTTGTTCTTCTGGATCAGCGAAAACTCCCAGCCGTTCTGAAAGACATAGCTGTATTCAAAGCCGGCTTCCACACCGAGGAAGAACTTCTTCTGGGTGGCTCCGAACTGAGGCCCCAAACGGAAGCGGAGCATACCGTTCTTGTAACGTACCAGTCGCTGCTTATAGACCAATCCGCCATCCCAATAGTAACCCTTCCAGAACCGGCAACAGGTGGGTTTCTGCCAATGGTTCCCCACTTCACCGTAGATTTCTACGGCATTGCCATAGCTCAACGGATGTTCGTAACCAATCATTGCATTCAAGGTATTCGGAAACAGGAAACCGGCATTCAGCGTGAGTTTCTTGTCCTGTGCGGATGCCGAAAACACGGCAAACGCACAACAGATGATCATTAAAATCTTCTTCATATCGGGTCAGATTTAGCGGTAAATGTAATAGTAAGGATAGCATGAAGAGTTCTTCAGAATGTCCGAATCAAAGCCATCGGCATTGAGGATGTCTTCGTATTCAATGGTGAGCGTAATGACACGGCCACTGATTTGGTTCTCTGAGATTTCCAGACGGAGCACCTTTTCATCCGGGAAGGTCAGCTTCTCAATCACCAGCACATTGCGGTAATTCTTCTTGAACTTCTTGACTGGATTCAACGAATAAACCGGTGTCAATTCAATGGTCTGCGAGTTGGTGGCTTTCGTCTCTTTCTTGTCCGTCAGCTTCACGCGAAGTTCCTCAATGTCGTAGGCAATCTTCGTCTTGTTCTGTAAGGAATAATCAATAAAGAAGTAGTCACCGATGGTATAGATGTTGTTGACGATGGCCTTCATGCCGTGGGCATTCGACACCACCTGATTGTACTTGCGCTTACTGCCATACACCGCCCACGCATAGCGCACCATTTCGGCCTTGGGCATCGATACCTCGGGGTTGATATAGGACTGGGTATCGCTGTAAGCTACCTCAAAGATGGAGGCTGCCATGTTGAGATAATGGGTATAAACCACGTCATACTGAGCGATATGGCGCTCTCCAATCAGGGTGATGGTGCCCAGCAATTCATTCTCGTCAAAGGAGGTTTTAATGGAGTCTGGCTCCAGATAAGGCTTGATGCGCACCATGTTGTCGGCACACTGGTTGCCCATAATCTTGGTTGTGGAGATGTCCACCAATTTGATGTTTTCGGGCATAACGATATGGGTAGTGACCTCACTGTTCACGTAGATCTTCTCCTTGGCTGCAGCCTGTACGACAAAACCGAGAAGACCGAAGAAAAGTAAAAATAATTTCGCTTTCATATTAGGTAATTTTTATGATTTACTGATTTGATAATTTGTTGATTCCGTTACTTGTAAACTTGCTTACTCTATTACTTGTAACCTTACTTACTTTGTGATTAGTAAGATAGTTTACCTATTTTCACTCTTGACCTTTTACCTTGCTTCCTCCGAGTTAATCAGATAGACAATCGTGTTGTACTTGATTTTCGCTTTATTCTTGCGGATGTTGGACGAGATGGCCGAAGAAGCTGAGTTATAGACGTTTTGCAAGGCTTGCAGCGCCAAGGCTTCACCGGAAATACCGGAACCGTAGCCATCTTCTGACTGGAAGTTGATGTTCTGCTGCACGGCACTGGAGCTGGCATCCTTTACAAATTCACGGAAGGAAGATTCCGGTACATAGAACCCTTCCATACCGTCATTGTCGAATACAGAAAGCTTCACGTTGATGAACTTATCTCCGACCAGAATGCTGGTAATGGTAGCCTTCACACGTTGCTGTCCGAAGCCTGTCACTGTACCATAGAGGTAGGTGCCTTTCTTCAACTTGGTGTTGCTGACGGTTATATCGTCCAGCAACTTGAAACGTAAACGAGTACCTTCCTTGGCTTTGGTGGTCTGGTCAATCATGGCGCGAATCAACTTGGCTTCCGCTACATCATCGGGTGAGGTCACTGTATGGAACTTCTCCGCATTGGTATCACCGGACTTGATGACGAGCTTGGGGCGGTTGCGTTCCTTTTCGGCCTGACGGACTTTGGCGATGGAGTCAGCCCTTTGTTTCTCAGCCAACTCATCCTGGTCAAAGCGCCCGATACCCAAACCGCTTTCAATGGCCTTCTGACGTTCGTAACTCCTGCGTTGGATTTCCTCCAGGTCTTTAGCAAATTCATCCTGTGAAGTGTAGCCTTCTGTAGCTACAGAACTTACTCCACTTTGTGCTGAGCGACTTACTCCACCATTGGATGTTCCACTGCCATTTCCGTATGCAAAGGAATTGATATGCCTTCTAGACTCGGCCAACGACCTTTCCAGTTCTTCCATTTCCTGTTGCTGACGGATGCGTTCCGCTTCCGCTGCATCCAGTTTGTTGAGTTCGTCTTCGCTGTAGCCGTGCTCCAATTCTTCGGCTTTCTTCTGTTCTTCTCCGATGGCACCGATAGCGGTGAAGGCATCTTCGTCCCCGAAACGGCGCGACATCTCATACATCTTGTCTCCGGCTTCCTCCGCCTGCGCATTAGGAAGTTGCGTATTGATACGGTCGGTAGCAACCATCTGTTGGGCATCCTCGCTGCCTCCGAAGGTCTGCATCACGAAGTACACCAGGGCACACAAGGGTATGAACACCACCAACGGGAAGATGTACTTGGGCTGTTTGAAATTGATTTTTCTGATCATGGATGGTCATTGTTTTGAAGTGATTTAACGATGGATTCCAGCCGGTTGTAACTTTGTACGATATGGATGGAATCCTGATGGCTTTTACGCGGTATCGCAATGAGCGAGTCCAGTTCCTCCCGCAGCTGTTGTCCCTCTTGGGTCAACTCCGTCAGCGTGGAACGATGTATGCTCTTGTTTGCCTGAATGGTGCGGAATCCGGCAAACACGGGTTCCAACTGGGCAATACTGCTGACATCCGGCTCACGCTTGTCTGACAAGGTCATGCTGTCGATTGCCACAGTACTTGCCAGCAGGAAAAACAGCGCACCTGTGACATAGGCAAAGGTGCGTCTAGGATGCTTCCTTGCCCAGATGTTGGCCAGACGGATGCGTCCTGCCAGGCGGTATTTGGTGCCGACGGCTCCCAGCTTGGGTTGCAGCCAGGAACGTATCAAGTGATGCGTCTTGAGCCTGCTTTCCTGAAGTGTCTTTCTGAATGATTTCATGGGATACTTATTCTCTATAGGTTAGTAATCTAAATCTTTGTTTTCCAGCGTCCTCCAATTCGTAATCATCAATCCGTGCGGATTGTTCCGGGTACGGGGAACTGATTCGATGTAGCCTGTAGTGACCATGGAGCGTTTCAGGTCCCGAGTACGGCGCTTGATGAGCTGCGTTCCGTAGTAGGTAAATTTCCGTTCATGTTCGTCAAACTGAATAGAGTCACACATGATGGTACATACCGCTGAAGAGGAGATGATGTCGGAATAGAATCCGTTCTCATCCAACGCCTGCTTCTGTTTGAGGGCCGTACCGTCCGCCATGTACATCGCCTTGCCGACCGTCCACTTGATGTAGTCGTTATCTGGAGGCAGGTTAAAGAAATACTGATGGAAGAGCTGGATATGCGCCTTGGCTTCCATCGTGAAGTTTGCTTCCAGCTGGGCACGCTGTGCCAGGAAGGGAATGTCACCGTCCAGTATGTAAATCTGCTCCCGTTCTTTCGTCACGAGCGAGATGCAGCACCAGACGGTGAACCCGCAGATGAGGGTGCAACCACCTATCGTGGCCAGCACCGTCATCAGGGCGAGTTTCGTTTTCTGTGCTAATGATTCTATAAGCATAGGGAATGGTTTGAGTGATTACTTCTTGTTGTTGCTGTTCTTGGATTTGCCCGGTCTGACCAGAGAAGCGGCACCGCTGGCTGCAGAGCCGACCACACTTCCTGCCATACCTCCTGCCATCGCTGTCATGCCCATCACGGTACTGCCGGCTGCTGAACCTGCACCGGAGCTGACACCGCCCGGAATCAGCCACGAAGCCACTTCGGGCACAAAGCGGATGATATAGGCACCCACCAGCATCCCCATGGCATACATACAGTTGGAACCGATGCCCTGCAGTCCCAGTGCGCCGATCTGTTCCCAGGAGTTTACCGAACCGTGAAGCAGGTGGTTGTAAGCTATGAGGTCCTGCTGCAGGTTATAGAGCAGAATGAAGTCGATGTAGTAGATGCACATATAGGTGACGAAGCCCCACAACGAGAGGGAAAGGAACTTCGACATCCACTGGCTCCAGGCCGAGTTCCAGGGCGGAGCCAGGGACAGGGCGAACATGATGGGACAGAAAATCATCATGATGGCCATGAAGATGCGCTGCGCCACCAGAATGCCGTAGTAGGACATCTGGAATATCAGTTCCCCCACAAAGCGTATGACATCGTTGATCCATTCGCTCATCTTGGTTTCAGCCGCCACCGCTGCCCGCTGGGCATAGTTGTTGATGGTGTTGCCCAGATTCTCCACGTTGTAGATGAGCTTGTCCCACCAGGCAGCATCCTGTCCGATGGCGGCTACCTGCTGGGCGGTGGAAATGGAGTCCTGCACCTCCCGCAAGCGGTCGAGGTATTCACTCTGTTTCTGTGCCACCTTCAGTTCGAAAGCGGCCACTTCCTTGTTCTTGGCTTTTGCCATGGCCTTGGTAGCGGTTTCCAGTCCTTTGCCGGGAACCTGCAGGGCCTGACAGATCCACGAGGAAGAAGAGATACAGATGGAAATGCCGATGATGCGCAGGAGTTTCATCACGTCCATGCCGCGCCGCCCGAGCATCATCATCCAGCATTCGTAGGAGCCTACACAGAGCGCCAGCAACAGGCCGAGGATGCGTGCCAGTCCGATGGCATCACCCAGCACCGCCACATTGGGAAAGGTTTCCATGGCGACCAGCAGCTTGTCCAGACTTTCGTCAATGGCAGGCAATCCGATGGTTAATGGTACTAACAGTAGATTCATATTTTCATTCTATTTTCGTTACATATTCCTTTTAATAATGCGTGGAAGCCACCGCACAGAGGTTGGCGGTCCGTTTGACCAGTTCCTCCATCTTCTGCCGGGCTTCCTCGTAAGCCTTCTGCCGCTTGGCATTCTCCAGTCCGTAGCCGACTCCCATCTTGTGGATGTAGGCGATGTCGGCACAGAGGATTTCATTCTGGCGGCTCAGTTCGTCCACCTGGTACTGGAGCTTGCCCTTGCTTTTCTGCATGCAGTAGAGCAGTCCGTCGGTGATGCAGTCCTGCATCCGGTTGAACTCGTCCTTGTAGGAAGGGAACATCAGATCCACGTTGCGGTCTGCCTCGCGGAGCAGTTCCTCCTGATAGAGTTCTTCCATCTTCTGGCGCTCTTCCTCCACCTTCTTAATTTTCTGCCGCTGGGTCTCTTCCGCTGTTACCCGGGTGGGCATGATGCGTTTCACGTTGGACTTGTGCTCCTTGAAGCGCACCCGGAAGCCGGATTGGAATCCTGCCCACTTCCAGTACATTTCTGCACCCGAGTATTTCTTGTGCAGCAGGAAGTAGTACCAGTCCGGTGCGAAGTCCCAGGGACCGTTCTCCATGGACTGCCACTGCCGGGCCTTTTCCTTGTCCTTGGTTGGACGCTGGGCATGCAGACCGGAAGCCACCGTCATGCCCAGCAAGCAGAGTAATAAAATTCTATACCGCATATCCTTTGTTCCATTGATTGATGACACGATTCGCTATCTCGTCCTTCACGTTGGAGTTAAGTATTTCCCAGATGTAGTCGGGCTTCCAGCCGCAGTCGGTAATAAGAAAGCAGTAGAGGTTCGCATTGTCCACGATGTAGCGGGCCTTGTCGATGGTGGCTTTGAGCGTCATCACCAGGTTCAGCTTCTCGTCCATGGAAGCCTTCATCAGGTTGATGCCCGAAGCGGCCACGGAAGCGTAGAGCTTGTAGCAGTGCTTCACTTCCCGGGCTATCGCCACGTTGGCATCGGCATAATACCATCCCACAAAGGGCTTCTTCTTGACATGCTTGAAAGTGTTGGAGGTAAAGTCCTTGTATTCCTTTACCAGCATGTAGAGCGAGTTGGCGGTGGAGGAAATGGCTCCGGCCAGTACCAGGTACGAATGGGCATTGCTCATCTTGGTGTTTAGCGTGGTCCGCACTTCGTTGAACTTGTTGGCGCCTTTCGTTACCAGCGACTGTTCCCCGAAGCTGGTGGCCACTCTGCCCAGTGCCTGGTCCTCGTCCTTCTTGATGCACTTGTGCAGGGCTATCAGCGCTTCAATGGTCGGCAGGTCCTTGGGTATGACTACAGCGGTGGCCGTACCCGGCACCAGAAGGAATAGCATCAAACAGATTGCGCCCAATTTCTTTTTCCAGTGTTCCATAGCTTTTTCATCTTTTAGTTAGCAGCCACCAGTCCGTTCCAGTCCGATACGAGTCCGTCCACCTGGTTGCGCATGGTCATCACGTTGGCCCATCCCTCGGGGTCGATGGCAAAGCAGAGGTCATTCAGCGTGGCATACTGTGCCATGAGCATCATGCCGTCCACCTTGTAGCGGATCTCATTCAGGTGGGTGTAGATGGAGTTGGCCAGCGACATCCGTTCGTAGCGGTCGAGCATGTTGTAGCCGTCGCTCTTCTTCTCGGCAGTGCCTTCTCCCTTGAGCGGATTGGGAATCCTCGCATTGTTCACGATGTTTACGAAGTTGCCCACCAGCTGCTGTGTTTCCATCACCAGCCCTCCGAGTTCCGTCAGGCAGTAGAGCTGGTTGGTGAACTTCGCCTTGCTGACCGTCTTTATCAGTTCCGGCACATTCCGGATGATATCGAGGGCACAGCTGCCGATTTCCTTGTAGTACAGGCTCTCCGTACCGAAACCGGAGATGTTCTGCATCGACAGTTTGTAGAGTTCCTTCATCGTGGCCATGCTGACCGAATAGAGTTCCACCTTCTGCTGTTTGGCGGCGATGGTGTCCAGCCGGGCATTGTGCTGTTCCTCGATGAGTTTCTGGGCGGCAAGGTTGGACGACACGATTTTGATGCAGTTCTTGTCCACAACGATGCGCCATCCGGCATACATTTGCGTTGAAGCGGCAAGCATCAGTACCGCCATCAACAGGAATCTTAACTTGACCATAATGACATGACTTTTTGATGTTGATTGACTTTTCTGGCAAATTCCAGATACTTATGCCCGCCGTCCCGTTTGCGGTCTGCCTCTATGTGCGTGATGGCTTCCTGCATGGTTCCGTAGTGGGCCAGATAGAGTTTGAGGGCTTCCTTCTCCGTGCGTTCGGTAGTGTAAGCCCAGTAGCATTCCGGCGCTTCCTCCACACCGTACACATCCGAGTTTTGTCCCCGGCATATCCAGACTTCCTTGAAATAGCTGCGTCCTTCCCGGTTGTTCAGGGCATTGATGGTAAATATCTGCTGCCTCTGGATGGGGGTCAGTCCCAGGATGGCGGCTATGTCCTCGTAGCGGTCCTTGAACTTGGTCTGGTCGAGCAGTATCTTCACGTCGGAGTTGTTGATGATGGCTTCCTTCACGATGGGCGAATCTATCACGTCATTCAACTCCTGGGTAACAACACCTGCTATGCCATGGAACTTTCTGACTGTTTTGTACAAATATTTGATGTATTCTGCCATGGTGGGCGAAGCAATCGCCTTCCACGCTTCCTCAATGATGAGTGCCTTGCGTCCTTTCTTGATGCGCATCTTCTGCAGGAACACGTCCATAATGATGAGTACCACAATCGGAAACAGCACGGGGTCATCCTTAATCTTGTCGATTTCGAAGACGATGAACTGCTCATCGAAGAGGTTCACGTCCAAATCGGAGTTCAGGGTCATCTCCAGTTCGCCTCCCCGGTAGAACTGCTTCAGGATGGCTGCGAAGTCGCGGATGTGGAACTGAATCTTCTCCTGTGCCACGATTTGCGGAATGCGCTCCAAAGCAAACTCGTAGTAGGAATTGAAGGACAGTTCCCGGACTTTCAGTCTGCGTTTCTGTTCCTCGATGTGGTCTATCTGCTTGTCTATCTTGATAAGCATGGAGTTGTTGTAGAGTTCCTTCTTGTAGTTCTCGATAATCTGCAGGGCACGTTCCTTTTCCCCTTTGCTGGCAGCTTCATCCTGGGCAAGGGCATAGAGCGAACGGCACTGGCGGAGCAGCTTGAGTCGCCGGGCTTCTGCCGGAAGCATGAGTGCCCTGCTTTCTGCCTGCTTGTCCCTTTCGGCTTCTCTGATTTGGGCATCAATGTCTTCCATGCTGTGAGAGAACTTGTCGTAGTCTTCTTCCATCTTGGAGGCAACCAACAGCTTTTGTCTCAACCCTTCACGTTCCTTCTCCGTGAACTTGGTAAAGGGATGGAAGTAGGCTTCATAGTATTCCACGATGGTCTGGTTAATGAGCATGTCCTCAATCTTACTTGGAAAGTCGTTACCTTTGAATATCAAGAATATCAAAGACTTCAAGAAGTTCTTCTTCTCCCCGAAGTTCAAGTCATACTCTTCTTTTGTTACCTTGAAAGGATTCATGGAGATGGGCTTCTCCTTCGAGTAAGAAATATAGGTTCCCTTGTAGTAACCACAGATACCTTCATAGGAATCACCCGTATCGACCATAACCACATCCGTCTTTTGCTCTAATAGTTGACGAACCACGCTGTTCATGTGGAATGACTTCCCGCTTCCTGAAGGTCCGATGCAGAAGAAGTTGGCATTATCCGTCATCTTCACCTTACCCTCTTTCCCTGTGATGTCAATACACACTGGCAGCCCCTGGCGGTCGGTGTAGTAAGTAGTCAAGGGAGTATCTTCCGAATCTTTCAAGTGTTCCTTGAAGAAGAAGCACAAAGCTGCATCAGATAAAGTAAGGAACAGGTCATAGTCCGGATTGAAGGCATAGCCATTTCCGGGGAAGCTGTCGGTAAACAATTCCAACTGATTGTAGGCGGTACGGGACGGCATGATGCCGCACTCATACAGCTTGGTTTCCAGATAGGAAGTGACCGGAGTTACCTTGTCTGCCGGGCAGCTTACCAGAATGTTGAAGTTGCAATAAACCAACTGCGTGCTGTCCACAGCCAGGCGGTCCAGCACTTCCTCAATGTCTTCCTTCGCAATCTTGTTGCTCGGGTCAGGCATGGAGCCGTGACGTTTGGCCTTTGCCTGGAGTTTTCTCAGCAGTTTCCGTTGGTTCGGTATCTGTACCACCTGGTTGAACACCACGCAATCGGCATGGGGCACACTCGTCAGAAAAGAGAACAAGTCCGTAGCGATGCCGTAGCCGTTGATGTTCATCTGAGTATAGGGCTTCACCAGCGAAGGCAGGTTAATCTCGTCTATATCCACCAGCGGATAAGAACGGACTACCCGGTCGCCGATTTTCAGATATTCGTCTGATGCCTTGAAGTTGGTCATCGAGAAGGGACCATGCCGGAACTGGAAAGCCATGAAGCGGTGGCAATACTCGTTCACCTCTTCCTTGGTCAACTTCCGATGCTTGATATTCTTCTCCTTGAGAATGTCGCTCACTTTGGAAACCTTGGAATGGAAGTCCAGCCATCTCTTCGGGTCGTACTGAACAAACTGGCTGCGCTGTGCCTCCTGCGTGAGGATAAGGTAGGTACGTATCTCCGTAAATTCTCTTCCCTCAAAGTAACGGAAGTAGCTTTTGGTCAGGAACTCCGCATCCTCCGGCACCTCATGGTGGTAGGACTGCTTGCAGAGCACGTCCTGTTTCTGCAGGGCATAGCCCTCGCCAAGGGTCTGCACCACGTTGGAGAGCACATCCTGAAAGAGCATGTACTGTTCCGCATCGGTACAGAGCTGCTGCACGGGATTGGTTATCTCGAAAATAACCGACGGTTCCCCCTTGGCTG
>ENA-OZDC01001033-OZDC01001033.1-human-gut-metagenome-genome-assembly--contig:-NODE-1033-length-11442-cov-20.948450_pt1 | contig 11442 bp, 10 predicted proteins | sample MGYA00244082_ERZ653570 | MGnify/ENA primary metagenome ERZ653570 (study PRJEB26926, sample SAMN06164919) | human gut metagenome | biome: ENVO:00009003; feature: ENVO:2100002; material: ENVO:00002003... | reverse complement strand
CCGGTTTCTTTCACCGCTGCCAAATCCATCATATCATGCGTTTCCATACAGAGCAATAAAAAAGATGGACCGCAGAAAATCCGTGATGGAATTTTCAGAGCATTGGCAGGACTTGTTGAGATTTTCTTTGAATAATTTTGCTCTCACGGTTCGCGGGTCTGACAGGCCACCGGCCTGTCATTCAACACCGCGGACCCCCCAGGGGGAAGGCTAACGGGGGTCATATGCGCTCGTAGGCGCGGCGGGGGGTACCGTCGGCGACGTGGATGGTGCCGGTGTACGCGAAGCCGGCGCGTTCCAGGCAGCGGCGCATGGGGTGGTTATCCTCGTGGGTGTCCGCCCGCAGATGGGGACACCGCGTCCACGCCCAGGCCACGGCCTCGGCCAGCACGCCGGTATGGGTACCGTCGCTGCCCAGGCGGTGGAGGGTGCCGTATGGCGTCTCGTCATCCAGCCACGCGCCGTCGATGACCTGATAGGTGGGGTCGTCGCCGATGATAAAGGCAAACACGGCGTACACGCCGCCCGCGGCCTCCATGACGAACAGCCGGCCGGCGGCCACGTCCGACCGGAGCAGGGCCTCGGAGGGGTAGCCGTTGACCCACTGGACGGTGTTGCCGCTGCGGCGCATGAACTGCCGGGCGCTGCGGTAGATCGCCAGGGCGCGGGGAATGTCGAAGCTTGTCGCAGGTCGGATCATATCAGTTTTTCAGGCTTTGCAGCGGGGCGGGGATACGGCCGCCGCGGGCGATGAAGTCGGCGCTGGAGGCCTCGTGGACGGGCATCAGGGGCGCACTGCCCAGCAGGCCGCCCATCTCCACGGTGTCGCCCACGTCCGCGCCCTCCACGGGGATGATGCGGACGGCGGTGGTCTTGCTGTTGACCATGCCCACGGCGGCCTCGTCGGCGATGATGGCGGAGATCGTCTCCGCCGTGGTACTGCCGGGCACGGCGATCATGTCCAGACCCACAGAGCACACGCAGGTCATGGCCTCCAGCTTGTCGATGGTCAGGGTGCCATCCAGGGCCGCGGCGATCATGCCCTCGTCCTCGGAGACGGGGATAAAGGCACCGGACAGGCCGCCCACATGGCCGCTGGCCATGACGCCGCCCTTCTTCACGGCGTCGTTCAGCAGGGCCAGCGCCGCGGTGGTGCCGTGGGTGCCGCAGACGGACAGGCCCATCTCCTCCAGGATGCGGGCCACACTGTCGCCCACCGCCGGGGTGGGGGCCAGGGACAGGTCCACGATGCCGAAGGGCACGTCCAGACGGCGGCTGGCCTCGGACGCCACCATCTGGCCCATGCGGGTGATCTGGAAGGCGGTTTTCTTGATGGTCTCAGCCACCACGTCGAAGGGCTGGCCCTTGCAGCCCTGCAGGGCGTGGTACACCACGCCGGGGCCGGACACGCCCACGTTGATGACGGTGTCGGCCTCGCCCACGCCGTGGAAGGCGCCGGCCATGAAGGGGTTGTCCTCCACGGCGTTGCAGAACACCACCAGCTTGGCGCAGCCCAGGCCGTCACGGTCGCGGGTCAGGTGGGCCGTCTCCTTGATGACGCGGCCCATCTGGGCCACGGCGTCCATGTTGATGCCGGCCTTGGTGCTGCCCACGTTGACGCTGGAGCAGACCAGCTCCGTGCGGGCCAGCGCCTCGGGAATGGAGGCGATGAGCCGCCGGTCGCCGGAGGTAAAGCCCTTCTGCACCAGGGCGGAGTAGCCGCCGATGAAGTTGACGCCGCAGGTCTTGGCGGCGCGGTCCAGCGTCAGGGCCAGGGGGACGAAGTCCTCGCTTTTGCAGGCCGCGCCGGCGATGGCGATGGGTGTGACGGAGATGCGCTTGTTGACGATGGGGATGCCGAACTCGCTCTCGATATCGCAGCCGGTTTGGACCAGCTTTTCGGCGCGGGAGCAGATCTTGTCGTAGATCTTGTCGCAGCAGCGGTCCATGTCCTCGTCGGCGCAGTCCAGCAGGGAGATACCCATGGTGATGGTGCGGATGTCCAGGTGCTGCTTGTCCACCATGGCGATGGTGTCGAAGATATTTTGCAGACTCAGCATATTCCCCACCTCTTACAGCTTGTGCATGGCGTCGAAGATGTCCTCCCGCTGGATGCGGATGGACAGGCCGCGACCCTCGCCGTAGGCCTTCAGGTCGGCGCGCAGGGCGTCAAAGGGCGCCTGACACTCGGTCAGGTCCACCACCATCATCATGGTGAAGTAGCCCTCCATGATGGTCTGGCTGATGTCCAGAACGTTGATGCGGCTGGCCGCCAGCGTGTTGCACACACCGGCGATGATGCCCACCTGGTCCTTACCCACAACGGTAACGATCGCTTTCATAACTATAGACTCCTTTCGGATGGTTTTTTGTTTTGGCGCAGGAGGCGCGGTTTGCCGAAAACCGATGTATCCTGCGTCCTGTCGATGGCAGGCCGACGACGGCGTATCGGGTATACGTCGAGGAGACCTGACGATGGCAGGGCGCAGGAGGCGCGGTTTTCACTCCAGCTCGTCTAATGTCAGCGAATAGCTGGGCATGAAATGCTCGCGGAAATAGTCCAGCTCCGGCAGGGCCATGGCGTCCATGGCGGCGGCGGTCTGGGCGGCGGCCTGACGGAACTCGGTGTTGCCGGCCTTCAGCTCCTCGATGCACTTGATGTGGGCGGAGAGCTTATCCGCCGCCCTGACCAGCTGCTCGATCTCCGGGTCGGCGGGACGGAGGGCGTCCTCGTAGGCGGGACGCAGGTCCTCCGGCAGCATGGAGAGGAGCTTGTCCTCCGCCACCTGCTCCACGGCCTTGTAGGCCTCGCGGATACCGGGATTGTAATACTTGATGGGGGTAGGCATATCGCCGGTGAGTATCTCGCCGGCGTCGTGGTACAGCGCCGCCACGGCCACGGCGCCGACATCCACCTGGCCGCCGAAGCGCTCGTTGCGCAGCACCGCCAGCGCGTGGGCCAGCACCGCTGTCTGGTGGCTGTGCTCCTGGATATTCTCCGTGTAGCTGTTCCGCATGAGCGACCAGCGCTGGATGAAGCGCATACGGTTGATATAGGCAAAAAAGTGGTTCATGTTATGTCAACTCTCCTATCAATACATCACCATCTATACCGACTATTTTTGTATCAATAATTTTATTATGTAAATCTTCGGCGCGGACGCACACCTCACAGTAGTTGGGGGCGTGACCGGTGTAGAGGCCGTCCTTCTCCTGCTCATAGAGCACCGGGTAGGTCTGCCCCACGCAGCCCTCCAGATAGGCGCGGTGCATGGTCCGGGCCAGGGCCACGGCGCGGCGGGTCCGTTCCTCCTTTACCGCGGCGCTGAACTGCACCAGCTCCGCCGCCTTGGTGCCGGGACGGACGGAATAGGGAAAGACGTGCATATCCGCGAAGGCGCACTTTTCGATAAAGGCCATGGTCTGCTCAAATTCCCGGTTCGTCTCGTCTGGGAAGCCGCAGATCAGGTCGGTGGTGACGGCGGGCCGGTGGAAATACTGCCGCAGCAGTGTGACGGACTCGTAAAACCGTGCCGTGTCATACTTCCGGTTCATGCGGCGCAGCGTCTCGTCACAGCCGGACTGCAGGGACAGGTGGAAGTGGGGGCACAGGTTGGGCAGCTTCGACGCCCGGCGGCAGAAGTCCTCGGTGATGGTACGGGGCTCCAGGCTCCCCAGCCGCAGACGCATATCCCCCGCGGCGGCGGATACCGCCTCCAGCAGGTCGATGAGGCTTTGGCCGTTTTTCAGATCGTGGCCCCAGGAGGATATCTCGATACCGGTGAGCACCAGCTCACGGTAACCCTCGCGCCGCAGCTGCTCCGTCTGGGCCACGGCCGTCGCCAGCGGCAGGGAGCGCACCGGGCCGCGGGCGTAGGGGATGATGCAGTAGGTGCAGAAATTCACACAGCCGTCCTCTACCTTCAGCATGGCCCGGGTGCGTTCGGCCATGCCGCCGGCGGGCAGCACCTCGAATTCCCGGCGGCGCAGGGCGTCGTCCAACAGTCTCACCGGCTCCTTTTCGTGGACTGCCTGCTCGAACAGGTCCAGAAACGCCATGCGGTCACCGGTACCGGCCAGCAGGTCCACGTCCAGTGCCGCCACCACCTCCGGGTGGGTCTGCACATAACAGCCGCAGGCGGCCACCACTGCGTTGGGGTTCAGCTTATGACACCGGCGGATCATCTGCCGGGATTTCTTGTCACTGATGGCGGTGACGGAGCAGGTGTTGACGATATAGCCGTCGGCCTCTGTCTCGGCGGGCACCAGCGTATGACCGCGGCGCAGCAGCTCCTGCTCCATGGCCTGTGTCTCGTATTGGTTCACCTTGCAGCCCAAGGTATAGATGGCAACACGCATCTTGCACTTTCCCCTATTCTATCGTATAATAAGGTTTCACGGGTGAAGGTGTTTTTCACTCCCGCTTTTTGATCGGTTTATTATACTGTATTTTACCGTGTCTTTCAAGACCCGTTCGTGAAACAGGAGGCTCTCTATGGTCTATTTTGATAACGCCGCCACCACGCCGGTGCCCAAAGCCGTGGCCGACGCCATGTACGAGGTGCTGACGGCGCACTTCGGCAATCCCTCCTCCCAATACCCCATAGGGGTTGAGATGAAAAAAGCCGTGGAGGACTGGCGGGCCGTCATCGCCGGGGCGCTGGGCTGCCCCGCGGAGCGCCTGTACTTCACCTCCTGCGGCACGGAGAGCGACAACTGGGCCATACAGGCCGCCCTGTGGCAGAACCGGCACAGGGGCAGACACATCATCACCACCGCCGTGGAGCACAGCGCCGTTCTGGAGCCCTGCAAGCTGCTGACCCAGCAGGGGTATGAGGTCACCTATCTGAAGCCAGGACGGGACGGCAATGTCACCGCCGAACAGGTGGCGGATGCCCTGCGGGAGGACACCGCCCTGGTGTCTGTGATGCTGGTGAACAACGAGACGGGCTGCGTATTTCCCGCGGCGGACATCGCTGCCCTGCTGCGGGAGAAGGGCTCCCCTGCCCTGCTGCACTGCGACGCGGTGCAGGGCTTTTTGAAGGTCCCCTGCGACCCGGAGGGCTGGGGCGTAGACCTGATGAGCCTGTCCGGTCACAAGGTCGGCGGGCCCAAGGGCGTGGGCGCGCTGTACATCGGTCCCCGGGTGCGGAACCCCCGCCCCCTGCTGCCCGGCGGCGGACAGGAGCGCGGCGCGCGCTCCGGCACCGAGGCCACGGCCCAGATCGCCGGCTTTGCCAAGGCGGTGGAGCTGCGGCTGGCCGATTATGACGCCAAGCTGGCCCACATGGCCGGGCTGAAGGCCTATTGCCGGGAGAAGCTGCTGGCCATGGGCGGCGTGGTCCCCGTGGGCGAGGGTACGGCCCCCCACATTCTGGCGGTGTCGCTGGTAGGGTATCCCAGCGCCAACATCGTAACGGACCTGGGTGCGCAGGGCATCTGCATCTCCGCAGGCTCTGCCTGCCATCAGGGCAAGGCCAGCCACGTGGTGTCCGCCCTGGGGCTGGACAAAAAGACCGCCGCCGGCGTGATCCGTATCTCCTTCTCCCCCGACAATACACGGGAGGACGTGGATGTCCTGTGCCAGGCACTGCGCGCTCACCGGGACAGCCGCTTCCCTATGCTGTGATATACGCCCGCGGCGCGGGCACAACGATATTTTGAGGTGGACTATGTTTAAAGCTCTCAAGCGCGACAGGGCCTTTTACGGGTATCTGCTCCGGTTGACCGGCCCTATCGCCCTGCAAAATCTGATCACGTTCTCGCTGGGTCTTATTGACACGCTGATGGTCAGCCAGCTGGGCAACGATGAGATGGCGGCGGTAACGGCCGCCAACGTGCCGGTGTTCCTGCTGATCTCCATCGTGTTCGGCGTCCAGTCCGGCGTAGGCATCCTGATCAGCCAGTACTGGGGCAAAAAGGACCTGACCAGCATCAGCCGCGCCATCGGCGTGGCGGCGGGGCTGGGCGTGGCTCTGGCGCTGGTCATCGCGCTGGCGCTGTTCCTGTGGCCGGTGCAGATCATGGACCTGATGAGCAACAAGCATCATCTGTCCCTGCTGGGCGCGCCGTATCTGCGGGTCATCGGCTTCTCCTATGTGTTCAATATGCTCTCGTCTATCTACGTCAGCGCCCAGCGCAGCGTGGAGAACGCCAGCTTCGGCATGAAGCTGTTTGGTATGTCCACGGTGCTGAATACCGGCATGAACTACCTGCTGATCTTCGGCAAGTGCGGCTTTCCCATGCTGGGCGTGGAGGGCGCGGCCATCGCCACACTGCTCTCCCGCGTGGCGGAGTTCGCCGTGTGCCTGTTCTGCGCCCTGCGGAGCCGGGTCATCCCCCTGGACCTGAAGGCACTCTTCCGTCCGGGCTGGGAGATGCTGCGCCGGTTCGTGAAATACGCCTCGCCGGTGATGGCCAACGAGCTGTTCTGGGGGCTGGGCAACAGCCTGCTCACCGTCATTCTGGGACACATGACCATCTCGGTAGAGTTTCTGGCGGCCAACGCCGTCATGGGCAACCTGAACCGCCTGTTCCTGGTGGTGTGCTTTGGTCTGGGCGCCGCTACCGCCGTGATGATCGGCAAGGCCATCGGTGAGGGACAGAGCCACGATGAGCTGATGGACCTGTCCAGGACGCTGTCCTGGGTGACGATACTGGTGGGCGCCGCACTGGCCGTTATCGCCCTGGCGCTGGTGCCGCTGCTGTTCCAGCCGGTGGTCTTCCCACTGTTCAAGCTGTACGACCTCAGTGCCCATCTTGCCACCACCCTTGCGGTGACGGGCTTCGCCTGCATCCCCTTCCACGCCTACTCCATCTCCGCCGTCACCGGTATCCTGCGGGCAGGCGGCGATGTGTTCTGGTCCACGGCACTGGATCTGGCACCCCAGTGGCTGGTGGCGCTGCCGCTGACGGCCCTGCTGGCGCTGGTGCTGGACGCGGATCCCTGGTTCGTGTCGCTGGCCATACAGGCGGAGAGCTTTATCAAGTGTCCCATCTGCCTGTGGCGCATCCGGTCCCGTAAATGGATACACGACGTGACACTGCCGGAGGGTGAGCGATGAGCAGTCTGTTCGTCTGCCCCCTGTGCGGCGGCGCGCTGACGCGGCGGGAGGGCAGCTATCTCTGCCCCGCCGGCCACTGCTTCGACATCGCCAGGGAGGGCTATACCTATCTGCTGCCGGTGAACCGAAAGCACTCCAAAACCCCCGGCGACGACAAGGCTATGGCCGCGGCGCGGCACGCCTTTCTGGAAAAGGGCTACTACGCCCCGCTATGCGAAGAATTATGTCAACTCGCTGTGGAGTTGACCGGCGATGCCCCGGCGGTGCTGGACAACGGCTGCGGCGAGGGCTACTACACCGCGGGCATCTATCGTGCCCTGTGTGAGGCCGGGAAGACGCCGGTGATGGCCGGGATCGATATCTCCAAGCCCATACTGCGTCTGGCGGCTAAGCGGGAGAAAAATGTGCAGTTCGCTGTGGCCTCCTCCTACCGCCTGCCGGCGGCAGACGGGTCCGTAGACCTGCTCATCAACTGCTTCTCACCGCTGGCCATCGAGGAATTCCGCCGTGTGCTGCGGCCCGGTGGGCACTTTATCTATGTGGTACCCGGTGAAATGCATCTGTGGGAGATGAAGCAGGTGCTCTATGACCACCCCTATGTCAATGAGGTGAAGGAGACACCCTACGAGGGCTTCCGGTATGTGAGCATTCGGCACATAACGGACGTTATCCATCTGGAGGACCCGGCGGACATACAGGCGCTGTTCGGCATGACGCCCTACTGCTGGAAAACGCCGAAGGCCGGCGTTGAAAAATTATGTAAACTCACGCAGCTGGACTGCCGCATCGCCTTTGACGTGCACGTTTTCGAAAGGGAGGAGTAACTATGGATCGAATTTCCCCGCCCCGCCGCCGGCCGCGGCGGCGTCTGCTGCCGGTGCTGCTGCTGATCGCGGCGGTGCTGGTGGTTGGCGGACTGCTGACGGCGGTCGTTCTGTCCCTGCGGGGCGGCAGCGCCCGGCAGGAGCCGGAGGCCGATCCCCACGCGGGGCAGGTATATATCAACGACGGATTTAACATGGTGTGGATGACGCCCCATGAGGGTATCCCCGCCAGCGGCCTGGCGCAGGAGGACTTCCGCCGGGACACCAACGACGACGGCAGCGACGGCGTCCGCGTCCGCTATCTGGGCGCGGAATACGCCACCCGCTGGGGCGTGGACGTGTCTAACCACCAGGGCACCATCGACTGGGCGGCGCTGAAGCGGCAGGGCATCGACTTTGCCTATCTGCGCCTGGGTCTGCGGGGCTACGGCGAGAGGGGCTCCCTGTACCCGGACCGGTCCTTCGACAGCTATTACAGCGGGGCCAGGGCCGCCGGCATCGAAGTGGGCGTGTATTTCTTCTCCCAGGCCGCCACCGTGCAGGAGGCCGCCCAGGAGGCCCTGTACGCCCTGCAGCTGCTGGATGGCCGCGACCTGGACCTGCCGGTGTACTACGACTGGGAGCCGGTACAGCAGGAGGACTCCCGCACACTGCACAACAACGAATTCCTGCTGACCTCCCAGGCCCGGACTTTCTGCGCCTTGATCGAACAGGGCGGCTATGAGGCCGGGGTGTACATGAACCGCCAGCAGGGCTACTACCGCTATGATCTGTCCTCTATGGGGAACATCGCCCTGTGGATCGCTGATCCCGGCGACTATCCGGACTTCTACTACCGCTTCGATGTGTGGCAGTATGACCACGGCGCACGGCTGGACGGCGTCAACGAGATCGTGGACCTGAACGTGGAGTTCGTGCCGGTCATGTAAGCAAGAGCGCTCCCCCGCCGGGGGAGCGCTCTTTTATTCGAACAGCTTTCCGCAGGCCCAGTTGGTAAAGGGTGCGGCGGCAAACATATTCCAGAAAAACGCCATGGGGAAGTTCTTGATAAGCGTCCCCGCCCAGATGGCGGGCAGCTGCCACACCGGCGCACCGCCTAAGATCATGCTGAAAATAATGGTGGCCGCCAGACTCATGGTGGGGCACATAACGTTTTTATTATGTTAACCTATCCTCTGTGTCCACGACTTTTTCATACCAGAATTTACGCACCGGGTCATACAGCACTGCTTACAATCGCCGCAACCAGACATTACATCCTCCCCACATAAACCAAAAGACCGGCTCACGCCGGTCTTTTGGTTTACATAATTTAGTTTTTCTTCCCGTGCTGCGCCTTCATGCGTCGCTCGTGGTTCAGGATGGTCTTGCGGATGCGGAGGTTCTTGGGGGTGACCTCCAGCAGCTCGTCATCCGCCAGGAATTCCAGGCACTGCTCCAGGCTCATCTTCCGGGGCGGCACCAGACGCAGGGCGTCATCGCTGCCGGCGGCACGGGTGTTGGTCAGCTGTTTCTTCTTGCAGACGTTGACCACGATGTCCTCCTGCTTGGGGCTGATGCCCACTACCATGCCCTCGTACACGCCCACGTTGGGGCCGATGAACAGCACGCCGCGCTCCTGCGCGTTGAACAGACCGTAGGTGATGGACTCACCGGTCTCGCTGGCCACCAGAGAGCCGGTATTGCGGCGGGTCAGCTCACCCTTATAGGGTGCGTAGCTGTCAAACACGCTGGCCATAATGCCCTCGCCCCGGGTATCCGTCAGGAACTCGTTGCGGTAGCCGAACAGACCGCGGCTGGGCACCAGAAACTCCACCTTCATGCGGCTGCCGATGGGGGTCATTTCCTGCATATCCGCCTTGCGGGCGCCCAGCTTCTCGATGACCGCACCCACACTCTCGGCGGGCACGTCCACCACCAGGCGCTCGATAGGCTCGCACTTCTTGCCGTCGATGGTCTGGTACAGTACACGGGGGGGCGACACCTGGAACTCGTAGCCCTCGCGGCGCATGGTCTCGATGAGGATGGACAGGCTCATCTCGCCGCGGCCCGCCACGTTGAAGGCGTCCATAACGCCCTCGATCTCGCTGACGCGGAGGGACACGTCCTTCAGCGTCTCGCGGAACAGGCGGTCACGCAGCTGGCGGCTGGTGACGAACTTGCCCTCCCGCCCGGCGAAGGGACTGTCGTTGACGGAGAAGGTCATCTCCACCGTGGGGGCGCTGATCTTCACAAAGGGCAGCGGCTCCACGCAGTCGGGCGCGCAGATGGTATCGCCAATGGTGATATCGCCGATGCCGCTGAGGGCGATGATATTGCCCGCCGTGGCCTCGGTGATGGATACCTTGCCCAGACCGGCGAACTCGTACATACTGACAGCCTTGGCCTTCTTGGCCGGGGCGTCGGGGTCGTGGTAGTTGCACACGGCGATCTCCTGGTTCTGCTTCAGCACGCCGCGCTCGATACGGCCGATGGCGATACGGCCCACGAACTCGTTATAGTCGATGGAGCTGACCAGCATCTGGAAGGGCTGGTCCAGGTCGGCCTCCGGCGCGGGGATGTAGTCCAGAATGGTATCGAACAGCGGCTTCAGGTCCGTGCCCACCACGTCGGGGGAATAGCTGGCGGTACCGTTGCGGGCGGAGCAGAACAGCATAGGGCTGTCCAACTGCTCGTCGGTGGCGTCCAGGTCCAGCAACAGCTCCAGCACCTCGTCGATGACCTCGTGGATACGCTGGTCGGGACGGTCGATCTTGTTGATAACCACAATAACACGATGGCCAAGCTCCAGCGCGCGGCTGAGCACGAAACGGGTCTGGGGCATAGGGCCCTCGGCGGCGTCCACCAGCAGGATGACGCCGTTGACCATCTTCAGGATACGCTCCACCTCGCCGCCGAAGTCGGCGTGGCCCGGGGTATCCACGATGTTGATCTTGGTGTCGCCGTACTGGATGGCGGTGTTCTTGGCCAGAATGGTGATGCCGCGCTCACGCTCCAGGTCGTTGGAGTCCATGACGCGCTCCACCGTCTCCTGGTTCTCGCGGTACACGCCGCCCTGCTTGAGCATCTGGTCCACCAGCGTGGTCTTGCCGTGGTCGACGTGGGCGATAATGGCCACGTTTCTCAGTTTTTCGTTCTGCAAAGGTAAAAACCCCTTTCTCTCGGGTAAATTCACTAACCTTTGTATTATATGCCTGCAAAGGACCGATTGCAAGCCCTTTCGTCAACTTTTTCGCCGCGCCGCCGTTGACAAATGCCGCCGCCTACGGTACAATACCAGTTGCACACGCCTCCGTAGCTCAGTTGGATAGAGCGACCGCCTCCTAAAAATCGAATCGTTCGAATCCTGGAGCCCTGTAAAATTGAATATTTGTTGTATAAGCCCCCGTAGCTCAGTTGGATAGAGCGGTCGCCTCCTAAGGTTGTGCTCTACCAGCTGCCTTACGGGGAAAAGTGATCGTTGCCAGTCTCAATTTAATATAAGTCTCTGTAGCTCAGCAGGATAGAGCGTTCGCCTCCTAAGGTTGCGTTACAACGGCCACCTCAAAAAAAAC
>ENA-OZDC01001028-OZDC01001028.1-human-gut-metagenome-genome-assembly--contig:-NODE-1028-length-11470-cov-5.648270_pt1 | contig 11470 bp, 10 predicted proteins | sample MGYA00244082_ERZ653570 | MGnify/ENA primary metagenome ERZ653570 (study PRJEB26926, sample SAMN06164919) | human gut metagenome | biome: ENVO:00009003; feature: ENVO:2100002; material: ENVO:00002003... | reverse complement strand
ATCTACACTATCCTCTTCGTCGGCAGCGTCAGATGTGTATAAGAGACAGCTTATAACCTACTACCGCACCGAGGCGCTTAAGGCTGAAAACGAGGGACGTTAATGCTTACAAAAAGGCTTAAAACAGATGAAAAAAGCTATAAAAGCAGTGTGAACGAAGCAGCGGATATATTAAAAAACGGCGGAATTGTTGCAATTCCAACCGAAACGGTATACGGGCTTGCCGCCTCTGCGCTTGATGAAAACGCCGTAAAAAAGGTGTTTGCGGCAAAGGGCAGACCGCAGGATAATCCGCTTATAGTTCATATTGCAAATATTAAAGAGCTTGGCAGAATAGCCGCAGATATACCAAACGGCGCGTTTGAGTGTGCAAGGCGGTTTTGGCCGGGTCCGCTTACAATGGTGCTTAAACGCACCGAAAAAATACCCGCCTTAGTTTCGGCAGGACTTGATACGGTGGCTGTAAGAATGCCGTCCGATAAAACGGCGCGCGATATTATAAATGCAAGCGGTCTGCCGCTTGCCGCCCCTTCCGCCAATACGTCCGGCAGGCCCAGCCCCACAAAGGCGAAATACGTTTTAGAAGACCTTGACGGCAAAATAGACGCCGTTGTTATGGGCGGTGATTGCGGCGTGGGGGTTGAGTCCACCGTTATTACGCTTGTAACAGATCCGCCGCGCCTTTTAAGGCCGGGCGCCGTTACTGCGGAACAGCTGCGGGAAATTTTCCCCGATATGGTTGTTGACAAGGCCGTGCTTGCCGAACCTGAAAAGGGCGCAAAGGTAGCTTCGCCGGGTATGAAATATAAGCATTACGCGCCTAAAACCGAGGCTTTTCTTGTAGAAGGCTCAAGCGAAGGGTTTGCAAAGCTTGTAAACGGTAAGCCCTGCTGCGCCGCAGTCTGCTTTAAGGAAGACAGCGAAAAAATAACCGTGCCAAAATTAACCTACGGCAGCTCCCTTGATGAATACACGTTAGCACACGGCGTTTTTACGGCATTACGCAAGGCAGACGAACTAAACGTGCAGGCAATTTATATACACGCTCCGTCAAAAAACGGCGTAGGGCTTGCGGTTTATAACCGCCTTATCCGTGCGGCGGCGTTCAGGGTGATAAGGGTATGAGCTTTATTATCGGTCTTACAGGGCCCACGGGCGCCGGCAAAAGCACGGTATCAGCCGCCGCAGAGCAGTTTGGGCTAAAGGTTGTAAACTGCGACCTGCTTGCAAGAAAAGCGGTAGAAAAAGGTACGGAGGGTTTAAAGGCGTTAACCGCCGTATTCGGTAACGGTATTTTAGAAAAAGACGGCAGCCTTAACCGAAAGAAACTGGCGTCCGTGGCTTTTAAAACGCCCGAAAACACCGAGCTTTTAAACAAAACGCTTTTACCGCATATTGTAAAGCTTGTAAAAAAAGAAACAAATTCAAAAAACGCCCTGCTTGACGCCCCAACCCTGTTTGAAAGCGGGCTTAACAGTGAATGTGTTAAAACAATAGCGGTTTTGGCTGATAAAAAGCTGCGTGAGGAAAGAATAACCGCGCGCGATAATATAACAAAACAGCAGGCGCTTCTTCGCATAAACGCGGGAAAACCGGACGATTTTTATAAAACGCACGCAGACTGCATAATATATAATAACGGCGACGAAAACGCGGTAATAACACGCTTTTCAAATATACTTAAAGAAATAACGGAGGAAATTACAAATGAGTGAATTAACCGCAGAACAGTTAAAGGACAGGCTTTATTACAAGCGCAAAAACGGAAGGCTTGTATCAAGCGACGAAACGCTTAATAAGGCGGACGAATACTGCGAGGGCTATAAAAGCTTTTTAAACAAAGCAAAAACCGAGCGCGAGGCTGTAAAGGCCGCTACCGAAATGGCAAAGGCAAACGGCTTTAGCGAATTTTGCCGCGGCAAGACCTATAAAGCGGGCGATAAGGTATATATAAACAACCGCGGAAAGACCCTTGCATTGGCGGTTATAGGCGAACAGCCCGTAGAGCAGGGCGTTAACATTACCGCCGCGCATATCGATTCGCCGCGCCTTGATTTAAAACCCAATCCGCTTTATGAGGATACCGATTTAGCCCTTTTTAAAACCCATTATTACGGCGGTATTAAAAAATACCAGTGGACGGCGGTTCCGCTTTCGCTTCACGGTGTTTTTGTGCTTAAGGACGGCACCGTAAAGGAAGTATCGATAGGCGAAAACGAAAACGAGCCTAAATTTGTTATAAACGACCTGCTGCCGCATTTGGCTTCCGAGCAGATAAAGCGCCCGTTAAACGAGGGCGTAAAGGGCGAGGAGCTTAACGTGCTTGTAGGCAGCCACCCGTTTAAGGACGATAAGGGTAGCGAGCTTGTAAAGCTTAACATTTTAAAGCTTTTAAACGAAAAATACGGCGTGACCGAAGAGGATTTCCTTTCAGCCGAGCTTGAAATGGTGCCTGCCGCAAAATCCACCGATATCGGCTTCGACCGCTCGCTTATCGGCTCCTACGGTCAGGACGACCGCGTTTGCGCCTACCCTGCCTTAACCGCTGTTTTAGAGGTTGAAAAGCCCGAAAAAACCGCGCTTGCCATTCTTACCGATAAAGAGGAGATCGGCTCCTGTGGAAATACGGGGCTTGAATCCGATTTTCTGCGCTTTGTTATAGGTGACCTTGCAAAAATGCAAAACGGCGACCCGACCGTGGCATTAAGAAACTCAAAATGCCTTTCGGCAGACGTTAACGCCGGTCTTGACCCCACTTTTCAGGACGTTATGGAAAAAAAGAACGCCTCTTTCTTAAATTACGGCGTTGTTGTTACAAAATATACGGGGGCAAGGGGCAAATCCGGCACGTCGGATGCCTCTGCCGAATATGTTGCGCAAATACGCAATATGCTTGATAACGCAGGTATTATATGGCAAACAGGCGAGCTTGGCAAGGTTGATATCGGCGGCGGCGGAACGGTTGCTATGTTTATCGCCAATATGGGCGTGGACGTTGTAGACCTCGGCGTTCCGGTGCTTTCAATGCACGCGCCGTTTGAAACCACCGCTAAATTCGATGTATATATGTGCTACCGCGCTATGTATGAGTTTATGAAGTAAGCAAACAGTCACCTGTCCATTTGCCCTTTCATATAATGTATTGATCCGGATCTTACAAAAACGAAAGGACAAGTGAAATATGTATTGCAATGAAGAATTAAGAAATAACTCCTGCCGTATAAGAAGAACCACCCGTTGCTCAGCCGCGGTTGTATGCGTGCTTGCGGCACTGTTTTTCTTCTTGGCCGGCGCGATTGCAGGCGCTTATGCTGCTGAATTTGTAACCTCGGCAATTGTTCCTATTGCCATATTTGCAATAATTCTGCTTATAGCCACCGTTATTGCGCTTTGGTTAAGGCACTGCCGCAACTGCGACTGAAATTACCCGTTTTCGGCACGCTCAAAAAGCGTGCCGAAGCTTAATTTAAAGGAAGTGTAAATATGCTATACCGCACAATAGCGGCGATTGCAACGCCCCTCGGCGAAAGCTCGATAGGCGTTATAAGAATATCGGGCGAAAACGCCGTAAGCATTGCCGATAAGGTGTTTTTCCCCTTTTCGGGCAAGCCGCTTTCATCGCTTGCGGGCTACCGCGCCGCATACGGCGAAATAAAGCAAAACGGCAAAACGCTTGACGACGGCGTAGCCCTTGTTTTTAAAGCGCCTAAAAGCTACACGGGCGAAGACGTGGTTGAAATATCGGTTCACGGCGGCAGAATACTTTTGCGCGATATTTTGCGCCTCATTTTAGAAAACGGCGCCGCCCCTGCCGAGCCGGGCGAATTTACAAAACGCGCCTTTTTAAACGGAAAAACCGACCTTACAAAGGCCGAAAGCATTATGGGGCTTATATCCGCAAAATCCGAATCGGAATTAAGGCTTTCAAGAGCCGCCCATATAGGCAAATTAAGCGAAAAGACCGATAAAATTATCGCCGACCTTACGGCGGCGGCGGCTTCTGTTGCCGCATATTCGGATTACCCCGACGAGGATATAGAAGGTCTTGACCGCGAAAGCTTTTTAAAAATGCTTACCGCCGCAAAGGAAAGCATAACGGCAATGCTTTCAACCTACGATGCCGGCAGGGTTTTAAGGGAAGGCATTGAAACCGTAATCGTGGGCAAGCCGAACGTCGGCAAATCCACGCTTATGAATATGCTAAGCGGTGCCGAACGCTCAATAGTAACCGAGGTTGCAGGCACCACGCGCGATGTTATTGAGGAAACCGTAACCGCAGGCGGCATATTACTGCGCCTTGCAGATACCGCAGGCATACGCACCACCGAGGATACGGTGGAAAAAATAGGCGTGGAGCGCGCAAAGGCGCGCATTGAGGCGGCAGAGCTTATTTTAGCCGTGTTTAACAGCGCCGAACCGCTGACTGACGACGATATTAAGCTTATAAACGGTATTAAAAACCGCAACACCATAATTATACTTAATAAATCAGACCTTGAAAGCAAAATAGACAAAACGGTATTCAACGGCTTTATAACCGTAGAAACCGCCGCGCAAAGCGGAAAGGGCTATACCGAGCTTTGCCGCGCAATAGCCGAAATTTCGGGCACGGCAAGCCTTGACCCCGACAGCGCCGTGCTTATGAACGAGCGCCAGCGCGCCTGCGCGGTTCGCGCGCTTGACGGAGTAACGGAGGCTGTAAACGCAATAAATTCGGGCTGTACGTTAGACGCGGTGGGCGTTTGCGTGGACGACGCGTTGGCCGCCCTGCTTGAGCTTACCGGCAGGCGCGTTACAAACGAGGTAACAGATGAAATATTCCGCCGCTTTTGCGTGGGAAAATAAATTATTAAACGGGCTGCAAATGCAGCCCGTTTTCTTGTCATTGCGAAGCCGTGTAAGCGGCTGTGGCAATCCGTTTTCTCGCCTCCTTGTCATTGCGAGGGGCTTTAGCCCCGCGGCAATCCGTTTCTCCCCTAAGGGTATTACGGATTCTTTCGTGCTCCGCACTCAGAATGACAGACCATTTAGTCATTGCGAAGCCGTGTAAACGGCTGTGGCAATCCGTCTCTCCTTTCTGTTTTTGAACAACCAGATCATTTTTTATATATTACAGGATTTGCAGAACCTTTTTGACTGTACTTCTGTGGTATTCGTTTATCTGCAAAGCGTTCCCAAATTTCACTGTCTGCCTTGTCCCCGATAAACTCATAGCGATCTGTTCCGCTTAAAATCCAATTTTCAACCCTGTACACCGCTCTCACAACGCCGTTTATAACAGAAAACACATACGGCACCTTATCGGCGTGTTCTTTGCTGACTCTCCACGATTTTCGTGTTGCCTCATACAAATCGCCGTCGCAATTTTCAACCTCTGCTTTTGTGGTTTTTATAATTAAATAATCTATATCTTCGGGTTCTTCATATTCGGCAGCCCCAAGTTCTTTAATTATTATTTCCGAATTTGTAACTCCGCGCTCACTGCAATATCCGCTTTTAATATTAGTAAGGCCGGGATAACAATCGATTATTGCAGCCTCAACTTCAAAAGCCGTTTCTTCGTCAAGTCCGTAGCGGTGAATAATATGTATCACTTCCAACCCAGCACCCGTAATTTCACGTATTCTTTTTAATTTCTCGTTATCATCATTACTGTTTTCCGCTGTGTTCACAGCATTGTTGATGTGCTCAAAAACACGGTTTCCCTTTCCTTTGCCTACATAAAAAGTCTCCCCGTTTCGTGGGTCTATCAACCTGTAAACATAATAACTAAGCTTTTCACATATTTCGGGTGTGAATTTCATTTTTTACTTTCCTTTCTCTTTAATCTGTATTTTTGAAAGTATATCCGTCCAATCGCGAATGACCGCTTGTTGACGGATAATATTCGTATTTTTCTTTTAATTTTTCGGCGGCTTTTTCAGGTGAACTCATTACCGCTTCGTCTACTGCATACGAACCTGTAATATTTCCGCCGGAATTGTATTTTTCATAATATTGATACCAACCGTTAGTTTTTTCAAACTTCACTTCTACTACGGAGCCGTCTAAAATACTTGAACCTATCTCTTTAACATTCTTAGGTATAGTTATTTTTGTAAGTGATTTACAAGCGCGAAATGCATAAGTTTCAATATATAATAAGCTTTCAGGTAAAACGATTTCCTCCAACATATCGCAATAGTAAAATCCCTCCTTTGATATCTTAGTAACCTTAAAACCGTAATATTCCGAAGGTATTACTATTTTTTTTACGAATCTTTTATAATCCTCTTTTATCGCCACCGACAAAGTGCCGTCCGAAAGCCTTTCGAATTTCAGATATTCTGTATAATCGTCTTCTTTTACCTTACCTACATTTTGAGTAGTATTGTCAGTATAAGTAACAATAAGTTCACCATTAACAATCTCTGTTTTTTCAATTCCCCTGCCGGTATCGCCTTTTTCGCCTTTAAGCGCGGCAAGCCATTCCTCCTGCGTGCCGGTATATTCGGGGTGGGCGGCAATATACAACTCGTAAGCCGATTTTCCGTCTACGCCTTTATCTCCCTTATCGCCTTTAATGCCCTTAATATTGCCAAGCAGTGTTACAGTGCCGCTTTCGCCGTATTTAACCGAAAGGTCGCCGCTTTCGTTGTCAAGGGTTAATATCGGGGTTAAGCCGTCAGCGCCGTTTGCACCGTCCTTGCCCTTTATCGGGCCTATTTTATCGGAGCTTGTTCCGTCGGTATAATCAAATACAAGGTAAAAATCCTCGGTTAATGTAACCTTGGATATTCCGTTGCCGTCCTTACCGTCTGCCCCCACTACCGATTTGTCAATTATTATCGGGTCGCCCTCGGACAAGGTGATAACCAGTTTGTTATCTTCATTTATTGTAACGCCGATAACGCTTACGCCGTCAGCACCCTTATCTCCCTTTTCACCTTGGTCGCCTTTCTCACCTTTTTCGCCTTGTGCACCTGTCTCGCCTTTTTCGCCCTGTATGCCTTGAACGCCTTGTATGCCTTGTATGCCTTGAATACCTTGTATACCCTGCTCGCCCTGTGCGCCGGTGTCGCCTTTGTCTCCCTTTTCGCCTTTAGCGCCTGCGGCTCCGGTTTCACCTTTCTCACCCTGTATGCCTTGGTCGCCCTTATCACCTTTAGCGCCCGTAGCTTTTATTTCGGTGGAAACATATGTAAGCCCGTTATCGGTTGAAATTTCCCATTCGTTTGTAAGCGGATTTATTTTTATTTTCGGCGAAATTCCGTCTTTGCCTTTTTCACCTTGTATACCCTGTATTCCCTGTTCGCCTTGGTCACCCTTGTCGCCTTTATCGCCTTTAGCACCGGCGGCTCCTGTTGCACCGGTATCGCCCTTTTCACCTTGAACGCCTTGAATACCTTGTATTCCCTGCTCGCCCTGAGCGCCGGTCTCACCTTTTTCCCCTTGTATACCTTGCTCGCCTTTGTCTCCTTTTTCACCCTGAGCACCCGTGTCGCCCTTATCGCCCTTTGTTCCGAGTGCCGATACCGCGGTAGAGGTCCAGTTTTCGCCGTCGTCTTCCGAAATTTCCCATAATCCCGTTTCGGCGTTTATTCTTATTTTGGGTGAAATACCGTCTTTTCCGTCTGCACCCCTTATATTTTCAAAGTTAAAGGTGCGGCCGGTGCTTAGCTTAACCGTCATTGTACTGCCGGTAATGCTGATATCGGTTATGCTGTCGCCCTGTTCGCCTTTTTCGCCCTGAATACCCTGTATTCCCTGCTCACCCTGCTCGCCTTGGTCGCCTTTGTCACCCTTATCGCCCTTAATGCCTGCTACACCTACAACCTTGCCCGCATTCACGGTTTTATTATCCGAAAAAGATAGAACAAGCTCACCGCTTTCGTTTACGGCGGCGCCGGATATGCTTACTCCGTCGATTCCGTTTGTGCCGTTTTTACCGTCAGAGCCGTCCTTACCGTTAACCCCGTCCTTACCGTTAACCCCGTCCTTACCGTTAACCCCGTCTTTTCCGTCAACTCCGTTTGCGCCGTCGGCACCGTTTTTGCCTACGGCATTTCCGAGGTTAAGCTCGGTTCCGTCCGAAAGGGTGATTACAAGCTGACCCTCAGAATTAAAGCAAGCGGTTTTAATGCTTTGAACGCCGCTTGAAATCAACGCATTAAGGCTTTGCGCCCATTCGTTTTCGGTGCCGTTATAGCCTGCGCTTACCGCAAGCTGATATGCAGATTTTCCGTTTAATGAGTCAAGCCAATCCTTAACCGTGCCGTTATAACCGTTTTTAACCGCAAGCTCGTAAGCCGAAAGCCCGTTTTTAACCATAACGGACGACTGCACCGAGCCTTTTTTATTTACTAAAATGCTTGTTCCTGCGGAAAGCGCAATAACAAGTATTACGGTTAAATCAACCGTAATAAGTTTTTTAAGCTTTTTGGATTTTAACATAACAGTAATTCCCCTTTTTATAATAGCTTTTCTCAAAAGGTGTACCTTTTGACATAAGTTCAAATTACAAAATTTACTTATGCTTTTTCAGAAAAAAAGGATAAATATGGAAAATAATTCTTGAAATACAAGGGTTTGTATGGTAAAATCAACATATAAAGCAGGAGTTCAAAAGGTACACCTTTTGAACTCCTGTTTTACTTTTTTATAAGCTTCAGCTCGCGGCGGCGGCGGTAAAACGTGCTTTTGCTCATACCGCACTTTTTAAGCGCCGCGTCGGTGGAAATAAGTCCTCTGTCCCACAGCCGCACTGTCTTTGCAAAGCCGTCGGGGATAGGTATTTCAGGTCTGCCGAACAATACTCCCTTTGCCTTTGCGGCGGCAATGCCCTGCGCCTGCCGTTTTTTAATACTTTCGCGTTCGTTTTGCGCCACAAACGAAAGAATCTGCAAAACAAGGTCCGCAATAAACGTTCCCATAAGGTCCTTGCCGTTCCGCGTATCTAAAAGCGGCATATCAATAACGCAGATATCGGCGCCTATTTCCTTTGTTAAAATGCGCCATTGCTTTTGTATCTCCTCGTAATTGCGGCCCAAACGGTCAATACTTAAAACATAAAGCAGATCCCCCGCCTTAAGCCTTTTCAACAGCTTTTTATACTGCGGCCGTTCAAAATCCTTGCCGGACTGCTTATCCTTAAAAATGTTTTTTGCAGGCACACTGCGTTCGCAAAGCGCTATTAGCTGCCGTTCCTCGTTCTGGTCCACGCTTGAAACGCGCACATATCCGTATTCTTCCATAAAAAATCACCTCCCTGCCGCATAATACAGGAAGGTTAAAGCCGATTAAAATGTAAATATGCTATTTTAATTTTGTTACCGCAAATATTGCAATGCCCAATATTACAAGAACCGCGCCCGTAACGCGGTTAAGCGTTTCGGGCTTTGCCTTGTTTGCAATTACCGCCGCCAGCTGCGCGAAAACAAGAGTGCTTACAACGCAAACCGCAAGCGCCCCAATATCGGGCGCGCCGCCTATTGCAAAATGGCTTACGGAGCCCGTAAATGCGGTGGCGCTCATAATAAACACGCTTGTGCCAACGGCGGTTTTAAGCTCGTACCCCAAAACAGAGGTAAGCACAAGCAGCATCATCATACCGCCGCCCGCGCCCACAAAGCCGCAGATAAACCCGACACCTGCGCCGCATATTACCGAGCGCACCGCCTTTTGGCGCACCGTGGCGGACGAAAGGCGTTTTTTAGGCGCAACAACGGGCTTTACAATAAATTTAACGCCCAAAATAAAGGTCATAAACACCGAAAAGCCGCCCATTGCGGTTTTCGGCACAATGCTTGCAACAAAGCTGCCGCAAAAGGTGAAAGCCAAAACGGAGATCATCATAATAATGCCGTTTTTAATATCAAGATTTTTATTTTTTCCGTAGGTATAGGCTGAAACGGCGCTTGCCAAAACATCGCTTGCAAGGGCAATGCCCACAGCCATATAAGGGTCCATATTTAAAAAAGCAATAAGCATAGGGCTTATCACCGCGGCGGCGCTCATACCGGCAAAGCCCGTGCCGAGACCGGCGCCCAAGCCCGCTAAAATACAAATAATAGCTTTAAACATAATTTCTCCGTTTGTTCTGCTTATTCCGAATAAACCGATGTTAAGCCGAAATATTCTTCAAGAGTAAGTCCGCTTGAATAAATTTTCGCCGCGTTTTCAACGCCTATGTACCTGTAATGCCAAGGCTCGTACATATAGCCGGTGATATGCTCCTTGCCTTCGGGATAGCGCAAAATAAACCCGTATTTATATGCGTTTTCGGCAAGCCATATTGCCTGAGGCGTTCCTGTAAATCTGCTGTCGGCATAGTTTATATCAAAGGCAAGCCCCGTTTGATGCTCGGAGTAGCCCGGCCGTGCGGAATACCTGTCTGCATTTTTCACGCCGTCGCGCCTTACATAGCTGTTATACAGATTTTTCTGTACGTTATAGCTTCTGAAACCCGAACACACCCACATATCAAGATTTTGCTCCGCCTTTGCGGCGGCAAACATTTGATCTAAGGCAGCCTTTGCCTCGCTGTTTACGCCGGGGTTATAATTGCTCGGAAGCGGATAGGATTTATTTACTATAAGTATTCCCTCGCGGTATGTCATTTCAATTTTTATCGGCGCGTTTACCGTTACCTTAAACACCGCGCTCACTTCGGGGCTGTCGCCGGATTTTACCGTTACGGTGCAGCCGCCCTCGCCTATGGCGGTAATATTTCCGTATTTATTAACGGTTGCCACGGCGGTGTTGTCCGATTCCCATATTTCCGCCTTATTGCTTGCGTTTTCAGGCAGCATTGTAACAATGGGCATAAATCTTTCACCTATATTAAGCGTTTTTTCATAAGCACTCAGCTTTATTTCCTCAACCTTTACATAAACAGGCTCGTCCGGTATGCTGTTTACAGCGGGCACAACCGTTTCGCTTAACTCCGAAAAGGAAACAGTGCTGACTGCCAAGCTTTCAAAAGCGGAAGACGCATTATCTTCATTACCGGTGGTTTTGCAGGCGGCAAGCGATAAAGCAATAATAAGCGCCGCCGCTAAGTAATATAATTTTTTCATAAAATCACCGATAATATAATACCATACATTTAAGTCGATTTAAAGGGGAATTAAAAAAATAAAACGATTTTTGTTTATCAATCTGTCGAAAAAGCGGTTACTGCGGTGATATACTTTTTGTCGCTGCGAAGCCGTGTAATCGGCTGCGGTGATCCGTTCCCCACCCTCGTCATTGCAAACGCCGTAAGGCGTGCAGCAATCCATCTCTCCTCTAAGGGTATTACGGATTCTTTCACGCTCCGCGTTCAGAATGACAAGCCGATTAGTCATTGTGGTGCGGGTGTCCTGTGGACACCTCTGCGGAGCAGAAGCACCGACCGAGCCGGCAGGCGAGACCGCCGCAAGGCGTGTGGCAATCCGTCTCTCCTCTAAGGGTATTACGGATTCTTTCGTGCTCCGCACTCAGAATGACA
>ENA-OZDC01001025-OZDC01001025.1-human-gut-metagenome-genome-assembly--contig:-NODE-1025-length-11490-cov-8.458679_pt1 | contig 11490 bp, 7 predicted proteins | sample MGYA00244082_ERZ653570 | MGnify/ENA primary metagenome ERZ653570 (study PRJEB26926, sample SAMN06164919) | human gut metagenome | biome: ENVO:00009003; feature: ENVO:2100002; material: ENVO:00002003... | reverse complement strand
TGTATATCACCACAAATATATAGATATTTAATATGTTTCTATTGTTTTAATGGTAAAGAAAGTATCTTTTGTGGATAATTTGCTAACGGATGGTCGGATACTTTAAAGGTAAAGTTTGAATAATTACCCGCTAATATCAAATTAGTTTCAAATGAAACCACTACCTTTGTACCGTATTTACCAATATCAAAAGTTATGACTTATCATCATTTGTCTGTTCTGGTGCACCGCCAGGCAGAGAAGTATGGAGACAAAATAGCCCTGAAATACAGGGACTATGAAACTGCACAATGGATACCCATCTCTTGGAAAGAGTTCTCACAGACTGTACGCCGGACTGCCAATGCAATGGTGGCTTTGGGAATAGAGCCACAAGAGAATATCGGTATCTTCTCGCAGAATAAACCCGAATGTCTCTTTACTGATTTCGGTGCATTCGCCAACCGGGCGGTGACTATACCTTTGTATGCTACCAGCTCACCGGCCCAGGCACAGTATATCATCAACGATGCACAGATACGTTATCTGTTTGTAGGCGAGCAGTTCCAGTACGATGCCGCTTTCAGCGTGTTCGGATTTTGCCAGTCTCTGCAGCAGCTCATCATCTTCGACCGTGCTGTGGTGAAAGATCCGCGCGACATGACTTCCATCTATTTTGATGAATTTATGGCAATGGATGAAGAGTTGCAGCACAATGCCATTGTAGAAGAACGTACAGCAGCTGCCTCAGATGATGACCTCGCCAATATCCTTTATACTTCCGGTACTACCGGTGAGCCGAAAGGTGTCATGCTCCATCATTTCAATTATAGAGAGGCTTTCCGCATTCATGATATCCGATTGCCTTTCATGACAGACCAGGATGTTTCCATGAACTTCCTTCCGCTGACCCATGTATTCGAAAAGGCATGGACCTACCTTTGTATACATCGGGGAGTGCAGGTCTGCATCAATCTCCGTCCACAAGATATCCAAACTACTATTAAAGAGATACGCCCTACACTGATGTGCAGTGTACCCCGTTTTTGGGAGAAAGTCTATGCCGGTGTGCAGGAGAAGATTTCCCAGGAAACCGGTCTGCGTAAGGCGATGATGTTGGATGCCATCAAGGTGGGCAGGACGCATAACATTGATTATTTGCGCCAAGGAAAGACTCCTCCGATGATGCTTCATCTGAAATACAAGTTCTACGAAAAGACCATTTATGCTCTGCTGAAGAAGACGATAGGTATTGAGAACGGTAATTTCTTTCCTACGGCAGGTGCTGCTGTGCCCGATGAAATCTGCGAGTTTGTGCATTCTGTAGGTATAAACATGGTGGTGGGCTATGGTCTGACGGAATCTACGGCTACCGTTTCCTGCTTCCTCAACGAAGGCTATGAGATTGGTTCCGTAGGTACGGTGATGCCTGATGTGGAGGTGAAGATTGGCGAGAACAACGAGATACTTCTTCGTGGTAAGACTATCACTACCGGCTACTACAAGAAACCGGAGGCAACGGCTGCTGCCATCGACCGTGACGGTTGGTTCCACACGGGTGATGCCGGTTATTTGAAGGATAGCCATCTGTATCTGACGGAGCGTATCAAAGACTTGTTCAAGACCTCCAACGGAAAATACATTTCGCCGCAGGCATTGGAAACGAAGCTGGCTATTGACCGTTACATTGACCAGATTGCTGTCATTGCTGATGAGCGTAAGTTTGTTTCCGCTTTGATAGTTCCCGTTTATGGCTTTGTGAAGGATTATGCCAAGGAGAAAGGCATTGCATACAGCAATATGGATGAGTTACTGCAACATCCCAAGATACAGGCGTTGTTCCGTGCCCGTATCGATACCTTGCAGCAGCAATTTGCCCATTATGAGCAAGTGAAGCGTTTCACGCTTCTGCCGGAACCATTCAGCATGGAGCGTGGGGAACTGACGAATACGCTGAAGCTGAAACGTTCTGTTGTGGCAAAGAACTACAAGGAGCTGATTGATAAGATGTACGAAGAATAAAACTTTGTTTTTTTGTTTATAACCGTCCGACCTGGGGTGAATCTTTTTCATTCCGGGTCGGACGGTCTGTTTTTTATCTCCTTCTTCTGAACAGAAAGAAACTACCCCCTGCACTGCGAGAAACTAATCATCTGTATACTGCTGACTGGCAGTTTTTATGCTTCTTATTATTCTTACAACAGCTGTTGTAAGAAAAGAACACAGCTGTTATAAGAAAAGAATACAGCTGTTGTAAGAAACTAACATGACTGTGATAAGAATAATGAGATGCGAAAAAATAGTTAGTTTGTCGCAGTGGAGAGGTTAATTTGTCGCGGTGCCGGGGAGGAGTTCTCTTGTAGATAATGAAAGCCTCACTCTTAGGCGAGGGAGAGAAGGGTGATGCCGTAATCTGCTTAAAACCATGCAATAAAGCACCGGTTCTGCCAGCAGCTTTTATTCATTAACTTTTATTAGCAAATAAATCGTCCTTTTCCGATAGGGTTGCGGTTGTGCCCCCGGTTTTATATACGAGAGCTTGAAAGAAATCTGCAGAATAAAGACATTTGGATAAGCTTAAATATTAACCGTAACATACTAATAGCTTATGAAGCATACAAAGAAGAAGAAATGAGAGGAACAGTCAATCAGACTGGCCGATCGGGATAACAGATTTCCGAGAATCTGTTTATTAACTTAACACATATTTAATCTAATATTTATTTTCCGAAAAACAGCTTATGAAAAAAAGATTTATGCTAACCTTGGTTTGCCTGATGGCGGCCATTAGCTGGGTAGCAGCCCAAAATTCCCCCATTACCGGTATCGTTATTTCAGCTGAAGACAATGAACCGATTATCGGAGCTTCCGTATTGGTAAAAGGAAGTACTACCGGAGCCGTAACAGATTTAGACGGCAAATTCACTATTACAGATGCACCCGCAGGTGCCACGACACTGCAAGTGTCTTTCGTAGGTATGATAACACAAGAAGTTCCCATCACTCCGGGAACGATAAGAGTCACATTAAAGAATGATGCCAAGCTACTGGATGAAGTGGTGGTAACGGCATTGGGTATTGCAAAGAAAGAAAAATCACTGACTTACTCTACTCAAGTGGTGAACGGCGACGAATTGGTTCGTGCCAAGGACCCCAACATGATGAATGCGCTGGCCGGTAAGACGGCAGGTGTGCAAATCAACAAGAGTTCTTCCGGTCTGGGTGGTTCTTCCAAGGTCATCATCCGTGGTAACCGTTCTGTAAGCGGTAATAATCAGCCTCTTTACGTGATAGACGGGGTGCCGTTCGGTTCCTCCACTAACGAAAATACTTCAACTACCATTGGTGGTGATAATGACAGTGGTAACTACGACCGTGGCGACGGTATCTCCAATTTGAATCCCGATGATATTGAGAGTATGAATATCTTGAAAGGTCCTGCGGCAGCCGCTTTGTATGGTAGCTCGGCTGCCAACGGTGTGGTAATCATCAATACCAAAAGAGGTAAAGAAGGTCGTGCCAGCATTTCTTTCAATACCAATACCACTTTTGATATGGCTGCCTATGGTATTCCCGAATTCCAGAATCATTATACCGGCCAAACGACCAGCTGGGGCGGTAAGATAAACGGTAGTCCCGACTATACTGACGATTTCTTCAAGACAGGTGTTACCACTATTAACTCTCTTTCTTTAAGTATGGGTTCAAAGGCTATGCAGACTTATTTCTCCTATGCCAATACTTACGGCAAGGGTGTGGTAGAAGGCAACCGTTTGGTGAAACATAACTTTAATTTCCGCGAAACAGCAAATTTTTTCAATAATAAGTTGACGGTCGATGCCAACGTCAATGCCATGTATCAGAAAGGAAACAACCGTACCACTTCAGGAGGTTATTATATGAATCCTTTGGTCGGTTTGTACCACTTCCCGCGTGGTGGTGTAGAGGGTGGTAAAGATTTTAACTACTACAAGGATAACTATCAAGTGTTGAATACCGGACGTAATATTATGGATCAAAACTGGTATAAGACTTCCGGAACCGATATGGAGCAAAATCCTTATTGGCTTATCAACAAAGTGCCTAATGAAGATACGAGGTACCGTACTTTGATAAACCTGAGTGTGAAATACCAGATTAACGATTATTTCAGTATCCAGGCTCGTGGTAGCGCCGACTATATAGTGGATAAAGACAATACCCGTATGTATGCAGGTACCAGCCCTATCCTCTGCGGTATGAATGCTGCTGGAACCGGAACCAATGGCCGTTACAGCTATAATGAGCAAAGTGAACTTTCTACTTATGGAGATGTCCTCTTTACGTATCAACAACAGTTCGAGAACTTCAGCTTTAATGCATCAGTCGGTGGCAGTATCAATGATTATAATGGCAATGGAACCGGTTTCGATTCCTATCCGGGTACACTCTCCATTCCCAATGTATTTACGATGCAGAATGTGACTCTCAATGCAGGCTCTTTGAGTGATTGGAAAAAACATACACAAAGCCAGAGCGTGTTCTTTACCGGTCAGATTGGCTTAAAAGACCAGCTTTTCCTTGACGTGACGGCACGTAATGACTGGACTTCTACCTTGGCCTATACCAAGTATAAGAACAAGGGCTTTTTCTATCCGTCAGTAGGTCTTACCTGGTTGCTCAACGAAACTTTGAAGTTGCCTTCCTGGATTAGTCTTGGGAAAATCCGTGGTGCATGGTCACAAGTAGGTAACGGTTTGGATACCTATCTCTCCAATCCACTTAATACGATTACAAAGAACGGCAGTATCAGCTTTAATACAACTTCTCCTTTTGATGAGTTGAAACCTGAAAAGACGACTTCTCTGGAGTTTGGAACCGAATGGCGCTTCTTTGACAGCCGCTTGGAGTTTGATTTTACTTACTACAAGACGAATACAAAGAACCAGCTCTTCACCTTGCCCGCTCCTTCCGGTTCAGAGTATAATACCTATTATGTAAATGCAGGTGACATTCAGAACAGTGGTATAGAAATTATGATGAACGCCACTCCGGTGATGACCAATAGTTTCCGTTGGAAAACCGGCGTCAACTTTGCCACCAACAAGAACGAAGCCAAAGCATTGGCCGGTGAAGCATTGGGATATTTCCAATTCAGTGGCGGTGAGAGTAATAATGTATGGAGCCGTCTGGAAGTAGGTGGTTCGTTCGGCGACTTCTACGGAACAACTTTTGAACGTGATGATAACGGTAAAATCAAGTTTGGCGATGACGGTCTGCCATTGGTGAACAAATCCGATCCTAAAAAGCTGGGTAACTCAAATCCTGATTTCAATTTAGGATGGAGCAATACGCTTACCTGGAAAGACTTCTCGTTGTATTTCCTTATTGACGGACGCTTTGGTGGTAAAGTGATGTCACTGACAGAAGCCGACCTTGACCAGCAAGGTGTGAGCAAGGCTACCGGTGATGCACGTGACCGTGGATATGTGATGCTCGAAGGGCATAAGATATCCGGAGAGCAGGCTATACAAGATTTTTATAATCTGGTGGGCGGACGTGCCGGTGTGACAGAGTACTATACTTACAGTGCCACTAATATTCGTTTGCGCGAACTTTCCATAGGATACAATCTGCCCCAGGCATGGCTGACTAAGATTGGTGTCATCAAGAGTGCGCAAATTTCGCTGGTGGGCCGTAACTTGTTCTTCTTCAAGAACAATGCTCCTTATGATCCCGATGGTATGCTGTCTACCAGCAACCGTTTGCAGGGTGTCGATGTGTTTGGTATGCCTACCAACCGTTCGATAGGTTTCAACTTGAAGGTTAATTTTTAAATAGACTTATAATTATGAAGAATATATTGAAATATACGGCAACTGCGTTGCTGGCAGCTTCCATGTTTACCGCATGTACCGGTGCATTCGATGACTTAAATACCGACCCGAAAGGAGTAAGTGACGAAGAATTGAAGCAGGACAACAACTATATAGGCATGCATTTTATTCCGATGATGCAGTCCATCTATTATAATAATGGCGGTGGTACTAATCCGTGGGAATATCAGCTGATACAGAATCTAAATGCGGATATGTGGTCGGGCTATGTAAGTACGGCTACTGCCTTTGCAGGTAATGTAAATAACATTACTTATGCAATGAATGCAGGTTGGAATGATAACTGCTGGGATTATGCTTATAATCACGTGATGTCCCAGAGTCTTAAAATTACGCGCAAATGTGAGAAAGACATGGAAACATATTCCCATTTCGCAGCCATCAATACCATTTGCCGTGTGATAGCCATGTCTCGTTTGACCGATCAATACGGGTGTATTATCTATACTCATTATGGTGAATCGGCTACAGGTGGTACTTATGATTCCGGGCAGGATGTTTACAAGAAGTTCTTTGAAGAACTGAGGGAGGCTGCTGATGAACTGCGTGCAGTGAAGGACAAAGATGTGGCTTCGTTCGCTCCGTTTGACTATGCTTATGGGGGTGACCTCAATAAATGGGCCAAATTGTGTAATACTATCCGTTTGCGTCTGGCCATGCGTATCGTGAAATACGACGCTGCATGGGCAAAGAGCGAGGCTGAGGCTGCCATGAATGATAGTAATGGGCTGATTGAAACCAATGATGCGAATTTTGGTATTGCTGGAAATGGTTATGTGAACCCGCTTTACGGCCTGGCCTTCAGCTATGGCGACTGTGTGCTCAATGCCAATATTCCCTCTCTGCTGGGAGGGATGAATGATGCCCGTTTGGAAAAGTATGCCACAACAAATGCTGACGGTGATTTCTTCGGTATCCGTAATGGTGTGAAAGGTTTGGAAGAGGGCAAGAACTCGGATAATTACAAGGCGATTGTGAGCAAACCTAATCTGGTTGCAACGTCTCCGGCTATTTTGGCTACTGCCGGTGAAACGATTCTTCTGGAAGCTGAAGCTGCCCTGCGTGGTTGGAATGTGAATGGTAAAGGTACTGCTAAGGATTTGTACGAGAAGGGAGTGAAGGCTTCATTTGAACAATGGGGAGCTGCTGTAGGCGATTATTTGAGTGGCACTACTGCTGCTGTTGCTTATGTGGATCCTATTATTCCGGCAGCCAGTATCGAAGGTCAAAGCAAGGTGACCGCTCAATGGGATGAGTCTTTGAGCAACGAGGAGAAATTTGCCAAGATTGCTACACAGCGCTGGATTGCTGTCTATCCCGAAGGTATGAACGGTTGGGCCGAGTTGCGTCGTACCGGTTATCCTAAACTGTTCCCAGTGATGGTAAATTACAGCCAGGGTGAAATTGATACTGACCTTGGACCACGTCGTTTGCCTTTCACCATTAATGAAAAGGACAATAATCCTACCGGTTATGCCAAAGCTGTCGAAATGCTTGGTGGTCCTGATAATGCAGCAACCCGTGTATTCTGGGATGTGAACAAATCGAATTTCTGATATCCTTAATGAGTAAAAGGTATGCCGGAGGCAACTTCGGCATACCTCCTTAATCTCTTGAAAGGGAATCATTTTATTTTGATAGATTTCAAATATCTTCAGATAGAGTTTAAACCTCTGTCTGACTATTCTTGTTTAATATTGTAGCTTGATTTATGTTAGCTGAAAAGAACAAGTTTCGTGCGAAAAATTGAATTAAACTTATTTACTGTATATGAAGAATATCATTAAACCTCTCTGCTTGTTGACCGGTCTGCTTTGTACCCCGGCTGTTTGGCTTCATGCCCAGGTAGATGAAAAGTTGAAAGCCGACATCGTCAGTACGGGTTACGTGCACAGTCCGTTGCCGCTCGACGAGACAAAGGCTTTCGAGACATTCGGCTTGAAAAAGAAAGTGTTGGAAACTATGATGCTGTGTGATATGGAGGATTTCTCCAAATGGTCGCACAAGGGCATCGGTAAGATTGGTTTGACTGATGAACGGAGCAAGTCTGGCAAGCATAGCCTGCGTCTGGAAGCTCCTGCCCATCCGGAGAAGATTCTCGGCTGGGGGTTGGGACGTGGCACTTGCATGGCCTCTTATGATATAGGAGGTGTGAACTGGGAAGGTTACAACCGTCTGAAGTTCTATATCTATCCCACGTGCGAAGGGGCACGCAGCATTTACTTGAACCTCTATGTGGAAAATGACGGAGAAATAAAAGTACCCGACATTTACGGTCGGGAAGGATACCACGAAATCAACTTGAAAAACAACCAATGGAACGAATGTTTCGTCGAGATGTCCGGGCTGGCGCGCGACAAGGTGACCAAGATTTCATTTGCTATCGAAGTGTTCGGCAAGGAACGCACTATGGGAGATTCCCTCCGTTTCGATGTGGATGCCGTGGAATTGCAGAAAGTGGAGAATCCGGAAACCGTGAAAGGCTGGATGCCCGCACAAAACCGCATCATCTTCTCTACTACCGGTTATGGCATAGAGAGTCCCAAGAGCGCCATTGTCAATGTGGAAAAGCACGGCGGACAGTTCCAGTTGAAGGATGCCGCGACGCAGGCCATTGTCTATACCGGCCCCATCTGTAAGGAAAAGACCGGTCTGGGAGAGTTCGAGACGATAGACTTTTCCGACTTCAAGACGCAGGGACGTTACGTCATTCAGGTAGGGGATGTCACCACCTTGCCTTTCTATATCCATCAGGATGTGTGGGATGATTCTGCCTGGCGTATGGTGAACTTCCTGTTCTGCGAGCGTTGCGGTTATCCCGTTCCCGGAAAGCACGGGGCTTGTCATAATGACTTGCATGCCACTTACAACGGACATATTATTCCTATAAACGGAGGATGGCACGATGCTGCCGACATGTCCCAACAGACCTTACAGACGGGAGAAATAGCCTATTCCTTGCTCTTGATGGCCGAACGCGCCAAAGAAAAAGGCAATGTCGACTTGTACAACCGCCTGATGGAAGAGGCTTTGTGGGGAATGGACTATGTGATGAAGACCCGGCTGGGCGATGGCTACCGTGCACAGACATGGGGCACCAACCTATGGACCGACGGTAAGGTGGGCACCGACGATGATGCCGGTCGCCGCGAACTGCTTGTCCATAACGGAGCTTTGGAGAATTTCCTGCTTGCAGGAATTGAAGCGTATGCCTCCATGAGGATTGAAAATGACGAGTCGCTTAAGGGTAATCTGAAGAAGATTGCAAAGGAAGACTTCGGCTATGCCATGAAGCGCTTCAACGAACTTGGCTTTGCCGAGCTGATAAAAAAGGGTGGGGGACATGCCGCCATGGCATCCGAGAGCCAGTACCACGCCAACATCTCATGGGCGGCCAGCATGCTCTATAAGCTGACCGGTGAACAGCAGTATGCCGATGAGGCTGTAAAAGCCATCCGCTACACCTTGCAGTGCCAGCGCACCGAACCGTTGAAAGACAAAGACAAGACCTGTGGCTTCTTCTATCGCGATTTGGCAAAGAAGTCCATTGTACACTATACTCATCAGTCTCGCGACTATGCCTACATGGAAGCCCTTGCCGCCCTCTGCGAAACGCAGCCCTGTCATGCCGAGTATGAGCAGTGGATTCGTGCCATGAAACTCTATGGCGGTTATCTGAAGAACATCATGAAGTATGTATATCCTTATGGAATGGTGCCCAGCGGCATCTATCACAAGGATGAAGTGAAGGACTCCGTCAACTTCTACACCGTCCAGGTAGGCATTCGCAGTGGTGCTGCGAAGGATTTCAAAGAACAGCTCGAGAACGGTATCCGTCTGGATAAGGAGCATTACTTGCGTATATTCCCCGTCTGGTTCTCGTTCAAAGGAAATATTGCCGTACATTTGTCTACCGGAAAAGCCGCAGCCATTTGCGCCAGAGTGTTGAAGGACAAGGAACTGAAAGACATTGCCGAACAGCAGCTCTTCTGGGTTGTAGGCAGGAATCCTTTCGGACAGTCCATGATTTATGGGGAGGGCAGCAACTATCCGCAGCTCTATACGGCACTGCCCGGAGAAACGGTAGGAGAGATACCCGTAGGTATGCAGTCTTATTTCAATGAAGATGCTCCCTACTGGCCGCAGTTCAATACGGCTACTTATAAGGAAGTCTGGGGCTCTTCGGCTGCCAGATGGCTGATGTTGGTTTCCGAATTCTAAAGCAAGATGATATGAGTGACAAGACTGTTTATTCACGGCGCAATCCGGCCATTGACATGCTGAGGGCGTTGACCATGTTCACCATGATTTTCGTCAACGACTTCTGGAAAGTGCATGACGTACCCCATTGGCTGGAACATGCCGTTTATGGTGAAGACTTTATGGGACTGGCGGATATTGTATTCCCCTGCTTCTTGTTTGCAGTGGGAATGTCCATACCATACGCCATCGAACGCAGATATGCCAAAGGCTTTTCGGCAGAATCCACCTTAGGACATATCCTTTCCCGCACCTTTGCTTTGCTGGTGATGGGGGCATTCATCACGAACTCGGAGTTCCGGCTTTCACCGGAAGCTCCCTATCCGATAGGGGTATACTGGTTCTTGATGGCCATAGGCTTTATCGGCGTGTGGAACCAATATCCGAAACCGGCTTCCGGTACTCAGAAGAACCTTTTCCGTGCTTTCAAGATAATCGGCGTATTGGTTCTTCTCTACCTTGCCTTTACCTTCCGCAATCCGCAGGGAGGTGTATTCGGGGCTTATTGGGGAATATTGGGCTCCATCGGCTGGACTTATCTGGTATGTGCCGTGATTTATTTCTTCAGCCGTGACCGGTTGAAGTATCTGCTGCCCATCTGGGGAGTCTTCATTCTGATATGTCTGTTGGGCACGCCTTTGCGCGAAAGCTTTGGCGGCGAGGCCATTCTTGCCTTTCCCGAACGTAACTTCTATCAAGGTATGCTGGGCATCCTGCACATCGGCAATGGAGCTTTGCCCGCATTTACAATGGGAGGTATCATCCTTTCCATTCTCAGTGCCCGCTATGCCGACAAGGGTGACGGTTGGAAACTTCGCAACGGGCTGACGGCTGCTGTCCTGCTTCTGTTGGCCGGGATAGGGGCGCATCATTTTTGGATTGTAGCCAAGATAGGCGGCACTCCTCCCTGGGTGTTCTATGTAACTGCCATTTCCGTGGCACTCTATACGGTGCTTGGCTGCTTGGTCAGTCATCAGGTCACGGGCTGGTTCAATCTGATACGCCCTGCCGGAACGGCTACGCTGACTACCTATCTGGTGCCTTATGTCTTTTATGGATTCGCCGATGTGACCGGTGTTATCCTGCCGGACTGGTTTACGCATGGATTCATGGGACTGGTCAATTGCCTCTGCTTTGCCTTTGTGGTAATCGGCGTTACCTGGGTGATGGAAAAACTGCACGTTAAACTTAAAATTTAGATAGAATGAAAAAGAACTTTTTACCTGCATTCTTATTGCTGTTCCTGGCGCTGGGCCTGTTTTCGTGCCAGCAGGGAACTAAAGAGACAAACAAAGAATATCCCATGTTCTGGACGTGGCTGGACTATCGTCTGTCTCTTATACACATCTCCGCGCCCACGAGACCGTACTAGATC
>ENA-OZDC01001016-OZDC01001016.1-human-gut-metagenome-genome-assembly--contig:-NODE-1016-length-11566-cov-4.151160_pt1 | contig 11566 bp, 7 predicted proteins | sample MGYA00244082_ERZ653570 | MGnify/ENA primary metagenome ERZ653570 (study PRJEB26926, sample SAMN06164919) | human gut metagenome | biome: ENVO:00009003; feature: ENVO:2100002; material: ENVO:00002003... | reverse complement strand
CACTATCCTCTTCGTCGGCAGCGTCAGATGTGTATAAGAGACAGGCGTGATTACGGTGTGGACGGGCAGATCGGCAGAGAGGCAACGCCAAAGGAATACATCTCGCGCCTGACGGAAGTGTTCACCGAAGTCAGGCGCGTTCTGCGTTCGGATGGGACGCTCTGGCTCAACATCTCCGACACCTATGCCGGGAAAGGCAATCAGGGCAGCTATGTGGACGCAAAGAATCCCAAGGGCAGAAACGGTCAGGCTGTGGCTCTCAACTACAAGGTTGAGGGCTGCAAGCCCAAGGATATGATCGGCATCCCGTGGATGCTGGCCTTTTCGCTCCGCGACTCCGGCTGGTATTTGCGCAATGACATTATCTGGATGAAAGAAAACCCGATGCCGGAAAGCGTCAAAGACCGCTGCGCCCGCTGCTATGAGCATATCTTTCTGTTCTCGAAGTCACGGAAGTATTTCTTTGACTACAAGGCCATTTCCGAGCCGATTGCTCCCGGAACGGTAAGCAGGCTCAAGCGCGGAGTCAAGGGAAGCAACAAATATGGGGAGCCGATCCCCGGACAGGCAAAGCAGCAGACCATCAACCTGTGCCGTGAGCATGGTGCCATTACCGATGAGATGATCAGTCCGGTGCGTAACAAGCGGGATGTCTGGATTATCAACACCGTCCCCTTCAAAGGCGGTCACTATGCCGCATACCCGCCGAAGCTGGTTGAAACCTGTCTGCTTGCCGGATGCCCGAAAGACGGCGTTGTCCTTGATCCCTTCATGGGCAGCGGCACAACCGGTATGGTCGCAAAGCAGCTTGACCGTCACTATATCGGGATTGAGTTAAACCCTGAATACAAAGAACTTGCCGAGGCGCGGATTGGAGGTGAAATCTGATGCCTCATGATGAATTGAAGCCCAAAGACCGGGTTGTCCTGCGGATGACCAGAGACGGCGCAGTGGAAGAAAACCTCACCGAAGGCACCTCAGAAAAAGTGTCAAAACGGCTTGAGGACGCCCAGCTTGTTGCACCCCACGACACGGAAACCGGCGATATTGCCGAAGAGGTCAAGAAGCGGCGGCAGCTTCGTCCTGATGAGCTGGAAGACGCAGAGAGTCAGGCTCAGGCCGAAACACAGTCCGCAGATGCGGCGCAAGAGTACAAGCCGGGTGATCTGCCCGTCATCGATGATCCCACATCTCACACTCTGCACGCTGAGACATACCGCACCCATTCCGTTGACTACGGAAAAGCATTTGCCGATACCGCTGTTACCGGTAAGGTCAGTAGACCTCGTGCTGAAAGGCAGATTGATGGAGAGTCCGTTCTGGAAAGAGCGGCGGAAACCTCCGCAGAGATGCCGGACCTTGACGGCGATGCCCCAGCTTCCAGACGGATTGAACGGTTGGAGCGAAAATCTCAGAAGGCGCATGAGCGTCTGGATGCCGCCCGTGAGAAGCTGCCCACCAAGAAGGTGCTGAAAAAAGAGCGCGTCTTTGACGAGGAAACCGGTAAAGGCAAAACCCGCCTCTACTTTGAAGACGAGCTGAAAGTCCCCAAGGGACAGAGCAAATTGCAGTTTGAGACAGATAAGACCGTCCGCAAGGTCGGCGATACTCTTGCCTCTGGCATTCACGGCAAAATCCATGAGGTTGAGCAGGAAAACTCCGGTGTGGAAGCCGCCCATAAGACGGAGATTGCCGCCGAGTCCGTTGTCCGCCACTACCAGCATCATACAGAGCGCAGTGCAAACAAGCCTTTCGAGAAGGTGTCCAAGTTGGAACAGAAGGCCGAGGCCGCTGACCGGAAGCTCCATTTTGAGAAGACGGTTGCCGAAAATCCTGAGATGAAGGCTTCCCGCCCCAACATGAACAAGCACTACCAGAAGCAGCACATCAAGAAGGAATACGCCGCGGCTCGCAAGGCAGGGGCGCAAACGGCCTCTACCGCCACCAAGTCCACCGGTAAAACCGTCCGGGAGAAAGCGTCGGATAAGGTCAAGGACTTTATCGCCAAGAACAAAAAGGTCTTTGCTTGGCTGGGAGCTGGCTTGATGATTCTGATCCTGTTGTCCGCCGGGATTAGCTCCTGCACAGCAATGTTCACCTCTACTACCTCGTCTGTCATCGCCACTTCCTACCTCAGTGAGGACGATGCCATGACCGGTGCGGAGGCGCAGTATTGTCAGATGGAGGCGGAGCTGCAATCGTATCTGGATAACTACGAGAGCACACACGACTACGACGAGTACCACTTTGACCTTGACGCGATTGAGCACGATCCCTATGTGCTGATCTCCATTCTATCTGCCTTCAATGAGGGAGAGTTCACACTGGACGAAGTTCAGGGGCTTCTTCAAACGCTCTTTGACCGGCAATACATCCTCACTGAGGATGTGGAGGTTGAGGTGCGTTACCGGACCGAGACCCGGACGGGGACAACGACTGTCACCGATCCCGAAACCGGCGAGACCAGCACGGAAACTTACACTTATGAAGTCGAAGTCCCGTACAACTACTACATCTGTACCGTTACGCTGGAAAACTTTGACCTCTCCCATTTGCCGGTCTACATCATGAATGAAGACCAGCTCTCCATGTATTCAGCCTATATGTCAACGCTGGGCAACCGCGAGGATTTGTTCCCCGGCTCCGGCTATGTGGACAAGTACATTGAAAACCCACCCGATGACTACACGGTCAATGCGGAGTATCTGACGGACGAGAAGTTCGCAACTCTCATCGCAGAGGCAGAAAAATATCTCGGCTACCCGTATGTTTGGGGCGGCTCAAATCCGTCCACTTCCTTTGACTGTTCGGGATTCGTCAGTTATGTTCTCACAAACAGCGGACTTGTCAACACCGGGCGGCTGGGTGCGCAGGGGCTTTACAATGTCTGTTCGCCTGTTTCCAGCGCCGATGTGAAGCCGGGGGATCTCGTCTTCTTTGTCGGCACTTATGACACGCCGGGCGTGTCCCATGTGGGCATCTATGTGGGCGACAATGTGATGTTGCACTGCGGCGATCCCATCCAGTACACATCCATCAACACTTCCTATTGGCAATCCCACTTTTATGCCTTTGGAAGACCCAACTACTAACCGAAAGGAGCGTTTTTATGAACCCGAAATATCAGAAGGTCTGCGCGGAAATCGCCAAAACCGAGAAGAAGGTCGAGGACCTGCAGGGGCAGCTCAAGGAGCTGTACGACAAGAAAACCGAGCTGGAAAACCTTGAAATCGTCAACACCGTCCGTGCGATGGTCATGGACAAGGATCAGATCATGTCCTTCCTTGCCGCGATGAAGGACAGCAAGGCGGAAAAGCCTACCACTACCCAGCAGGAGGTGACGGACAATGACTAAGAGAAAAGGAATCCGCCTTCTGGCGGCACTTGCACTGTGCTTCACGCTTTGTATCTCGTTCACTGTACCCGCATTCGCCTATGCGGATGATACCGAGCAGGAGCTTCCGGTCACGGAGGCGACCCAGCCCGAGGCAACACCGGAAACCGCAGCACCCGAAGAGCCTGAACCGTATGAGGGCGAGCCGATTGACGGTGAAGGCAACGCTTATACCCGCGATCTGCTCTATGACAAGGCGACGAATAAGCAGTTCATCACGGTGCAGACCAAGACCGGCAACACCTTCTATGTCGTGATCGATTACGATGCGCCCATCAACGAGGAAGAGGAACAGTACCAGACCTATTTCCTCAACATGGTGGACGAGGCCGATCTGCTTGCCCTGTTGGATGAGGAAACGGCATCTTCGCTTACTACCTGTAACTGCGATACCCGCTGCGAGGCCGGAGCTGTCAATACGGAATGCCCAGTCTGCAAAACAAACATGAGCGAGTGTACCGGCGCTGTACCTGAGCCGGAAGAGCCGGTCGAGGACGAGGAAACCGAGGTGCCGGAAGAGCCGGAAAACGCTTCCCCGAACATTGCCCTGATCATCGGTATCATCGCGCTGGTCGGCATCGGCGGTGGTGCATATTACTACATCAAGTTCGTTCGCGGCAAGAAGCAGAAGGACGAGGATCTGGATTTCTTCGATGACGAGGGTTATGAGGAAGAGCCGTATATCAACGAGGACGAAGAGCCTGTCATTGCTGACGATGCGGATGACGAGGCCGAAACCACAGAAACGGAGGAAACGATTTGATCTTAGTGATTGCGGAAAAACCGAGTGTTGGAGCCGCTATCGGGAAGGTGCTGGGCGCTTCCTCCCGTAAGGACGGCTATCTCGAAGGAAACAACTACATCGTATCTTGGTGCGTTGGTCATCTTGTGGGGCTTGCGGACGCAAGCTCCTACGATGAGCGCTTTGCCAAATGGCGGTACAGCGATCTCCCCATCGTCCCGGAGGAATGGCTGTTTGAAGTCCCGAAGGACAAGCAGAAGCAGTTCAAGGTGCTGTGCGACCTCATGCGCGATAAGCGTGTAACCGAGCTTGTCTGCGCCACCGATGCAGGACGCGAGGGCGAGCTGATTTTCCGGTTGGTCTACAAGAAAGCCGGTTGCACAAAGCCGTTCAAGCGCCTGTGGATCAGCTCGCTGGAAGACAGCGCGATCCGGGAGGGCTTTGCCCATCTGCGAGACAGCGGCGACTATGACCGGCTCTATGAAGCCGCCCTTGCCCGTTCCAAGGCAGATTGGATTGTCGGCATCAACGGCACAAGGCTGTTCTCGACACTCTATCATAAGAAGCTGGTGGTCGGGCGCGTCCAAACGCCTACGCTGGCAATGCTGGTGGAGCGTGAAGGCAAAATCTCAACCTTCCATAAGGAGAAATACTTCAATGTCCATATCAGCAAAGACAACCTGACGGCGGACCTGGAAAAGGTCAAAACCGAAGAGGAAGCGAAGGCGATTGCGGCGGCTTGCGATAAAAAGCAAGCCGTCGTTTCTTCTCTCAAGAAGGAGACGAAGACAGTCAACCCACCGAGGCTCTATGATCTTACCACCTTGCAGCGGGAAGCCAACCGCTACTATGGCTTTACCGCCCAGCAGACGCTCGATCTGGTGCAGTCCCTCTATGAGAAAAAGCTGCTTACCTATCCCCGAACGGACAGTCAGTTCATCACTGAGGATATGGAGAGCACCGCCCGTCAGGTGATCGGCATTGTCTCCCGCAAGCTGCCTCTCTTCCAGCGCATTACCCATGAGCCGGACATCGGGCGAATTACCAACAACGCCAAGGTCACTGACCATCATGCCATTATCCCCACCGTCCAACTTGAAAATCAGGACCTCGCCGAGCTGCCGGAGTCGGAGCAGAAAATTATCCGGCTTGTCGCCATGCGCCTTCTGAGCGCTACCGGTGAGAAGCACATCTATGATGAGACTTCGGTCACGCTCACCTGTGAGGGTTACGAGTTCAAGGCAAAGGGCAAAACGGTCGTGCAGGATGGATGGAAAGCCATTGAGCGCTGCTTCAAGGAAACACTCAAGAGCAAGGAAAAGGACGAGCCGGAGCGCTCGCTGCCATCTCTGAATGAGAAGGATATTCTCTCTTCTGTCGATTCCAGCGTCACCGAACATTACACATCCCCACCGAAGCCCTACACCGAAGACTCCCTTCTGTCGGCAATGGAGACCGCCGGAAATGATGCGTTTGATGATGATACCGAAAAGAAAGGGCTTGGCACTCCTGCCACCCGCGCCGGTGTCATCGAAAAGCTGGTCAAAGGCGGCTTCGTTGAGCGCAAGGGCAAATCTCTCGTGCCTACAAAGGACGGCAACAACCTTGTATGCGTCCTGCCCGAACAGATCACTTCTCCTTCCATGACGGCGGAATGGGAAAATACTCTGATGCAGATTGAGCGCGGCAATGCGGATGCGGACAAGTTTCTTTCCGGCATTGTGGGGATGACCTCCGAGCTGGTCAAAGCCTATCCCTTCCTCTCTGACGCCGAGGCAAACCGCTTCGATACCGGCAGAGAGTCCATCGGCAAATGTCCGCGCTGCGGATCGCCGGTCTATGTAGGCAAGGGCAACTACTACTGCTCGAACAAGGAATGCTCCTTCTGTATGTGGGAGGATAACAAGTTCTTTACGAGCAAGAAAAAGAAGCTGACCAAGAAAATCGCTGCCGAACTGCTGGACAAGGGTTGGTGCAGAGTAACCGGACTTTATACGCCGAAACGCCCGCAGCTCTATGATGCGGTGATCCGTCTGGATGACACCGGCGGCAAGTATGTCAGCTTCAAGATGGAGTTTGACCGATGACGCGCCCGCGATATATTGCCTCATGCAGCGGAGGCAAGGACAGCGTAGCAACCATTCTCCTTGCTGCGGAGAAAAACGAGCCGTTGGATGAGGTCATTTACAGTGAGGTGATGTTCGATCAGGAGATCAGTGGAGAAGTCCCGGAGCATCGGGACTTTATCCACCAAAAGCTCAAACCGTTCGTTGAAAATGAACTCGGATGCAAATTCACGGTTCTGCGAAGTGACAAAACTTACGATGATGTGTTCCATCACATTATCACAAGAGGACCTTATGAAGGGCTGCTCCGAGGTTTTGTCTGGCCGGGAAAGTGCGCGGTAAATCGGGACTGTAAAATGCCTCCACTCCGCAAGTACCACAAGGCTCAACCTGATGACACCCGCAGCTATGTAGGTATTGCATTGGACGAGCCAAAGCGTCTTGCCAGACTGAATAAGGAGAAGGACATCAGCCTTCTTGCAAAGTATGGCATGACGGAAGCGGATGCTTGGCGGCTGTGCGAGAAATACGATATGCTCTCGCCCTGTTACCAATATTCCAAACGCAACGGTTGTTGGTTCTGCCCGAACGCATCAACTTCTGAGCTTTCACACATGGTCAACCGTCACCCAGACTTATTTGAGAAGTTGATTGAATGGGAACATACAGATAATTTGTATCATCGCAGATTGACCAGAACGGAAACTCCGTCTGAGGTAAAAGCCCGTCTTTGGGGCAAATCTCAGCCGGAGTTTTCTATTTCAAATCAGTAAGATTGGAGGTTAGAAATGGCTGAAAACAGAAACGCCCAGCAAGTCCGGGAAATCACCGACAAGCTGGAACAGGGACTCAAGGAGCTGTTTGAATCCGAACGCTTCAAAGAGTACCTGAAAACGATGTCCAAGTTCTACAACTACTCGTTTAACAATACGCTTCTCATCGCCATGCAGAAGCCGGATGCGACGCTGATCGCCGGTTACACGGCATGGCAGCGCAACTTCGACCGCCATGTGATGAAGGGCGAAAAGGGCATCAAAATCCTTGCTCCTGCGCCCTACAAGGTGCAGGAAGAGCGGGAAAAACTCGACCCAGCAACGCAGAAGCCCGTTCTCGACAAGGACGGCAAGCCGGTCACTGAGACGGTTGAAGTGACCCGCCCCGCCTTCAAGGTGGTGAGCGTCTTCGATGTGTCCCAGACGGACGGCAAAGAGCTTCCCGATATTGCCGTAGACGAGCTGACAGGCAGCGTGGAAAACTACGCCGCCTTTTTTGATGCTCTCAAAGAGCTGTCTCCGGTCCCCATTGCCTTTGAAAACATCACCGATGGCGCAAAAGGCTACTTCTCTCATGTAGAAAACCGCATTGCCATTCAGGAGGGCATGAGCGAAATCCAGACCATCAAGACGGCGATCCATGAGATTGCCCATGCCAAGCTCCACGCCGTCACTCCCGGCGAAAAGGTTGCTCCCGAAGACAAGAAAGACCGGCGCACTAAGGAGGTCGAGGCAGAAAGCGTCGCCTATACCGTCTGCCAGCGGTACGGCATTGAAACCTCTGATTATTCCTTCGGCTATATCGCCGGTTGGTCCTCCGACAAGGAGACCAAGGAGCTGAAAGGCTCGCTGGAAACCATCCGCAAAACGGCGGCTGAGATGATCACCGGTATTGATGAAAAGCTCAAAGAGCGGCTTGCCGTGAAAGAACAGGAAGTCCCTACGCCGCTGCGGGATGCGGCGATTCCGGTTTATCGGGAAGCTGCGATGTATGCCTTTGAAGCCGGTGAGCTGAGTGCTTACCGTACTTCGATGCAAGCGAACATGGACTGTAAAGAGGCGATTGAGCAGACCATCAACGACTACTACGGCAACAACCGCCTTGCGGCGGAGTCCGCCGTTAAGAGCATCCTTGAGAAATTCTCGCCTGAGCGCGTCGCTTATGTCCTTGCGAATACCATCCAGCAGAAAGACCATGACGGGCGTATCTCCCGTGATTGCAAGGAATGGGCAAAGGGCATGGATGCCAGCCCGGATCATGCAACTCAACTCATTATTGACAGTGTAAATCCGGGGCTGGTCAGCCTTTTCACCGAAGAGTTTGTCCGGCAGACTGTCATCAGCAGAACTCAGGAACAGGCACCGGCTGAACAGAGCAAACCGGCTGTGCCGGAGAAGGCACTCAAAGAGCCGGAACAGGCAGTACCGGCGAAGCATCGCCTCACACCGGAGGAAAAGAAAATTAAGGAAGCCGTCATGGACACGCTCAAAGCGCAGATCGCCGGTCGCAACGACGGGATGCTGTCTACCTACCGCTCGTCCAATCAGTCCTTCAAGGTGATGGTGGAGCACAAGGTCAGGATTGAGGGCAACACCGTTACCCGGGATGGCGAGCCGATGTTCGCCATTCACCGCCGCCATTCTGCCAAGAAGGTGCAAGGCTGCTATCGAGAGCTGACACCGACGCTTGAATATATCGGAAAAGAGAAGACTCAGGAAGCAGCGCGGGAAAAGCCTTCTATCCGGGAACAGCTCCGTGCTGCGGCAAAGAGCCAGCCTGAGCGGAAAACGCCGGTTAAGCAGAAGTCCCACGATGTCGGTTTGGAGTGATGCCTATGAAGTTTGAAAACATCGATCTTGTGGATGCCCTTCGCCGGATTATGGACATCCACACCCAGAACTACAAGGAGGATTTTGAGCTGGACGCCGGGCTGCTTCACAGCCTTGCCGCTTCCCAATCCTCCGAGGACAAGCACCTTCTCTGGATGTCCCGTCCGAACGGCACTTACCTCCTGCCTGAGCGCGAAGTCTATGTGGAGGATTCCTACGAAAACAAAGTGTGGGAGTTTTACCATGAGCAAACCCGTGATCCCATCCTTGCCTACGCGGTTGAGATCAAGGGCGTAGAGGGCGATACCGTCAGAGGCAACCTCATTGAGCTGGACTATGCTGCCCATGTGGAGAGGATGCAAAAGCTCACCGTTCCGGTTGAGACAGTGGCAGTCTCCTTTAAGGACGATGCCACCTTTTATCTGCCTTTCCGCAGCTACCGGCGTGAAGCGATCCCGCTGGAAGAAAAGCACGGCGAGGTTGTGTCGGTGAGTTATCTGCCTGAGAATGCGACTGAGCTTGACATGATCCTCCGCCGTGAGCGCTTCAAAACGGGCTTCCATGCGAAAACCGGCAGTATTGAGGATCACATTCACAAGCTTGCCGTCCAGCATGGCGTAGCCCCGGTGCGGCGTGATTACCCGGATGCTGTCCTCCCCGTCCGCGTGGAAGGCTTTGCCGAAGCTGGCGTTCGGGTAGGGCGCCGACAGCGCCCAGAAGGGCGGCACAGGGCAGTCGAACTCCTCGCGCCGGTTGTGCATCTTAATGCTGTGGTACAGCTCAAAATCCCCGTTGTACCAGATCCATCCTGCTCCTGTCATATGCCATTCCTTTCTGTTTTTCCGGTTTTCTTGGCGGCTACCGCGCGGCGGGCTGCATCGCACAGTGCCTCCGGCGTCAGCCCGTACAGTGCCAGCAGCTCCGGAACCTTGCCGGAGCGCCCGAAGCTGTCGCGCACCCCGACGCGCACCATCGGGACGGGGCAGTTTTCCGCCAGCGTTTCGGCGACGGCGGAGCCGAGCCCGCCGATGATATTGTGCTCCTCCGCCGTCACGACCGCGCCGGTCTCGGCGGCGGCTGCGCACAGCAGCTCCGTATCCAGCGGCTTGACCGTATGGATATTGATGACGCGGGCGGAAATTCCCTCTGCCGCCAGCGTATCGGCGGCGGTCAGCGCCATGGATACCAGGATGCCGTTTGCCACGATGGTGACATCGGAGCCGTCCCGCAGAACCTCGCCCTTGCCGATCTCAAAGCGGTAGGTGTCGGGATCGTGGAGAACCGGCACTGCGTAGCGTCCGAAGCGCAGGTAGCAGGGACCCGTCATTTCCAGTGCCGCCTTCAGCGCGGCGACCGCCTCCACCGCATCGGCGGGGCTGATGACGGTCATGCCGGGCAGGACGCGCATCAGCGCGATATCCTCCAGGCACTGGTGGGTTGCGCCGTCCTCGCCGACCGTGATGCCGGCGTGGGTGGCGGCGATCTTGACGTTCAGGTGCGGGTATGCCACGCTGTTGCGGATCTGCTCGAAGGCGCGTCCGGCGGCAAACATGGCGAAGGAGGACGCGAACACGGGCTTTCCGGCGGCGGCAAGTCCGGCGGCGACGCCGATCATGTTGCCCTCGGCGATGCCGCAGTCAAAGAAGCGGTCGGGGAAAGCCTTTGCAAAGTAGCAGGTCTTGGTCGCCTCCGCAAGGTCGGCGTCCAGCACCGCGAAATCGTGATCGGCACCCAGCTCGCACAGTCCGCGCCCGTATGCCTCTCTTGTGGCGACCTTGTCGCCTTTTTTCAGTCCGTTGATGTACCCCATGCCTTCTATCCCCCTTACAGCTGTGCCATATGCGCTCTGATTTCCCCGACTGCCTGCCCGTACTGCTCGTCATTCGGGGCGGAGCCGTGCCACTTGACCTGATTCTCCATGAAGGAGACGCCCTTGCCCTTGACCGAGTGCGCGATGATGACGGTCGGCTTGCCCGGGACGGTCTTTGCCTCGTCAAGGGCGCGCCGGATGGAGTCAAAGTCGTGCGCGTCCATGGTGACCACGTGTGCGCCGAAGCCCTCCAGCTTCTTCTCGTAGGGCGCGGGCGCCAGGATGCGGTCTATGGGGCCGTCTATCTGCAGTCCGTTGTAGTCGATGACCACGCACAGGTTATCCAGGTTATAGCGGGCGGCGAACATCAGCGCCTCCCAGACCTCGCCCTCCTCGCTCTCGCCGTCCCCGATCAGGGTATAAACCCGGTACCCGCTGCCGTTCAGCCGTGCGGCAAGCGCCATGCCGCAGGCGGCAGAGATACCCTGCCCCAGCGAGCCGGAGGACATATCCACGCCCGGGATATGCTTCATATCCGGGTGCCCCTGCAGGAAGGAATCAATCCTGCGCAGGTTTGCCAGCTCCGACACCGGGAAATATCCCCGCAGAGCCAGCGCCGCGTACAGTGCGGGGGCGGCGTGTCCCTTGGAGAGGACAAAGCGGTCGCGCTCCGCCCACGCGGGGTTTGCGGGGTCTATGCGCATCTCGGAGAAATACAGGTAGGACAGAATATCGGCAATAGACAGGGATCCTCCCGGGTGCCCGGAGGCGGCGGCATGCGTCCCCTCCAGAATACCGAGTCGTATCCTGTCTGCCTGTATAGCCAGATCGCGCTTTTTTGATGCTTCCATACTGATTGTTTCCCCTTCCGTACCGCCCGCGGGCGGTTTTCCGTATCCGTTTTTTGTGTGTGGGTGCCGCCGCGCGGGCGGTACGGAAGGGGAAACAATC
>ENA-OZDC01000997-OZDC01000997.1-human-gut-metagenome-genome-assembly--contig:-NODE-997-length-11799-cov-3.776141_pt1 | contig 11799 bp, 5 predicted proteins | sample MGYA00244082_ERZ653570 | MGnify/ENA primary metagenome ERZ653570 (study PRJEB26926, sample SAMN06164919) | human gut metagenome | biome: ENVO:00009003; feature: ENVO:2100002; material: ENVO:00002003... | reverse complement strand
CGTGGGCTCGGAGATGTGTATAAGAGACAGCCGTCAGTCGCGTCGCGGCGACCAGACGCAGGTCGAGCGTACTGTTCGGAGAAAAAGTGCATCCCGAGAGATCCAGTACGCCTTCGAGCGACGACAGGTCGTCGATCGACAGGTCGCCTGAAATGGCTTTGAGCGCCGGAAGGAATTCCCCGAAATCCTTGATCGCGGGGAGCGTTGCCAGGCTAACGTCGCCGTCGAAACGCTCCGCTTTCGGGAAGGATAATGTTTCGATGGCCGGACACCCCGTAATTTCGAGCGATCCGGCGTCGGTGAGTGCCGGCAGCAGGACCGATCGCAAAATAGGGCAGTCGGTGACGGTGATGTTCCCGGTGGTTTCGATCAGCGGAAATTCGAACGTATTGGCCAGAGCGAGATGTTCGTAGCGAAGCGCTCCGGCCTGGGTCAGAACACCGAACGTGGTGCCCAGTCCCGATAACCGGTCGAAGCGGGAGAGGGTAAGCGTCCCGTCGATGCGTTGCAGTTTCGGAAAATACATCTGTTCGCACGGGGCTTTGGCTTCGTCTGCGGTCGTTCCGATCAGCGTCATATTCCCGGCAACGGTGGTCAGCTCGTCGGCCGTCAGTTGGAGCAGGGCGTCCGACTGGAGGACGAAGTGCCCGGCGACGCTTTGCAGGGATTTGAAATCCGCCGTTTGCAGAGCCGTGCCGTAGACGCACAGGTCGCCTTTGATCTCTTTCAGGGCCGGGAGTGAAAGCTGCCTGAGCGTTTCGTTGGGATGGGCCGCGCTGCCGATCCGCAGCGATTCGCAGGCGGTCAGGTTTTCCAGTCCGGCCAATGTTTCACCCGTATAGGCGGCGGTGATCGTCAGGTCGCAGCGGACCGAAACGAGGTTTTTCAACCCGTCCAGATTCGTGACGGGGTTTTCTTCGTCCTCGCCTCCGATGGTGAGGTTGCCTTCGACGGTGTTGATTCCGCTCCGGGCGAAAGCGTCCACTTCGGCCTGCGTCCGAAGTGTCAGACTGCCATCGGTCGCAATGTCGGTGCGCTCTACCGTATAGAGGTAGGTGCGGTCGTTTTGATTGTCGTAGGAGCTGACCAGAAACTGCCACTCCTGGTCCCAGTCGGCGACAGTCGCCGGGTCGGGGTAGATCGAGGCGTGCTCGCATAATTCGTAGGATACCTGCGCGTCTTCCAACGATACGTTGTAGGGGATGCTTACCGTAATCCGGCCGTCGCGGATGACGGCCGGGTAGGTGTCGGCGCCGGTAGTCAGCGAAAACGATACTATGTAGTTGTCGCTGCCCCAGGGCAGTTCGGTCTTCTCTTCGCTGCATGCCGTGCACAGTAGTGCGAGGCAGCAGATTATACCTGTTATTTTCATATTCCCGCCTATTTGCCCTGGTTGATGTTTTCGTCCGTAAATCCGAATACCTCCGTGGAGTTCTCGCCCAGCCAGCCGGCTTTGGCATTGACGCCGGTCTGTACTCGGATGAAGTCGATGTATTTGAGGTCGGCGGGCTGTCCGTTCTTATCGACCGCGTTCGAGATTTTGAAATAGACCTTCATGGCGCCTGCTGCAGCATTGTCGTCCTCCGAAAGACGGTCGTTGCCGAAATTGTCGGCGTAGCCCCAGTCGTATTCGCCATTGACCCAGTAGGAGCCGTTGCCCGACTGGTCGTAGGTGCGGCTCTTCAGGCAGGGACCGTAAAGCGTATAGCTGTCCGTGCCGATCCACGCCGGGTAGTAGCTGGGCTGGTCGTGGTACTGTTTCAGGTAGTCGATCTTGCCCTTGACGCCCTGGTTGTCCTTCCATTGTACGTCGGCTCCCGAGTAGGTCGGCCGGTAATAGGTGACCGCGTAATCCTGAACGGTCTCCTCCTTGCCGAACTCCGATCCTTTGAGTTCGTACCATTCGTCGTCGGGCAGGGTGTTGCCGTTGGTGTCCTGCATCACATAGACGATACCCGGTTCGGATGAACCCTTGAAGGCGTTGCCCGTGATCGAGAAGTTATAGCCTCCCTTGTATCCGGACGAGGAGTTGTCGATGCTGTGGTCGAAGCCCACGACGATGTAGCCGCCCCAGCCGCCGAGCGATACCCAGGTGTTTTTCCGCATCCGTTTTTCGGCGTAGGCGACTGCCGCTTCGGGGGTGGTCTCCGTACCGGTGAATCCGCCCGAAACCAGTTCGTTGATGAACTGTCCCGGGGCCGGCGTATATTCGTACACCCGGTTCCACGTCGCGCTGCTGGCTCCCGAAGCCGGGCGGCGGTGCGACTCTTCTTCGCCGTGGCATTCGACGGTGAACTCCAGCGTAGCCCGGGTTTCATTGGTGCGCGTGATGCACTTCGAGAGGGTCACTTCGGGTTCGTCGGTGGTGTCCGTTACGGTGAAAACGATCTTTTTGATCCCTGTTTCGGTCGGGGTATAGGTGTACGAAAGCTCGGTCCCGACCTCTTGTCCGTCGATCGTCCAACTGAACTTGGGGTTGGTGCCGTTCCAGATGGATGGCTGCAGAGTGATCGTGCGGTCGAGCGATACGGTGCGGGTCAGACCGTCGTATTTGCGTCCGATAGGTACCGCCGTAGCCGATACCGCCAGTGCATCGACCACCTCCACCTCGATTGTCATTTCGTCCGAGCCGTCCTCGTTTTCCGTGCGCAGAGTGACTTCGTATGTTCCGGCGACCTCCTCGCAGAATTCATAGACGGCCTCATCGCCGACCGGTTCGGCTTCGGCGGCACCCGGACGGCGCAGCGTCCAGAGAAAATTGCTGTTCTCGGCCGACTGTACGGTGGGCGCGAATTCGTATTTGCGTCCTTTCACGACCTCCAGCCCGTCGGTCTGCATGGGGAAAGAGATCAGGGGCGGCAGCAGCTCCTGTACCTCGACGAGAACCGTTTCGACGGTCGTGCCGTTCGGGGTGGTTACCTCCAGGTCGATGTAGTAGCCGTTGACGCCTTCCGAAATTTCATTGCCGGAGTCGAACCGGTAGGTGAGCTGCGGTTCGGTCGAGATGATTTTGCCCGTTTCTTCCAGTTTCCATGAGTAAACGGCCCGATCGACGAACTGGTAGGAGGGCGTAATGGTGAACTCCCGGCCGACCTTGACGGGATAGACGGCCGGGTCGGTGTCGAACGTGATGATCGGCACCTGTTCGACATCGGTGGTGATGAGCTCGTCCTTGTTGCAGGCGACCGCCGTCAGAGCGAGCAATATGAAATAGATCCGTATTTTGTTCATGGATGATGATTCTTATTATATGATTAGCGCCAGCAGAAGGCGCCGGGGATGATCCCGACATAGAATTCGTCGAGCAGTTCGCCGTCGGGCGAATAGCGCAGTACGACACCGTTCTGCACGTAATCGATCGCGTCGGCGATATAGACTTCCGAATTGACGGGGTTGATCGTCAGTCCGTAGTAGAGCGTATTGTTGTAGGGAAGGAATGGTTTTACCGGAAACTTGTCGGCCGTTACCGGCAGGCGCCAGACCGCCTTGTTGATGAAGTAGATCGTGTCGCGTGTGCCGTTGAGCTGCACTTCGGAGGGCCAGTCGCCGAATTTGAACTTGAACTGTTTCTCGATCTTGCGGGTTGCGGCGTCGATGCAGTAGAGCGATGGCGCCTCGTGTCCGTAGGGCGAACCTTCGTAGCCACCGTCGGTCACCGTCCAGATCTTGTTGTACTTGTCCATGACCAGCGAGGTGGGCTGGATGCCCACGGTGATCTGGTCGCAGACCTTGTCGGTTTCGGTGTCGATCACCAGGATTCGGTTCTGGTACGACCAGCAGTTGGTGAAGACGTATTTGTCGTATTGCACCATCTGTTCAGTCGAACCGGTTTCGAAATCCATATCCGTTTCGACATAGCCGGTGATCTGGTAGGTCTTGGGATTGACGATGTAGATGCGCGGATCCCAGATTTGGGTGACGTAGGCTTTTTCGTCGCTCAGGAAATGGATGTAGCGGGGCGAAGTGAAGCCCGTGATGCGTCCCACCTCCTTGAAGGTGTTGATGTCGATCGCATAGATCACGCCCGAGTTGTTCACTACGATCCAACCGATACCGTTGCGGATGACCATCGACTGCGCGACGTCGCCCAACTTGATGGCGTTGGCTCTGGCGAAAACTTCATTCTCGACATGTTTTTTCTCCGGATCGTAATAGGAGAGCGAGGCATTGCCGTACATGAAATTCCCTTCGTTGGTGATGAAGAGCCCCTTGCCGGTCACCTCGTCGCCCGAACCTGCGTTGTCGATTTCGAAATCCTCTTTCTCTATCGGACCGTAATCCATGCACGACACGGCCAGCGCCGCGCATGCACAGATTACGATTCCTCTTTTCAACCCATTGAACATAATTCTATTTGTTTATCCATTCGTCCGAGAAACGGTAGGCGAAATCCACGCCTGCCGGACTCGCTTTCTTCTGATAGAAGCTCGAAAACTCCAGGGCATCGCTGCGCGATACGTCGTAAACGTGGATACGGCTGTTCGTATAGCTCGATTTTCCGACCCACAGTTGTTCGGTCGTCGGGTGTACGCCCATGTAGCCGTAGATGATGGATCCTCCCGAACTTTCCGCATCGAGGGCTGCCGTGATGTAGTCCCAGTTGACCCTGCCTGTTTCGTAGTTGTAACGCATCGCTTCATAGGCGCTGAAGTCCTGTTTGCCGATGAAATAGAGGTGCGGCTGCGTGAAACTCGCACACATCTGCACTGTCGGCGAAGCCGTGCCCGTGCGCAGTTCGATCTGTTCGGGCAGGTTCGTTTCCGAAACGACCTCGCCGTTCGCGTCCAACGCTACGATCATAGCCGGTTTGGTGAAGCTCGCCGCACCGGTCATGCCCGAGTTTCCGGTAAATTCGCCCGTAAAGATAGCATAAATTTTCCCATCGTAACCCTTTGCGAGGTCTTTCACCTGGCGGTTTTCGTAGGTGACGGTTTTGATTACGGCATCCGTCGCGGGATCGAGGACGATCACCGAATTGCCCCGTCCGGCGAAGACCTTGCCGCGCGAGAAGACCATGCGGGCCTTGGTCGCCCCCGTCTTCGTGAAAGCACCGAATGTTCCCGGAATGTCGCTCGTGCGGATGATGTTGGTCTGAAGGTCCACGATGCGGATGCCCGAATGAGATTCGTTGTCGGCCGTGGAGTATTGGATATAGGCCTTTTCGGGACTTACGACCACGATGTGCTGCGGCCAGCAGAGGGTCGATTTTGAACTTTGGGTGGCACCCGTAGAGGTATCGACGTTTGCGTAGAACTGCATGTCGCGTGCCACGAGGCGTTTCATCGTGTGGGCATCGCAGACGACGAAGCGTCCGTCGCCGTTGAATGTGGTCCCCATGCTGCTTGTCTTGCCGTTTTGGGTAATGAAGTAGATCTTGCCGTTGGCCATGTACATATCCTGAAGGACGTTGCCGATTTCGTTGTCGTTGATCTCCTCGTAAACCTTTTCATGATAGCGCATGTGTTGGTCGAAATAGACGATCGTGCCGTTCTCCGAGGTCATGTTGCCCTCTATGAGGACGAACGTGCCTTCGGGATGGGTGAAGTCGAGCACGTAATACTCCTGTGAGAGGATCGGCTTGCCGTCGGACCGGATCGTTACGGTGTTTTCCAAATCCATTCCGTCGGTGTATTCCGCAGGAGGAGCGATCAGGAGCGAACGCCGTGCGATGTCGAAATCGGCCGTCCAGCCTGCCGGTGCCGATGTCATTTCGACCGTGGGAATCCATCCTCCGGCCGTCAGTGCATACGCTTCCGAAGCGCCGTATTTCATACAAACGGGTTCGTCCGAATCCTCCAGCCCCTGAATTTCGAGGCTGCCTCCGTCGCGCTTGGCGATTTCGGTCGTCAGGCGGTAGATACGGCCCGCTTCGAAATTGCGCCCGGTTTTGGTCTCGGTATAGACGCTGCCGTCGGCGAAGGTGTAGGTTACGTGTATTTCCTCTGCGCTGCAATCCGCCGGATAGACGACCGCTGCGGCGAATACGCTCGCGGTGCTGCTCGTCGCGGGCAGTTCGACACCCTCCTTGCCGAACGAAAGCGTTACGGCGTTGTTCGCATCGGTCGCATCGCTGAATCCGGTGCCGTCGAAGGTGCGCGTACCGGTCAGTACGGTCGAGGCGTCGGTCGCTGCCAGCGTGACGGAAACGAGCTTCTCCTTCACGTCCTGCGACCAGGGGTTGAACCAGACGTAAGCGGTGGCGTGCGAGAGGGTGAATCGTCCTTCGGAGTCGGTCGTGGCATAGCCGAAATCGCCGTTCGGTCCGAGTTGCAGTTTGCCCGGCTCCGCCTGGCGTTGTTCGGTCGGAACGACGGCTTCGGCGTCGGTGCCGGTCATGTTGTAATAAATCCGGTAGGGTGCAGCCCCCGGGAGGTTCGTGAATCCGAAGTCGGCGACATTGCCGTCCGTTCCCGCTTCGGCGCTCTGTACGCCGCCTGCCCAGATTCGGTCGCCGGTGCTCCATTGAAATTGAATTTCGGTCCCGTCGCCAGGCACGAATTGGGTGCGGCTCGCGGTGCCGGAAATACCCGTGAGGGTTACCTCCCGTCCGGGTTGGGGACCGACTTCGGGAAGTTCCTCGATGTCCGAGGTGCAGGCCGCCAGGCCGAGTCCTGCGAGGATGTATAGTAATTTTTTCATGGCGATTCGATTAAATGCGGATGAAAATGCCTGCAATCCGGGGAGGATTGCCGACATTTTCACCGCGCGATCATTCTATTTTAGTGTTAGCCTTCCACATCGTATTTGAAGGCGAATCCATAAGTTGAGGAGGTCAATTTAACCCACGAAGAGTCGGCGTAGGCTCCCGTACCGCCGACCGGATCGGCCGATTTCGGAAGGTGGATGATCCGGTTCTCAGCAGGGACGTCTTTGCCTGCAACGGGACTCCAACCGCCGCCGAAGGGACCGGTACCGTAGTCGTCCTTCAGGGTCGGCGGGGTAGTTGCCCGACAGATGATGTCACCCAGCAAGGGGCAGCCTTTCGAGTAGCCGACGAAACAGTATGCTTCGAGTGTTTTCATATTCTTGCCTAACGAAATCTTAGCCAGTTTTGGACAATCTCCGAAGGCATTCTGCCCGAGTGTTTCCGTGGCATCCGGGAGGATGATCTCGGTCAGCTCTCCGCAATTTTGGAATGCGGAATTCTCGATCGTTTTTACACCCTGACCGAAGTTGATCGTTGTCAGCGAGCAGCCGTTGAATGCGCTTGCTCCGATCTTCGTGACGGAATTGGGCAGGGTTACGTCGGTCAGTTTGGTGTTCTGGAACATGTAGTTGCCGATTTCGGTCACACCCTCCTCGACAGTCACGCTGACGAGCGATGCGCAGGAGTCGAAAGCGTTCGATCCATAGCTGATGCCTTTCAGTAGCGTTACCGAGGTCATGCCCGTTTTTTGGAAAGCGGCCGAAGCGGTTTTCGTTACGTTCTGCGGGAATACGATGCCTGCGAGGTTCGCATTCGATTTGAACGAGTTAGGGAAGGTTTCCGATTCGTAAACGACTTCCGAGAAATCCACCGTAGCCGGAGCTGCGAGTGCTTTCACGGCATCCGCTACGGCCTTCATCTGTTCTGCCGTCATCACCGTATTGTCACCGGCCGTCTTGACGTACAGCGTAGTGAAGGTTTGCGGAATTTCTGATTTCCAGGGATCTTCGCCGGAAGTGCGGTAGTAAAGGCCTTCGCTCAGGTAGTCGGGACCGAGCGCCTCCATCGTATAGCCGCTGGCGGCTGTGGTCCAGGAGGAGTAGGCTTCGACCGATGCTACGTGGAACGTTTTGCTGCCTTGTACCGAAGTACCCGCGCCGGAGAAACTGTCGGCCTGTACCGCAGGGGCCGTCGTCGGTTCCGCATAGACGTCTGCGAGCAGTGCGGCGTTTTCGAAGGCCTTGCTGCCGATCGAAGTCAGCGTGTTGCCCGAGATGGTCAATTTGGTCAGCTTCGACCAGTCGGAGAAAGAACCCGCACCGATCGTCACGATCGTTTTCGGAATGGTCAGGTTTTCGATCGCGTCGTTCGTTGCGAAGGCATTGTCGCTGATAGCGGTGAGGCCTGCACCGAATTGGAGCGTAGCGATATTGGGGTTGTTGCTGAAGGCTCCGTCACCCAGCGTGGTAACGTTGTCGGGCAGGGCGAGTGCCGTCAGGCCGCAGTCGGCGAAAGCACGATCGCCGAGGGTTGTCACGCCAGAACCCAATGTCAGGGTCGCCAGCTTGGAACAGCCTTCGAAAGCGCTCGCGCCGATTGTCTGAACCGAAGCGGGAATGGTGACGGTCGTAATAGCCGTACAGCCGGCGAACATTTCGGCCGGGATGGTCGTTGCCGAACCGAGGGTAATGGCCGTGAGTTCGGTACAGTCGCGGAAGCTCTTTTCGCCGAGTGTCGTGGCAGAAATTTTTGCCGAGGTAAGACCGGTACCGGCGAATGCCTCGGTTCCGATGTTTTCGATCGCAGATAGGCTTGTTTCGACGAGTGCGCTACACCCTTTGAACGCTTTGTCGCCGACGGTTTTAACACTCGACGGCAGGGTGAGGGATGCCAGCGCTGTACATCCTTCGAACGTGCTTTCGCCGATGATTTCGACACCGGTCGGAACGGTCGCCTTGGTCAGGGCCGTACAGCCTTTGAAGGCTCCGGCTGCGATCGATGCCGTATTCTCGAAGAATTTGATCGTGCCCAGTTTGGCGTTGCCGGCCAATCCTGTCGGGAACTCCGTGGCTTCGAATTTCGCCATGTTCAGATCGAGTGTCACGGGAGCGGACTGTGCCGAGATTTTGGTGATGACGGTATTGAACTGGCTGGCGGTAAGGGCTGCATCGTCGCCTACGGTGCGCACATACAGTGCGGTGAATGTCGCGGGCAGGGTCGGAACCCAGTCGGTCTCGCGCGAAGCACGATAGTAGATGCCGTCCGTCAGTTGCTGGTCGTTGATGTCCTGCAGCGCATATCCCTGCGAGGTCACGTCCGTCCAGGCCGTTTCATAGGCATCGTAGGATGCAGCCGGAACATAGAGGATTTTTGCACCTTCCACTTTTCTGCCGGCGCTGCCGAAAGCGGAGTTTCCCAGCGAGGGCGCATTCTCGGCCCGGCAGGTAATGGTTTGCAGATTGCTTGCCGAAATGAAGGCGTTGCGTCCGATCGAGGTCACCTTTTCGCCCAGATCGATCGAGGTGACGTTGGCACAGTTCCAGAAGGCGTAATTGGCGATCGCGGGGATATCGATAATAATGCGGGTGAAGGCGCTGCAACCGCCGAACGAGCGCTCGTCGAGCGATTTCAGCGTTTCGGGGAAGGTTACGTCCTGCAACTTGCCGCAGTTGTAGAAGGCGTCGTTGCCGACAGTCTCCAGCTTGGAGGGCATATTGATTGTCGTGAGGGCCGAACATGCGTTGCACAGGTTGGCCGGAATTGCAGTCAGTGCATCGGGAAACTGTATGCGTTCCAGTGATTTGCAGTTCTTGAATACGGATGATTCTATTGTAGTCACGCTTTCCGGGATCGTGATCTCTTCGAGTCCGGTCGCTTCGAATGCTTCGGCTCCGATGCTCTTCAGTGTCGAGGGCAGGGTTACATCGGTCAGAGCTGTGCAACTGTCGAATAAGAATCGTGGAATTGCTTCCACACCTTCGGGAATTACGACCGATGTCAGCAATTTGCAGCCGTAGAACGCATAGATGTCCAATGTGCGCACCGAGGAAGGAAGCTCGATGGATTCCAGTTTGGCACAGTTGCGGAAGCAGTTCTGCCCGATGGCAGTCAGGCCTTCCGGAAAGGTTACCCGCGTCAGGTTCTCACAGCCGTAGAAAGCCCCGGAATTGTAGGTGCTGGGAGTGAAAGTCTGGATATTACGGGGCAGTGCGATCTCCTGAAGATTGGTCTTGCGGGTGAAGTCCATCGGAAATTCGGTCGTGGCGAAGGTAGCTTCACCCAGATCGATGACCGCACCGTTTGCGAGGTTGCCTGCAATCGAGGTGAGTTCTTCGGCCGAGAGGGTCGATTCGCCCAGGGTAACGACTTTCAGGTAGCCGATCGGCTCGGTCGGCAGCTCTTCCGCAACACCGGCTTCGGTCATGAAGAATGCGCCGGAGCTTTTGCAGTCGGCTTTGGCGATCTGCGTCGAGAGGCGCAGCGTGTGGCCCGGGGTGAGTGTTTTGCCTGATTTGGTTTGCAGATAAACCGAACCATCGGCGAATTTATAGACGATCGAAACCGTTGCCGTCGAAAGATCGGCGGGGTAGAGCACCATGGCGGCGAACACGTCGGTATCGTTGCTCTGCGAAGGCAGGGCGACACCCTCTTCGCCGAACGACAGGGTGACGGACGAAGAGCCTTTGCAGTCGCCCAGCTTTCCGTCGGCGAAAGCGGCTTCGCCGGCGATGGTCTGACCGCCCGATACGCTCAAGGTGATCGAGAGCAGGTTCGAGGTGACGTCGCTCGAATAGGTGTCGAACCAAACGTAGGAGGTCGCATGCTCGAGCGTAAAGGTTCCGTTTTGTGCCGTTGCATAACCGAAGTCACCGTTTTGGCCCAGGTTCAACTCTCCGGCTGCCTGCTGTGTCTGCTCGGCCGGAATCAGGGCTGTTGCGGCTGCCGGGCCGGTCAGGTTGTAGAATACGTCGTACGTGTCGGCCGTTTCGAGGGATTCGAAAACGAATGTCGCCTGGCTGCCGCCTTCGGCGATGGCTTCGCTTCGGGTATTGCGTGCCCAGATGTAGTCGTCGGCGCTCCAGAGGAACGGAACGGCTCCGTCTTCGGCTCCGCCGAAACCGGTGCGAGTGCCCCGGCCGGAGAATCCGGTCAGCACGACCTGTGCATTTTCATCAGGGGCGGGGGCGATAGGTTCTACGTCCGCATCTTTCGTACATCCTGCGAATGCGAGCAGGAATGCGCACAATATGTATAAGTAGTTTTTCATCGGTAATCTCCTTTTTATCCGTTAGTTCCACTCTTCCCATTCGCTCGATCCGGCGCCTGCGCCGCCGAGGATTTCATCGGTGGCGAGTACCTGAACCTTGGCTATGACCGTTGCGGTAGCGCCTACGGCTACGACGGATACTTCACCCGAGGTTTCGGCATATACGTTCTCCTTGGCAGGGGCTGTGATGGTCAGCACATCGCCTTCGAGCCAGGCGCGCCAGCCGTCGGGTTTGGCGATGGCGAGGTTTTCAACGCCTTTTTGGGTAACGGCGAGGTCCTGCGAAGCGCCGAATTTCAGCGTCAGCGATGTGCGCTCGATGACGAAATTCACCTCCTTGGCTTTGGGCAGAACGATCTGATCGCCGTTGGTGAGCGTGAAGGTTACGTTGTCATCGTCCTGTACGACGCTTTTGAAGAAAGAGTCGCCGTCTTCTCCCTTATCGCCGTTCGCACCGTCCTTACCGACCGCTTTGATCGGCTGTCCGTCTTCGCCTTTGATGGTTTCGCCGTCGATCTCCCAATAGCCGTCCTTGTTGATGGTCGGGGTTTTACCGTTTTGGCCCGCAACCGGAATCTTGTTCTGGTTATCGTCGAGCAACCACTGGTCATCGCCGCCCAGCGTCCAGTAGTAGATGCCTTCGAACTGTGCGATTCCGATGACCGGAGCCGCTGCGCCGTCCTTGCCGTTGTGCAGCGTGATGGTCTTGCCGTCATTGAAAGTGATCGTACAGCTTCCGTCTGCCGCTTCGGTGTAGTTGGTGATGAATTTGTTCTCGTTCAGGGCGTCGATGATCGTCTTGAGCGAGTTGACCTGTTCCTTCATCGAAGCGATCTCCCTGTCTCTTATACACATCTCCGAGCCCACGAGACCGTACTAGATCTCG
>ENA-OZDC01000994-OZDC01000994.1-human-gut-metagenome-genome-assembly--contig:-NODE-994-length-11813-cov-8.454669_pt1 | contig 11813 bp, 10 predicted proteins | sample MGYA00244082_ERZ653570 | MGnify/ENA primary metagenome ERZ653570 (study PRJEB26926, sample SAMN06164919) | human gut metagenome | biome: ENVO:00009003; feature: ENVO:2100002; material: ENVO:00002003... | reverse complement strand
TGCATGTGTTAGGCACGCCGCCAGCGTTCATCCTGAGCCAGGATCAAACTCTCTAAAAAATTGTATTAACTCGAACCTTTCGGCTCGCTTTAATCATTCTTCAAAGTAGCTCTTTAGCTCTTTTACTTTATCCAAGAAATTTCTCAATTTCCCGAATTTACTGTTCGTACTTTCGTACTTCTAAAACTCTTTAAGTCTTTCAACTTTTAGAATCTCAGGGTTCCTTGTTTTTTGTCGTTGTTTAATTTTCAAGGTCCATTGTGCTGTTCTCCGTGATTATCGGAGGGCTTATATAATAACATAAGCTAACGAAATTGTCAAGTGCTTTTTTCAAACTGTTTAATCAAAAACGTTGAATTATCAAGCGTTCTGTTCAATTTTGTTTCCGTGTCTCTCGCGACAGCTTTGATATAATATCACAGCGCAACCCAAAAGTCAACACTTATTTTTAAAAAAATCAAATTTTTTTCAAAACAGATTTTATCTGTCAATATTTAGTATATGTCTTTTTGTGACACACAATTTATGTGTATAAAAGTGTCACGCATGAAAACAATAATTCCGTAAGCGAGCACTTAAACAGATAAAAGGTCGGTAAATTATTATGAAGATGAATTCTCCCAGTGCAAAATTCAAAAAGATGTTAGCCGTGTGTCTTGCCGCCGTGCTGCTTTTTGTCGTAGGCTCGATAGCGGTATACAAGCAGAGTGCAAGCCACAGCACCGAAGTGTTATCAAAAACGGGCTCTCGCGGCGAAGAGGTCAGACAGATACAAACCAAGTTGAAATCTAAGGGAATATACAGTGGATCCGTTGACGGTATTTACGGCACACTCACCAAAGACGCGGTAAAGAAGTTTCAAAAATCCGCTGGTCTTGCTGCCGACGGCATTGCGGGTCCGAAAACATTGTCGGCACTCGGAATCGGTTCTGCGTCCTCGGGACAATACAGTTCGAGCGACATATATCTGCTTGCAAAGGTGATTGCAGCCGAAGCGAGAGGCGAACCGTATATAGGTCAGGTTGCAGTGGGTGCGGTTGTTCTGAATCGCGTTCAGCACGCGTCTTTTCCGGACTCAATAGCCGGAGTAGTCTATCAGCCCGGAGCATTTTCCTGCGTAAACGACAGCAACTGGAGCACAGAGCCTACGGCACAGTCAAGAAAGGCGGCTCAGGACGCAATAAACGGCTGGGATCCGTCGGGCGGTGCCATATACTACTATAATCCGGCAAAGACTTCAAATAAGTGGATACGCACAAGACCCGTTATACAGACCATAGGCGCACACGTATTTTGCAAATAAGCACGCGAGCTGCTTTTTGCACGTACAAAAAGCAGCTCATAGCCTATCCTATAAATAATTGAACCCAATACCTTACTCCGTTCACCTCATAGCAGCCGAAGCCGGCCTCCGTAAAATCCTCCGAGAGAATATTCTCTTTATGCCCGGAAGAATTCATCCACGCAGTCACCGTCGCCGAAGCAGACCGCGTACCGTAAGCAATGTTTTCACCGCATGTCATATAATTGACCGTAACCGCGGTAGAGCACATTGTGCCGTCGGGTCTTGTATGTGAAAAGCAGTTTTTCCTTGAAATTTCCTCGGCTCTTACCGCAGCATTTTCACACAGAGTATTGTTAAGAGCAATATCGGGTTTTCCGTTCGCGCGACGTTGCTGATTGCACAACTCGAGCATCTCGCGTTCAAACCCTTTTACGACAGTCGGCTCAGGAACGGCTGTCGTCTTAGGCGAAGTCTCTGTCCGAGTTTTTCTTTCCTCTTGCGTAGGCTTTACGGACTTTTGCGTTACCTTCGTTTTTTGAGGGTCGGCGGCCGTCTGCGGAGCATTAACCTCTGCCGCTGACTGCTTCTCAATTTCTGTTTCCGTCTCGGTTTCAAAATCCGACAGCACTTCCGTTTCCTGTGCCGCACTCGTACTTACGTCTTGCGTCGAAGGCTCTGTGCCGCCGCTGTTTTCTTTTGCGCATGACGCAAGCGCAAGGCACAAAACAATTACCGTTATAATTTTTTTCATTTTTATCACCGCTTTGATTTTACCACTTTACAATATTTTATACAACAAAAACGGGAAGTGTAAAAACACTTCCCGTTTAGCATAATATATACTGTAATGCCGATCAGCCTGCTATGGCATTGTAGAGCTGAGGTATAAACGTGCCGAGAATCGACGGCATAAACAGCGAGAATACCACAGACGTGACAAGCGTAAGCCCGACGCTCTGCAGATATGAGCCGACATACAGCACGGCGAATATCGGCGCGGCGATTATTTTCACAAAGAGATTTGACTTGCTCTTGCCGTAAATCTGCTCTTTGAGGGTAAGAGCGTCTTCTATCTGCGGGAACAGATTAGTAAGACACGAAATACCGACCCACAGAAATAAGAAGTTCGGAAAATTCGGTACTTTTGAATCTGCACTCATAAAAAATTCACCGAGATAGAAAATATTTACCGAGCCTGCCGCGGTCAGGATAAGACCTATCAGCAAATTGAAAAGGAACGGGAAGAAGCACACACCGAATGCGGTGCCTCTCTTTTTAATAAGCTCGTGCTCTATATGCCCGCACATCTCATTTGATCTCAAATATCTGCCGTCCTCTATCAGAACATCATACATACGGCATGAGAGATGCTCAAAAAAGCCCTGAAGGAACGTACCGACGATGGTTATATATTTTACTGTAAGATATACTGCTCTCATTCTACGTCATAAGCTCCTTTCAAAAGAATATCATCAAGCGTAACGGTACCTGCCTTGAAGCCGGTAACCTTATCGGACAGGCTGTAACCGCTGCCGTCCAAAAGCGATTCCATGCTGCTGTATGTGGCATCATCGTTTTTCAAAACAGCGCAAAGTGCCAAGGTATCTATAACCTCAAGAGAATTGCCGTTATCGTCATAAGCCTTTTTCGCCGTTTCTAAAGCCGTGTCGTAATCGTCCTTGAGGATATAGCAAAGTGCCTCCTGACGGTAAATCTCATATTTGACCGTGCAGTCATCCGGTGAAGCGTATTCTTCACATTTCGCTATTGCCGCGTCATAATCGCCCTTTATGCGCAGGCTTTCTATTTCAATAAGATCCGGCGACGGGTCCTCGGAATTATTGCTGCGGATTTTATCGCAGATTTCGGTGACGTCCTTGCCTGTTTTTGCGTAAAGATCGCCGAGGGCCGAACCGTAAAGCCAAATATACTGAGGATATTCTTCTTTAATCTTTTCAAGGTATTTGAGCTGTTCGTCGTTATCCTTATTGCAGATTACCGATATATAATATTCATAGTAATATACCATGGCCTTATTATACTGCGTGGCCTTAACGGATGACGTCGTCGCGGACGAAGTATTTGCCGTTGTATCCTCGGTATAAGGCTCGCTCTCAAGCGACACCAAAGCCGCCATAGCGTCGTCATACGGGAAATCCGAAGGATCGTTGACATCATACTTTGTAAGTATTGTATAAGCCTTGCGCACGGTGGCTATAAAATCCGCCGACTCGCCCATTGCTTTTTTAACGCTTCTGAAGTGCGGAAGAGACAGCTCCCAAGAATTTATATTGCCGCTCATAGAGTCAATATCCTGAAGGTAGCCTATGCGGTAATTTGCCATTATTTGGCGCTTATACACAAGCTCGCCCTTTATACCTGCCTTCTCCATTGCGGAAACCGTATCCTCATATGCGGTAACGGCTGAATCCATTTTCTTCTGCGAAACATATTTATCTGCCTTATAGACATCGTTTAAAACGCCCATACGCCCCGCAAATACATAGCCGCTGTAAAAAACAAGCGCAATAACAACAATGACAAAGAATATATTTAAGAAGCTGAACGGATAGTGACGAAGACCGAGATCACATTCTTCACAATACGGCGAATCGGGGTCGGCTTTTGTGCCGCGCCTTTTCTCACCGCAGCATTCGCAAAGCTCGGCTTCCGAAGGCTCCTCGTCATCATTTCCGGTCGAAGCCTCGGGGATATCCTCAAGCTCCTGTATAAGCTCGCCTTTTTCCTCTGCCTCCGCCTTGGTTTTGTCAAGCTCGCGCTGAAATGTAGCCGCAAGCTCTTCCATTTCCTTTTTGACATCCTCGGTATTGCGGTCAAATGTTGAGCCGTAGCTCTCGTCGTTTCCGCCGGATAAAGTCTTGTCTTTATTTTCGTCCAAGGGAAAATCCTCCTTGCAAATTATTACGGCGTTGTACCAAACAAGTACAATACCTCTATATATTAACACTTACTTTATGATATTTCAAACAAAATACGATAAATTCAGTTTTTGTTCACAAATTAAAAAGCGACTCCGTAAAAACGGAGCCGCCTAAGCAATATTCTGTTTTTTATTAAAGGCGCTTAATAACCTCGTCGCCCATACCCGAAGTCGATACCTTTCTAAATCCGTCTTTGTATATATCGGGAGTGCGAACATTTTCGAGTGCCGCGTTTACCGCGTTTTCTATATCCGCCGCAGCATCGCTCTCATCAAGAGAGTATTTGAGCATCATGGCTGCGGAGAGTATGGTGGCAAGCGGATTTGCGACGCCGAAGCCGGCGATATCCGGCGCAGAGCCGTGTATCGGCTCATAGAGTCCGAATTTTCCGTCCGAGAGCGAAGCGGAAGCGAGCATTCCTATCGAGCCCGATATCATAGACGCTTCGTCCGAGAGAATGTCGCCGAATATGTTTGACGTAACTATAACATCAAACTGCTTTGGATTGCGTACAAGCTGCATGGCGCAATTATCAACATACATATGGTTAAGCTCTACCTCGGGATAGTCCTTTGACATCTCGATAACCGTCTTTCTCCACAGTCTTGATGAATCGAGCACATTTGCCTTGTCAACGCTTGTGAGCTTTTTGCTTCTCTTCATTGCCATTTCAAAAGCGGTTTTAGCAATTCTCTTAATTTCGGAAACGGTGTACTTTTCGGTGTCATAAGCGTATTCCTCGCCGTTTTCGACACCCGTGCCGCGCTCTCCGAAGTAAATTCCGCCGGTAAGCTCGCGAACTATCATTATGTCAAGGTTACCCTCGGTTATGCTGTCTTTAATCGGCGACGCATCTTTTAAGGGGGCAAATATTCTTGCAGGACGGAGATTTGCATAAAGTCCGAGCGCACCGCGTATTCCGAGAAGCCCTGCCTCGGGGCGTTTATTGCCGGGAACACCGTCCCACTTAGGACCTCCTACCGCTCCCAAAAACACACAATCCGCCTTTTTGCAGGCATCTACGGTTTTCTGCGGAAGCGGCTCACCCGTCTCGTCTATGGCACAGCCGCCCATAAGCTCATAATCATAATTCATCTTAAAGCCGTACTTTTTGCCTGCTGCATCAAGCACTTTTACAGCCTCGTCGACTATTTCGGGGCCGATACCGTCGCCCTTTAATACTACAATATTATGTTCTCTCATATTACTTCCATATCCTTTCCTGCCGCTCACGGCACGTTTTGCCGAATAAAGCGAAAATATAAAACGCCGAATTGTGTTCAGGTAAAATGCCTTTGCCGCAAAAACTTATTGCTTTTTCTCAAATATCGGCTGCTGCGGCTCGCGCACAACATTCGGCTGACAACGGTTTATGGCACACAAAATACCCTTTATTGAAGCATAGTTTATGTTGTGTGAAATGCCTATGCCGAAAACGGCCTTGCCGTCGGGAGCTTCAAGCTCGATATAGGAGCAGGCCTTGGCGTCCGCGCCGATTGAAATCGCGTGCTCCGCATAGTTCTTGAATTTGTATCCTGTGATTCCCACGTGCGACAGAGCGTTAAAGAACGCCTCTATGGGGCCTGAACCGACGCCCTCGATAGATACCGGCTCGTTTCCGTTATATTTTATGGTACCCGTAAAATGCACCCTGGTACGAGACTCGCTCTCAAGCTTTTCTTCGCTGAATTTATGGTTGAGAAGCTTATAAGGTCCGCAGACATTGCGATATTCTTCACAGAACAGCTCAAATACCTCATCGGCTCTGAGTTCCTTACCCTTTTCATCACAGGCCTTTTGAACGACCGCTCCGAATTCGGGGTGCATGGCCTTAGGCATCGCAAATCCGTATTCCTGCATAATATACGCGGCACCGCCCTTGCCGGACTGACTGTTTATACGGATTATCGGCTCGTATTCCCTGCCGACATCTGCCGGGTCTATCGGGAGATAAGGAACCTCCCACTTGTCGGGATTATTCTCACGCATAAACGCCTTACCCTTGTTTATGGCGTCCTGATGAGAGCCTGAAAAGGCGGTAAAAACAAGCTCACCGGCATACGGCTGGCGAGGGCCTACCTTCATATTTGTGGCGTCCTCATATACCTCTTTAATATGGTTGATGTCGTGAAAGTCAAGCTTGCAATCGACATTTTGCGTATACATATTGAGAGCAAGCGTAACTATATCCACATTGCCGGTTCTCTCACCGTTGCCGAAAAGAGTTCCCTCTATACGCTCGGCACCTGCAAGAAGACCGAGCTCGGCAGCTGCGACCGCAGTACCGCGGTCATTGTGAGGATGAAGGCTGATTACGGCGCTGTCACGGTCTTTAAGGTGACGGCAGAAATATTCTATCTGATCGGCATAACCGTTCGGCGTGCTGCCCTCAACGGTTGAAGGAAGGTTGAGTATGACCTTGTTTTCGGGCGTTGCGCCGAGCTCCTCCAAAACTCTTTGGCATATTTCAACCGCGTTATCCATTTCGGTACCGGTAAAGCTCTCCGGCGAATATTCATAGCGTATGTTTATGTCGGACGTTTCCATAAGCTCATCCGACAGCTTTTTAATAAGTCTTGCGCCGTTTACCGCAATATCGATAATGCCCGGCATATCCTTTTTAAATACGACCTTGCGCTGAAGAGTCGATGTGGAATTATAAAAGTGTATTATAACGTTCTTTGCGCCCTTTACAGCCTCAAAGGTCTTTTTGATAAGATGCTCGCGGCTCTGCACAAGCACCTGAATTGTCACATCGTCCGGAATATAATTTCCGTCTATAAGCGTGCGGAGAATTTCATATTCCGTCTCCGATGCAGAAGGAAAGCCGACCTCGATCTCCTTTATGCCGATGTCTACAAGCGTTTTGAACATCTCAAGCTTCTGCTCAAGGTTCATGGGGTCTATAAGAGCCTGATTTCCGTCGCGGAGATCCACAGAGCACCAAACAGGCGCCTCTTTTATGGTCTTGGACGGCCAAGTTCTGTCCGGAATGTCGATAGGTTCAAAAGGAATGTACTTGTTTGTTTTCATAATTATTTCTCCTATTAAGTACTCCAATCATATAGCTTGCTTTGCAAAGACCGACAGCACAGCGAAAAATACAAAAATAAAGCGCAGTCTTTACAAAACAAAAAATCGCCCTTATCTCTGAAGAAGATAGGGGCGAAGTAAAAACCACGCTGTACCACCCTAATTCGGCAGCCGAGGCTGCCCTCTGCGGTCTCCAACAAGACCTGACATATAACGGTGTCTGCCGTCACAGCCTATGACTTCAGCTATGAAACTCCGGAACGAGTTATACACGGATACTTGGTACTGCCTTTCACCACACGGCAGCTCTCTGAAACTCACGGTAACCGTCTTGTTTCCTTCACAGTTTTTAAAGGCGATCTTTTCGATTGTGCTTTATATTATAATTACAGTTAAAAAATTTGTCAAGCGTTTGTTATTTATCTTTTTTCGGATTTTTAACTCCGGTTATCTGCGGAACGTTACCGAGAATAGCTGCCACAACGGTTGTTATGATTATTTCCGGAACCATATAAAGGCCGTTATAGAATACCGAATAAACTATCGACAGAGCCGTACCGGAATATTTGCCGAGTATGCTCTCTCCTATCTTATAGAAGCCCTCCTGAGAGAAGAACCATTCGGCCCATGCTCCGTAGAATATCGCACCCGATATAATATGAACAATATACCTTAAGAGCAGGGCGACAAATACGCCGAGTGCAAGCTCCAATGCCGGTTTTTTGAATTTGCCCTTAAACATACCGCCGACGCCGAGTATGGTATAAGCGAGCACATAGTCAAGAAGGCAAACGCATATTGCCTGCCAAACAGCCATTTGGTCTTCGCCCGGCAGGAACATAGCCGAAACCACCTTAGCACCCATTATCATCTGCAAAAGTGAATAGGTAAAGCCGCTGAGCAACCCCCATTTCACACCGTATCTGTAAGAAATGAGAACTACCGGGAACATACTTGCAAGCGTTATTGTTCCTCCGAACGGAAGCTCAAGTCCCAAAAGCTTTGAAACGAGTTCCAATACCACAGCTATTGCAAGAAGCAATGCGCTTTCTGTGAGTCTTTTTGTAGAATTTCTTTTTTCCACAATATCAATCCCTCTCGAAAAAATTAAGCCTTACGATATGAAAATACCGTAAGGCTGAGATTATACTACCTACGACGGCATTATCCGTATCAGGTTAAAGGGTCAAAGGAGCATTTATCCTTAATCTCAGCCGGCTTTTGCGCCGACACCCCCGATATTAAACTATCGCAATAAAGCTGCACCTGCTAGGTACAACTAAGCTTTAAAAATATTATAATTCAGCGGCGGAAACTTGTCAAGAATTCAGGACAGACCAAAGCGTGAAAAAGTAAAAAATAAAAACGGCAAGCATCAAATGATACTTACCGTTTATTTGGAGGCGACACCCAGATTTGAACTGGGGAATCAGGGTTTTGCAGACCCATGCCTTACCACTTGGCTATGTCGCCTTATTTCTGTGTCATTGGATTTAGGAAAAAAGGACGCTTAATATTTTTAAGCGTCCTTTTTGGAGCGGATGACGAGGCTCGAACTCGCTACCTCCACCTTGGCAAGGTGGCGCTCTACCGGATGAGCTACATCCGCATTTATGGTGCCTCCGATCGGAATCGAACCAATGACACGGGGATTTTCAGTCCCCTGCTCTACCGACTGAGCTACAGAGGCATAATGGCGACCCGGATCAGGCTCGAACTGACGACCTCTAGCGTGACAGGCTAGCGTTCTAACCAACTGAACTACCGGGCCAAACCCTTCGCGCTTTGCATCAGGCTACCACCTGACCGCCGCGACGCATATTATTATAGCAATCAGGGCGGCCTGTGTCAAGCATATTTTCAAAAAAAATCCAAAAATCTTTTTGCTCTTTTTCTTTTGTCAAAATCGTCCGTTATGCGTTATTTTTATTTCCTTGCTGTCTTAAAAGAACTCTATTGTACAAAAAATATCCTCTGTTCTTTTCAAGTTCACAGTTCTATGTTATACTGACTAACAAACAGCGTTCCCTTTGTTCGTATCGCCATTTCTGCTGTTGCGCAGGCGGCACGGCAAAAGGATCCGCTTGCAACCCACAAAACAGGAGGTACAAATTATGTGGACCCGTTCCCTTTTGAAGTCCAACGCCAAACAGGCGTTGCAAGAGCGGTACTGGCGCAGCGTGGGACTGTGCCTACTTCTTTCCCTGTTGGGCATTGGCTATTCTTTCCCCCGCCTTACGGCGCAATACCGCGTAACGTCTTCCCAACTGAACGGTATGATGAGCGGCCCGGTGTGGCAGGGCAACGCCGGCGGTGGATACACCAGCGGCAATGAGGAGTATCTTTTGCAGGCATTGGCCCCCTTTGCCGGGGTGGTGATTATCGTAATGTTGATCGCTGCCGCAATCAGCCTATGCTGGGCAGCGTTCCTCATCAACCCGCTGACAGTCGGCCGCAACCGCTATTTTATGGAAAGCCGCCAGTCGGCAACACCGTTCAGCACCGTCACTTCGATCTTCCGCACCCCGTATCTGAATGTTGTTAAAGTTATGCTGCTGACCAACCTGAAAATTGCGCTGGGTTCCCTTTTGATCATTCCCGGCATTTACTGGTCTTATTGCTACGTGCAGGTCGGCTACCTGATGGCCGAAAACCCCTACCTGACCACCTGCCGCGCCATGGAGCTGAGCAAGCAGATGATGGACGGTGAAAAGTGGAACACCTTTGTGCTCCAGCTTTCCTTTATTGGCTGGTACTTGTTGTGCAGCATTACCTTTGGCATTGGTTTCATCTTCCTGGAGCCTTATGTACAGGCCACTTTCGCAGAGCTTTACGCTGCGCTGCGCGCCAAGGCGCTTGCCAACGGATACACCAATGAGTATGAACTGGGCGGCTTCGTGCGCCACTGATTATAAACAATAAAACAATAAAAAACAAATCCGGACTGTGGATCATTTCCATAGCCCGGATTTGTTTACTTGTGCAATTTTGACGGTATATAACTCAAGCTTTGCCTGATTCATTCACAGCCGCTGCGCTGGGGTGATCCTTAGAAGGATGCTTGGCAAACAGCGTCTTCAGAGCAAGCGGAGTGGTAACAGAAGATACGATGATCAGCAGAATAACAGCGGTAAAGTAGACAGCGTCCACCATGCCGACTGCAAGGCCCTTTTGTGCCACAATCAAAGCAACCTCGCCGCGGGTCATCATGCCAACGCCAACCTTGAGGGAATCTGCCCAGTTGAACTTGCAGATCTTTGCTGCAAAACCGCAGCCAATGATCTTGGTGATAAGTGCCACAATGACAAAGCAGACACAGAACAGCAGGATATCGGGAGTCAGGCCGCTGATATCGGTTTTGAGGCCGATGGAAGCAAAGAACACCGGAGCAAACATCATATAGTTGCTGATTTCGACACGGCGCTCCACATAGGGTGCATCATGAATGTTGCACAGCACGATACCAGCAATGTAAGCACCGGTAATATCGGCAATGCCAAAGTACTGCTCTGCAATGTAAGCCATGGCAAAGCAGAAGCCAAGGCTGGCAATGGTAATGCGCTGGGTGTGGGGGTTACGGTTATCCAGCCAGGTCATGACCTTGTACAGCACAAAACCGACAATGACCGCCACCACAAAGAACAGCACCGTGTTGATCAACACCTGGCCGATGCTGGTACCGCCTTCTTCGCCGCTGCCGGCCCCCAGAACGCAGGTAAGCACCACAATGCCGATAACGTCATCAATCACGGCTGCGCTGACGATGGTGGTGCCCAGGAAGCCTTTCAGCTGGCCAAGCTCCTGCAGGGTTGCCACCGTGATGGAAACGCTGGTTGCCGTCATAATGGTGCCGATGAACAATGCTTTATAAAATTCCGGACTGCCGATAGCACCCAGACCATAGAACGCACCATACAGCAGCGTACCGCCCACCAAGGGAACAAAAACACCCACGCAGGCAACCAGAGTTGCAATGGGGCCGGCTTTCATCAACTGCTTCAGGTTGGTGCCAAGGCCGGTGGAGAACATCAGCAAAATAACGCCGATTTCCGCAAAGACCGAGATGGTATCGCTGAGCTGAACAACCCCCAGCAAAGAGGGGCCAATCAGCAAGCCGGCGATGATCTCGCCCACCACTTGGGGTGCCTTGAGTTTGCGGGCAATCAGGCCAAAAAACTTAGCCGCAATCAATATGATTGCAAGATCCCGGAAGAATAGATACATAATGATAGAACCTCCTTTTTCAGCACGGCATAGCTGATATGGCTTTTTGGTTCATACAGTGGTACTTGCCATCCGCCCAGTCTCCCCAGCCAAAAGGTGCCGGAGCCGTGTTCCCTTATGTTTTACCACGCTGTTCATATTTTTTCAAGAGCTTTGTCACAGAAATGTCAATTTTCATCTGTATGCACAAATGTCTTGCACAAACGGGGCGTTTGCGGGGCAGTTCATGCCATATTGTGGTTGCGGCAAAAAGGGCATGTGCTTGTACCCTCCTTTGGATTTCAGATCATTTTCACAAAAAACTTCTTCCATATCTGTCTCTTATACAC
>ENA-OZDC01000975-OZDC01000975.1-human-gut-metagenome-genome-assembly--contig:-NODE-975-length-12026-cov-5.941943_pt1 | contig 12026 bp, 11 predicted proteins | sample MGYA00244082_ERZ653570 | MGnify/ENA primary metagenome ERZ653570 (study PRJEB26926, sample SAMN06164919) | human gut metagenome | biome: ENVO:00009003; feature: ENVO:2100002; material: ENVO:00002003... | reverse complement strand
CACTATCCTCTTCGTCGGCAGCGTCAGATGTGTATAAGAGACAGGGCCGGGGTGGTGATCACACAAAGATCCACCAGCCCGCGCCCCAGCGCACGGATGGCCTGCGGGGTGGAATGGTTGGCAATGCGCAGCCGCACGCCGGGGTAACGCCGGTGGAATTCCCGCAGCTTATCCAGCAAAAACACATTCAAAGCGGTCTCGCTGGCGCTAATGGTCAGCGCGCCGCTTTCCAGCGCGGTAATGCCCGCCAGCTCGCTTTCCCCCGCCTGCAGCTGCTCCTGGGCGATTTCCACGTGGGCAAACAGCACCTCGCCCTCCGGCGTCATCGTCACGCCGCGGGTGCTGCGCACCAGCAGCTTGCAGCCCAGCTGTTCCTCCAGCCGGTTCAGGGCGCGGGTCACATTGGGCTGGCTCATGCGCAGCACATTGGCCGCGCGGGTTATGCTGTGATATTTGCAGACATAGTAAAATAAGCGGTAATATTCATAGTTTACATTCACAGTTTTTCCTCTTTTCCTGCGTTTTGCCATATCAAATACAAATATTTTGCATGCGAAACATATATTTTACAAATGTGTTTTCCGACAGTATAATACAAACCGTTCCAGAAAACAAGGCATACCGGCAGGGTTCGTGCATACTCCCCCCAGGGTGTACCTGAAACGTCGAAAATTTAGAAACGCAGCCGGATTCCGCGTTAAAAATCCTTGGAATCCACAAAGGATTCCTGCGGCTTTTTGCCTCGAATCCATCGCACATTTGCGAAATCTTTGTCATTTTCTTCGTTTTCAGCTACACCAGGTAAGCAAGCGGCCCTGCCGGTATTGCCCAGGAAGGATGACACCATGCAGTATCAGGATATGACAAAAAAAGAAATGCAGCGGGAATACCACCGTCTGTGCCAGCGCTACCAAGAGTACGAACAGCAGGGCCTGCAGCTGGATCTTTCCCGCGGAAAGCCTGCGCCGGAGCAGCTGGCACTTTCGCAGCGCATGCTGGGTGAACTGAACTCCCGCAGCGTGCTGGACAGTGAGGATGGCACCGACTGCCGCAATTACGGCGGGCTGGACGGCATTCCCGAAGCAAAAGCCCTGCTGGCCGGTATGATCGGCGCGCGGCCGGAGCAGGTCATGGTGGGCGGCAACAGCAGCCTGACCATGATGTTCGATATCCTCAGCCACGCCATGCTGGACGGCCTGCTGGGCGCAGAGCCGTGGGTGCAGGTCAAGGACCGCAAGTTCCTTTGCCCCGTGCCGGGTTATGACCGCCATTTTGCCATGACGGAGCATTTCGGCTTCCAGCTAATCCCCATCCCCATGCACAATGATGGCCCCGATATGGACATGATCGAAGACCTGGTCCAGCGGGATGCTTCCATCAAAGGCATCTGGTGCGTACCCAAGTACCAGAACCCCACCGGCATTGTGTTCAGCCCCATGGTGGTGGAGCGCTTTGCCCACCTGCAACCCGCAGCGCCGGATTTCCGCATTTTCTGGGATAACGCCTACTGCGTGCATGACCTTTACCCCAACGCCCCGGCCGTCCTGCCAGACATCCTGTCCGCCTGCGCCAATGCCGGGCACCCGGATATGGTGTATGAGTTCTGCTCCACCAGCAAGGTTTCCTTCCCCGGTGCAGGCATCAGCGGCGTGGCGGCAAGTTCCGCCAACCTGATCGATCTGCGCAAAGCGTGGAAGTTTGCCACCATCGGCCCCGATAAGCTCAACCAGCTGCGCCAAGCACGTTTTTTCCGCAATGAAAGCGGCATTGAAGCCCATATGGCACGCCATGCCCGCCTGCTGCGCCCCAAGTTCGAGCAGGTCATCTCCATTTTCCGCGAGGAACTGGACGGCAGCGGCATTGCCAGCTGGACGGAACCCCGCGGCGGCTACTTCCTTTCCTTCGATACCATGCCGGGCTGCGCGGCCCGCACGGTGGAGCTTTGCCGCCGGGCCGGTGTCAAATTCACCCCCGCCGGTTCCACCTGGCCCTATGGCCGCGACCCGCAGGACAGCAACATCCGTATTGCCCCCAGCTTTGCCAGCGCCGAGGAGATCGAACCTGCGGCCCGGCTGTTTACCATCTGCGTGCGGCTTGCCACACTGGAAAAGCTGGCGGCTACCCGCTTTGCATCCGAAACCGCCCTTGGCGCGGAGCGCATCGCCTGAATTTCCGCTCCTTGGCAGTTTTGCACAAACACCATTCCTTTCCCTCACCATCAAAACCGCACAGAACCGCAAGATTTGTTTGAAATCAAGAACTTTTCTGCATTTTTTGTCATTAAATTCGGCAATTAGCTCAATTTTCAGTGTGCTTTATTGTGCATCATACACAGTATTTTTAATCTGTCAGAATCACGGAATATCCAAAAGGCAGAATGTGCGGCAAGGGACTTACAAATGGCGGGGAATGGTGGTATTATGGCGGCATAAAGAACGCAGCAAGGAGGGTGCGGAAGCGGAACATCGCCGTTTCCCCCTTCTGTTTTTCTCCTTGGTGCGCTTTTTATCAGATAAATTCAAAACATAAAGCCAGCCCGGCGCACAAGCTGCCCCGCTGGCCAGAGGAGGCGGAATAATGAACGAACTGACCGCCGCCTTAAAAGAGGAGCTTAACGTTGATACGGCGTTTACCCTTCCCATTTTTGGCGGCATCGACATCCCGGAATCCATCGCGGTAAGCTGGGGCATCATGGCGTTTTTGGTGATCGTTTCGATTTTGCTCACACGCAATCTCAAGGTCAATCATATCAGCAAGCGCCAGGCCATCCTGGAAACCGCTGTGGTAACCATGGATAACTTCTTCAAAGATCTGCTGGGCGAAGCCGGCAAACAGTATGTGCCGTACCTGATCACGGTTGCACTGTACATTGCCTGCTCCAACCTGATCGGCATCATTGGTCTCAAGCCCCCCACAAAGGACCTGAATGTTACCGCAGCGCTGGCTATTATGAGCATTGTGCTGATCGAATATTCCGGCATCCATGCAAAGGGCGGCAAGCGATTTGTACACAGCCTGGCGGAACCCATTGCCCTGATGACCCCCATGAACATTCTGGAAATCGCCATCCGGCCCACCAGCCTGTGCATGCGTTTGTTCGGCAACGTTCTGGGCGCATTTGTCATCATGGAACTCATCAAACTGGTGGTTCCGGCTTTTGTCCCCGCAATTTTCAGCCTGTATTTTGATTTGTTTGACGGTCTGATCCAAACCTATGTGTTTGTCTTCCTGACCTCCCTGTTCATGAAAGAAACGATGGAATGACCTGCGTTTTCTTTCCCACTTTTACATTATTATAAAAAGGAGTAATTTATTATGGCAAGTTTGGTAGCTTTGGGCGCTGGCATCGCAGCACTGACCGGCATTGGCGCCGGCATCGGCATTGGCATTGCAACCGGTAAGGCAGCGGAGGCCATCAGCCGCCAGCCGGAAGCTGAAAGCAAGATCAGCAAGAACCTGCTGCTGGGCGCCGCCCTGGCAGAAGGCACCGCCATTTTCGGCTTCGTTGTTGCCCTGCTCATCATCCTGTTCCTGGGCTGATAACGGAGGCATAAACGATGCTGACACTGAATTTGAATATTCTGTGGACGGTCGTCAACATTCTGGTTCTGTTTGTTCTGCTGCGCAAGTTTTTGTACCGTCCCGTTATGAACGTGATTGAGCAGCGCCAGAAGCAGATCGATGATGCGATCGCCGATGCAGAAGGCAAAAAGAACGACGCACAGGCTGTTTTGGCACAGGCGCAGGATAAACTGCAGAATGTGGATACCGAAGCTGCCCAGCGCCGCGAAGCCTACGAAAAGCAGGCTGAAAAAGAGAAAGAACAGCTTTTGCAGGACGCCCAGCGCCAGGCAGATGCGATTGTGGCCGAAGGCAAAGCCGCTGCCGAAGCAGAGCATGCCCGCCGCCTGCGCGATGCCAATGCTGAAACTTCCGCCCTGGCTCGCGATATGTGTGAAAAGCTGCTGGCGCGCAACCTGACGCAGCAGGACGATGCACGCCTGCTGGATGACCTGCTGCAGAAAGCGGGGGACAGCAATGGCAAGTGAATTCAGCCGCGAGTTTTTCTCCGCCAACCGCATTGTAAAGGCCGACCTGCACTGCGCCCGTCAGCCGCGGGAGCAGGACCTTGATAAGATCAAGGCCGAGCTGAAATCCCTGTACGATGCAACCGAAGTCCTGCTGGATGTCAGCGTGGATGAAAGCCTGCTTTCCGGCTATGTATTGCAGGTGGGCGACCGTGTGTTTGATAACTCCGGCCGCCATGCCCTGGACCAGATGACCGGCGACAAGCCCGACCTGGCCACCCTGAAGACCCGCGTGGAGGACTACAAGCCCGCCGCCAACACCGCCGAGGGAGGCACGGTTGTGTCCGCTGCCGACGGCATTGTTACCGTTGAAGGCATGGACCGCGCCGTGTACGGCGAGATCGTCACCTTTGAAAACGGTGCCAAGGGCATGGTGGAAAGTGTTGAGCCTTCCCACCTGGGCATTATGCTGTTTGATGGTGCCGAATCCGTCGGCGTGGGCACCCTGGTGACCCGTACCGGCAAGCGCGCCGGTATCCCCGTCGGCGAAGCTTTCCTGGGCCGCGTCATCAACCCGCTGGGCGAGCCCATCGACGGCAAGGGTGCCATCGAAGCCGTTGGTTACAACCCCATCGAGAAGCAGGCCCCCGGCATTCTGGAGCGCCAGAGCGTGGACACCCCGCTGCACACCGGCATTCTGTCCATCGACTCGATGTTCCCCATCGGCCGTGGCCAGCGTGAGTTGATCATCGGCGACCGCCAGACCGGCAAGACCTCCATCGCCACCGATACCATTCTGAACCAGAAAGATACCGGCGTGCTCTGCATCTACGTTGCCATCGGGCAGAAGGCTTCCTCCATTGCCCGCGTGGCCGAGGACCTGAAAAAGCATGGCGCTATGGGCTACACCACCATTGTGGCCGCCACCGCCAGCGACAGCGCCCCCCTGCAGTACATTGCCCCGTATGCCGGCACCGCACTGGCCGAATATTTTATGGCCCAGGGCAAGAGCGTGCTGATCGTCTATGACGACCTTTCCAAGCACGCCGTGGCATACCGTGCCATTTCCCTGCTGCTGCGCCGCTCCCCCGGCCGTGAGGCTTACCCCGGCGACGTTTTCTACCTGCATTCCCGTCTGCTGGAACGTTCCTGCCGTATGCGGGACGACCTGGGCGGCGGTTCCATCACCGCACTGCCCATTGTTGAAACCCAGGCAGGCGATGTTTCCGCCTACATTCCCACCAACGTTATTTCCATCACCGATGGCCAGATCTTCCTGGAGACCGCACTGTTCAACGCAGGCAACCGCCCGGCTGTCAACGTTGGCTTGTCGGTTTCCCGTGTCGGCGGCGCTGCCCAGACCAAGGCCATGAAAAAGGCCAACGCCAACCTGCGTATCGAGCTGGCCCAGTACAAGGATATGGAATCCTTCTCGCAGTTCAGCTCTGACCTGGACGCTGAGACCCGCCGCCAGCTGGAACACGGCAAGGCTTTGATGGAACTGCTGAAACAGCCGCTGTACCAGCCCAAATCCGACGCCGAGCAGGTCGTTTTGCTGACCCTCGCCGCCCACGGCGTGCTCGACGAGATCAAAACCGTCGAGCTGCGCCAGAAAACCTCCGCATTTGTGCGTCAGTTCCGCACGGACCCGTCCGGCGTGATGGACGAGATCCAGGCTTCCGGTAAGCTCAGCCCCGAACAGGTGCAGACCATCCTGAACGCCTGGAACGCATTTGCGGGAGGCGATGCCCATGCCATCCACTAAGCTGCTCAAGGAGCGTATTGAGAGCATTCAGGACACCATGAAGATCACCAATGCCATGTACCTGATCTCCTCCTCCAAGCTGCGCAAGGCACGCAAAAATTACCAGGCGGTTTCGCCTTACTTTGAGCGCATGCAGATGACGATGACCCGCGTGCTGCCCCACCTGCCGGAAGAACCGGTCCACCCGTTCTTCCACACCCGCAACCCGGAATCTCCGCGCCGCGCCTATCTGGTGCTGACGGCGGACAAAGGCATGGCCGGTGCGTACAACCAGAACCTGCTCAAGTTTCTGAAATCGCACTGCGGCGATGACCCCAAGGCCCGCTTTTATGTGGTGGGCCAGACCGGCTACCGCGCCCTGCTGCACAAGGACTCCCGCCTGGTGGAAGATTTTCTGTACAGCGGCCAGGCCCCCACATTGCAGCGTGCGCGTGACATCACGGCGGACATGATCGATACGTTCAAGGCGGATGAGGTGGATGAGGTCTACCTCATCTACACCAAGATCCAGAACGCCCTGACCGCTGAACCGGTCATGCTGCAGCTGCTGCCGCTGGAACGCTCCCACTTTGCGCCGCTGCCGCCCGCACTGGGCGATCCCCATGGCGAGGTTGAGCTGTTCCCCGATGCGTGGTCGGTGTTCAAGCAGATGGCCCCCATCTACATGCACGGCATGATCTTCGGTGCCATGACCGAGAGCTATTGCGCCGAGCAGAGCGCCCGCATGACCGCCATGGATTCCGCCACCAAGAGCGCCACCGATATGATTCACGCGCTCCAGCTGGAGTATAACCGCACCCGCCAGGGTGCAATCACCCAGGAGATCACCGAGATCATCGGCGGTGCTTCTGCTGTGCAAACCAGCGACTATTAAACTTTTTGTACTGTATCCCCTATCGGGATACAATGTTCAAACATTTATCTACTTCTGAAATTAAGGAAGAGGCTATCGTATGACACAGGGAACAATTATTCGTGTAGCAGGCCCCGTGGTGGACGTTCAGTTCACCGAGGGCAAGCTGCCTGCCCTGCAGGAAGCGCTGACAGTGACCGCTGAGGGCACCGAGCGCACGATGGAAGTAACGCAGCATGTGAACGAAACCACCGTTCGCTGCATTATGCTTTCTGCCAGCGAGGGTCTTGGCAAGGGGATGACCGTGAACGCACTGGGCCACGGCCTGACTGCCCCGGTGGGCGAAGCCACCCTGGGCCGCATGTTTGACCCCCTGGGCCGCCCCATTGACGGCAAAGGCCCCATGGCCACAGACGTCCCTACCTGGCCCATCCATCGCAAGGCCCCCGGCTTTGAGGACCAGAAACCTGCAACCGAAATTCTGGAAACCGGCATCAAGGTCATTGACCTGCTGGCACCGTATGCCAAGGGCGGCAAGATCGGCCTGTTTGGCGGCGCCGGTGTTGGCAAAACCGTGCTGATCCAGGAGCTGATCCACAACGTAGCCACCGAGCACGGCGGCTACTCCATCTTTACCGGCGTTGGCGAGCGCAGCCGTGAGGGCTGTGACCTTTGGGGCGAAATGAACGCTTCCGGCGTTCTGAACAAGACCGCCCTGATCTTCGGCCAGATGAACGAACCGCCGGGAGCCCGTATGCGCGTTGCCGAAACCGGCTTGACCATGGCAGAATACTTCCGCGAGGAAAGCCACAAGGACGTGCTGCTGTTTATTGACAACATCTTCCGTTTTGTGCAGGCCGGCTCCGAAGTTTCCGCCCTGATGGGCCGTATGCCCTCCGCCGTTGGTTACCAGCCCACGCTGGCCAACGAGCTGGGTGCCCTGCAGGAGCGCATCACTTCCACCCGTGATGGGTCCATCACCTCGGTTCAGGCCGTTTATGTGCCTGCCGACGACCTGACCGACCCCGCCCCGGCCACCACCTTTGCCCACCTGGATGCCACTACCGTTCTGTCCCGTAAGATCGTGGAACAGGGTATCTACCCCGCCGTGGATCCGCTGGATTCCACCAGCCGCATCCTGGAAGCAGACATTGTGGGCGAGGAGCATTATCGCGTGGCCCGCAAGGTACAGGCTACCTTGCAGCGCTATCAGGAACTGCAGGACATTATCGCCATCCTTGGCATGGACGAACTGGACGACAACGATAAGTTGACCGTTGCCCGCGCCCGCAAAATCCAGAAATTCCTGTCCCAGCCGTTCTTCGTTGCCGAGAACTTTACCGGCCTGCCGGGCAAATATGTGCCCCTGGCCGAAACTGTCAAGGGCTTTGCCGCCATCGTGGACGGTCAGGTCGACGATCTGCCCGAATGGGCGTTCTTCAACGTGGGCACGCTGGACGATGCTCGCAAGAAGGCTGCCGAAAAGGGCGGTGTGGCCTGATGGAAAAGTTCATTCTGAACATCACGGCCAGCAGCGGCGAGTTTTTCCAGGGCGAGTGTGAAAGCCTGACCCTGCCCACCGCTGACGGCCAGTACGGCGTACAGGCCGGACACAGCCCGGTGCTGGTTGCCCTGGAAATGGGCATCATGCAGTTCACCGTGAACGGCGAAACCCGCAGCGTACTGGTGGGCGATGGCATTGCCGAAGTGACCCCCACTTACGTTGTGCTGCTGGTCGACAGCGCCGAGCGCCCGGAGGATATCGATAAGAACCGTGCCGAGGCCGCCCGCATCCGCGCCGAGGAACGCTTGCAGCACAAGCAGAGCATGCACGAGTATTACCAGAGCAAGATTGCCCTGAACCGTGCCATGCAGCGCCTGCAGGCTACTGCAAAATACAACCGCTGATTACCTTCCAACAAAGTTGCCACCCGTTCTGTGCAGGGGATCCCTGCGCAGAGCGGGTGGCTTTGTTTTATCCTGTATCTGCTTTTCGTCTTAATTTGTCTTACTTGTTATAGTAATTTTATGTCAAAATTAAGATTTAGTCTTTTTCTTGTTGACAAAGCAGCCCAAACTGTGTACAATCAGCAGTAAGGGAATGTCTTTCCCTCTCCCAGCCCATACTATGGTGTAGATACGCCATAACCATGTCCGGCAAACAGCAGCGGAACACGCTGCTTTACAGTCATAATTAAAGGAGGGAACCTTTTTATGGTTACCAAAATCAGCAATAATGATCTTTCCCAGGCCAAAGCACAGGGCGTGGCCGTTCTGGATTTTTCTGCAACCTGGTGCGGTCCCTGCCAGATGATTGCCCCGGTCCTGCATGAGCTTGCCGATGAAGTTGGCAGCAAAGCGGCATTTTACAGCATTGATGTGGACGAAAACCGCCAGCTTGCCACCGAATACGGCATTTCCAGCATCCCCTGCCTGGTCGTACTGAAAAACGGCCAGGAATCCGCCCGCAGCGTCGGTTTCCTGCCCAAGCAGGCTTTGCAGGATATGTTGGATAAGTATATTTGAGAGATACGCACGGCCTAAAAAGGAGCAGTTCCCCTTCAGCGCAGCGGGCGCACATTGTGCGCCCCTACGGGTGGGGGTGCACCATAAATATTGCTGCACATTATAAAATGCGCTGTAGGGAACGGTCTTGACCGTTCCGAAAGCATGAGGAGAATACCATTCTTACTTTTGCTGCTACCTACAACACGATTTGGCTTCCCTTGAGGGAAGCTGTCCGCGCTGCGGACTGAAGGGTGGTTCCTTAAGCAGGGCCTAAATATTTACATTGTCCGCCACCCCGGCGGCCAGAGGCCTCTGTGTCCGCAGATGCATTTCGGAGGCCTCGCCCTACCGTGTAATTACCAACAAATGCTCAGTAAATTTTACGCCCGTCCGGGGCGTCGGAGACGCCGCCCCCTACAAGTGTTTATTGCTTCGTTGCAAATTTCCAATGCTCAACGTTGCAATGTTCCCGGCGGGGTCGGGTGACCCCGCCCTACCGGTTATTTTATGTCCGCAATGCATAATAAATTGCGCTGTAGGGAACGGTCTTGACCGTTCTGGCACCACAAAACATCTGCTCAAACCAACCTCGCCGCTCCCTTTCCCCACCTCCAATTCCTAATTCCTAACTAAAAAACGCCATGCTTTCTTCGGAAAGCATGGCGTTTTTCTTATTTCACTTTTTCCTCAATTGCGCAGGCATCATAGGGTTTCAGCTCCATGCTGCCCAAAACGTTTTTGCCGCTCAACAGGTCTGCACCGGATTCCACCTGCACCTTAACTGCGCTCTGGGTGGTGTTGATGTAGAAATGGTAGCGCGCGTTCTCGCTTTCGCGGCAGTGGTATTCCACACCCTGCGGCAGGTCACGCAGGTGCACCTTGGCATCGGCCAAAGCTGCACGCAGCACAGCGGCGTTGCCGGCATCATCCAGGCGCGCACCGATGTAATAGGCGTGCCCCTTGCCGAACACATGGTGGGTCACAGCCGCATGGCCGGAATAGAAATCCTGTCCATACACAGCCACCACCTCGGTACCCTCGGCAGGCTGCAACAGTTCGCAGTAATCCTTGATGCTGCTCTGCTGGCTGCTCTTGACCCAGATGGCACGGTTGCCCTCACCGGGGTACAGGGTGTCCAGTTCGCTTGCGGTCACGCCAAACACTTCGCGCAGGCCGTCACCGGGGAACCCGCCCAGCCAACACAGGGTGCTTTCATCCACATAGCCCAGCAGATAGGTGGCCACAACGGTGCCACCGTTTTCCACATATTCGCGGATCTTTTGTGCAAAACCAGGCTTGGTCATAAACAGCATGGGCAGCACCACCAGCTTATAGCGGTTCAGGTCTGCATCCACGCCCACAACGTCGGTTTCCACACCGCAGTGGTTCAGCTGGGCGTACAGCTGGCAGCAGGTTTCGCGCAGATTCTTCTGCTTGATCTGCATGCCCCAGGCGTCATCCAGCGCCCAGCGGTTGTCCCAGTCAAAGATCATGGCCGCGTCCGCTTTGGACAGGCTGCCGCACACCGGGGTCAGGGCGGCCAGGGCTTCGTTGGTGGCGGTCACTTCGTTGAACACACGGGTATCATTGCGGCCATCGTGGTCCACAACCGCGCCGTGGAACTGCTCAGAGCCGCCGCGGCCCTTGCGCCACTGGAAGTATTGCACACCGTCCGCACCACAGGCCACTGTCTGGATAGCGCTCATCCGGTTCACGCCGGGGCGCTTGAGCTTATTATACTCGTGCCAGTTCACCAGGCTGGGGGTGCTTTCCATCAGCAGGAACGGCTTGTCCGGCTTGCAGCCGCGGATCAGCGCATGATCAAACGCCGTCATGCCCGCCGTCACGGTGGTGCTGCGGTCGGGGCGCCCCCAATGGGGGTAACTGTCCCAGCAGACAAAATCCAGCTCTCTTTGCAGCTTGTGGTAGTCCAATCCGGGGAAGTACTCCATCAGGTTCGTGGTAATGGGCACATTGGGGGTCCGCTTGCGCAGGATCGCCGTTTCGCTGTGTACATAGTCCATCATGTTCCAGGTGGTAAAGCGCCGCCAGTCCAGCTTCAGGCCGTTCAGGCTCTGCTCACCGTTATCAAACGGCGGCTCCACCTCGTCAAAGCTGTCGTAGTGATGGCTCCAGAAGCTAGTCCACCAGGCATGGTTCAGGGCATCAATGGTATGATACTTTTCTTTCAGCCAGCCGCGGAAGCGCTCTTGGCACAGCGGGCAGTAACATTCGCCGCCCAGCTCATTGGAAATGTGCCACAAGATCAGGCCGGGGTGGTCGCCCACAGCGTCGATCAGGTGGTTCAGCAGCTCCTCTACCTTCTGGCGGTAGATGGGGCTGGTCAGGCAGTGGTTGTGGCGCATGCCCTGGTGATCCCGCACACCGTTGGACTGCACGCGCAGCACTTCGGGGTATTTGCGTGCCAGCCAGTTGGGCTTTGCACCAGTGGGCGTTGCCAGCTCGGTATAAATGCCCTGGTCATACAGTCGATCCATGATCTCGCGCAGCCAGGTAAAGTTATATTCCCCCTCACGCGGCTCATATGCTGCCCAGGCAAACACGCCCAGCGTAACGCTGTTCATTCCGGCCTTTTTCATCATGCGGATGTCCGCTTCAAGAATATCCGGGCGGTCCAGCCATTGATCCGGGTTATAATCGCCGCCGCACAGCATCACAGGGGCTTTGGTGATAAAGTTCATAGTGGATTCCCTTTCCTCTACACTGTAAAGCATAAAACAAAAATTAGGAATCGGAAACCCGAAAGACGGAACTGGCGGTCTGCACCGAAATTCCTCATTCCTGATTTCCAATTCCTAAGGCAATACCGCATAATTCTAAGTGCCGATACGGCGAGCGAGGTGCGGCAGAT
>ENA-OZDC01000974-OZDC01000974.1-human-gut-metagenome-genome-assembly--contig:-NODE-974-length-12027-cov-6.184096_pt1 | contig 12027 bp, 8 predicted proteins | sample MGYA00244082_ERZ653570 | MGnify/ENA primary metagenome ERZ653570 (study PRJEB26926, sample SAMN06164919) | human gut metagenome | biome: ENVO:00009003; feature: ENVO:2100002; material: ENVO:00002003... | reverse complement strand
ACGAAGGGGGACTGGTGCGGGAGGTACGGCCTGACGCGCGCCACGCTGTGCGCCACGAATGCCCCCATGAGCAATTCCGAGTTTAAGGCCAAGACCGTGTCGTTCCGAACCCTTTCCTCCGTTCCGGGTTATCCCGGATACCAGGGGGCCGTGTCTTCTTACTGGATCCAGGGATTGATGGGGCTCAACCGCAACAAGGGGGATGCCCTGCGCTGGTGGGTGCATAGCATCAAGGAGAATGATAACCGCAACATTCTTTTCGATCCCACGGATTCCGTGCGGACGGAGGCGGAATGGGACGACCACGGGGAAGTGTATCCGGGCTTTGTGGATGGTCCCGACATTTGGACCGTTGTGGAAGTGCCGGAGGGCGTCCATGAAATAGCCCTGTATTTCTATAATCCCAACGGTTATCTTTCCAATGAATCCAGGCGGGATTACGTGGTGGAAGCCAGAAGGCATCCTTCCACCTCCTCCCTCGTCTTCCAGTTCAACAATGTGGGAGACCTCGCGATAGGGGAACAGAACAAGTGGGGGAAAGTTCTTACCGCCGCCATGGAGCAGTGGTATTCCTTCCCGGTGGAAGCGCGCACGCGCGTTTCCAGATTTGCGGGTTCCGGGGTTTATAAGAGGTTCATGTGCAGGAAGGGGGGAATCTACCTGTTCCGTGTTTGCCGCAACGGTTCCTTCAATACCATTTTAAACGGCGTATTCGTGAATGAAAAGATTCCGTGGGAAATCCGCATGCCGGAGGAACTGCCCTATTATGTGGCCGGCCAGCTCGCGGGCATTGTTCCCACTCCAGAGAGAGTGAACGGAGCCACCCTGGGGCAGAGGGAGAAGGCCGTGTGCAAGCCCCTGTATGAGCTGCAATACACGCGCAAGTACCTGACGCCTGCGGCGTGCAGCCTTCAGAACAGGTATATTCTCTCCCTGTGGCGGCAGGCCCGGGAGAACCGGGCGGAGGGCGGCTGCCTGGCGGATTGCCTCCAGTGGGAAGCCAGAGTCAGTGACGACCGGGTAAGGGCTTCCTTTGATGAAACCATGAAGCGCTCATGGGACCAGAGCCAGATTTATTACATCGGCAACCGGTCCCGGGATTTCATGCCTAATGCTCCGGGCACCGTTCCTTTCTCCCCCAGGGAACTGCGCCTCATGGCCAAGCTGCGCATCGACTGGCGGCAGTACCGGGACGATGCGAAAAATCCTCCTGAAAAAACTGTTCAGGAAATGAAGGAATTCCTCAAAAAGGAATTATTAAAACAACAACAAACCAGAAAACAACAATGAACAAAATTGCCTGTGCAATTATGGTTTCTCTCTCAGGGACCTGCTTCCTGAAAGGGGAAATAGCTCCGCCGGAAACGGAGTGGAAAGGGGCGCGCCTCATTTATGAAGGGGTCTCCATCCAGAACGAGGTGACTCTCCCTCAAAAGGGGGTCATGTACCATGATGAGGATAAATTATCCTTCAACATTACAAATGCCACCATCGAGATGACTACCAGCCTCTCCAAGAAGCCGCAATGCGGAAAGGAGTGGTGCTACAAGGGCATCAGCCACATCATTATCAAATATTGTGGTCCGATCGCCGAGCCTGATGACGGAGGGACCATCTACTTCGAGCCGACCTACAATCATCACGTTTGGTTTGATAATGACAAGTATGGACAATGGGGAATCATGTTCTCCAAAGTTTATATCATCACCCGCATCAAAAATGCGAATATCGAGGATACCAAAGACTATGGCATCAGCGGGGAGGACGGAAGCATCTTTTTCCAATACGTGGAAAAGATGATGGCTGAAATGTGAGCTGCGCCCGGTTTCCGCGGATGAAGATTATCGTCCGCTGATTCCGGTCATTCAGGCGCCGGAGGTCTGCAAGTGAGGGCCTCCGGCGCCTTTTTAATGCAACCGGAACCCGGGTTGCGCAGCTCCGGGTGAAGGCGGCAGCAATTCCGCTCTGCTTGATGGAAGGTACGGGCTTCCTGTTCGTGAAAGGCACCCTGTGCCTGGGAAACCTGATGGGATTGAAAAAGAACAATGCCTGGGAAGGATAGTCCAAGCGGCAGTATCCCGGTTGCTGAAACAAAAGCCGGAGGGCATGAAGCCCCTCCGGTTTTTGTTGCGGGTTGATTCAGCAGTTTTTAGGGCGCTTCACAGTACACCGTTCCGTAGGAGTCGCTGCCTCCGGCCCCCTTGAATCTGGCCTTGACCGTGTAGGATGCCCCTTGCCTGGCTTCCGGAACGTTCAGGATGTACTGGATATTTTTCTGATCGGTACCGCTCCTGCCCGAATGAGCGTCCCGGGCAATTTCCTTCTCACCTTCATACAGGGCCACGGATTCGATTTCAATGGCGTGTGCCCCCTTGTCGTAGAGCAGGGTCACGGTGTATTTGCCGGGAACCTTGACCAGTTTGGTGACGTCGAACGAATGCTCCTGTCCGGACAGGTCGTCAGGCGTCCATGTGCCGATCTGCGGCGTGTTGAAAAAGTCGGACTTGTCTATCCGGTTGATCACATCCCCGGCGTACTTGATGCCCATCAGGTCCATGCGCCCGCTATATTCCTTCAAGCGCTTTTTAAAATCCGGGAAATCCTTTTTCCCGGCAGGTGTCCAGCCCACTTCCGCAAAGGCGCAGGCCCGGGGGAATGCCTGGTGGTGGAGGCGCTCCGTATTGGCAATCCATTCCGTCCATACCTGCGTCCCCAGCCCCTTGACCCTGGAATGGTACTGTTCCTCCAGGCCCGGGAAAATGGGCTCGAAGCCGTATGCCTTTTGCAGGGAAATTCTGCCGTAGCTGTAATCAAGGTAAGTGGAGCTGTGGAGGGAATTGATGACCTCATGCCCGTCCTTGATGGCGTTTTTAGCCAGGTCCGTATTCCCTTTCCAGAAGTGGATGACGGCGTTCGTGTCCAGTTTGGTTCCGGCTTTGCCTCCGCCGTCCCCGTTGACGTCATGGCCGTAAATCTCATTCCAGCCCATCATGCGGCGCCCTTTTTTGGCGACGATGCCGGACATGCGGTTGGTGAAGTACATCTGGACGTCCGCATAACTCTTCATGTTGTTCTTTTTCATGAACGCCTCAATTTCCGGAACGTCCTTCCATTGCTGGGCATAGCGCACTTCATCGCCGCCGATATGGATGATCCTGCTGGGGAACAGCGCCACGACTTCGTCCAGTACGTCGGACAGGAAGGCATAGGTCTTTTCCGAGGTAGGGTCAAAGGCCGTGTTGACGATGAACGTGGTGGGCACTTCCCTGGGTGATTTCAAGCTCAGGAACGGGTACGCTGTGGCAGCCGCGCTGGCGTGGCCCGGCATTTCAATTTCAGGGACGATGGTGATATTGCGCCGGGCCGCGTATTGAACGATGTCCCTGATCTGCTCCTGGGTATAAAAGCCTTCATGCGGCGTGCCGTCGGACTTGCCGCTGTTCCACGTACCGGTTTCGGATTCCCTGCGCCTGGAACCGATGGTGGTCAGACGGGGATACTTCTTGATTTCAATGCGCCATCCGACGTCGTCCGTCAGGTGCCAGTGCAGGATGTTCATTTTCAACAGGGCCATCTGGTCGATGATCTGCTTGATGGCTTTTTCACCGAAAAAGTGGCGAACCTCGTCAATCATCAGCGCACGCCAGGAGAACCGCGGGTAGTCCACCATGTTGAACGGAGCTCCGGAAATATTCCACTGGACGGCGGATTTGTCCGCCTTCCGGTCGTGGAAAATGACGGGCATCATCTGGATCAGGCTTTGCCCGGCGTAAAAAATGCCTTTGGCATGGGCGGCTGAAAGAATGATTCCCCTGGGGGAGGATTGGATGGAGTAGGCTTCCTCCCCCTTCGCGGCCAGGGCCGGGTCCTTTTTAATGATGATGCAGGCGGCATTCTCCGGTGCTTCTCCGGGCGTTTTAAGGGGGAGGGGCAGTCCGGTTCCTTCGCCGAGCATCTGTTGCAATTGCCTGGCGCGGTTCAGGAAAGCCTTGTCCTGCGTCGCGGTAATGATGGCGGACGCCGGCGTGAGCTGGGCAGGCTTCCCGTGGAACACCGTGATTTCTGCCGGTTTCGGGATAATTTGTTCTTGCGAAAATGCCGCGGGAAGGCAGGCGGACAGAACGAGCGCGGGAATAAGGAACTTCATGAATACTGTCTTGGATACAAATCCTGCTGACACAATCTTTCAATGGAGGTTTGTTTTTTTGCTCTGGAGGCTGCATATTGTTTTTTCCATGGTGTCCCATTTTCAGAAGGCATTTTATCCGGCTGCGGGCGGAGTATCGGCTTGCAGTAAAAAACGGAGCGGGAGTACAACATGGAAGGATGCCGTCCTCGTCCGGATGCGCCGCCCCAGAAAACGCCTGTCCAACCATAAATGAATATGAAAACGAACACTGCGACTCAACTATTGCTGGCGGCCTGTGCGGGTGTGCTGTCATGCCCCGGCGCCTGGGGTTCCACGACGGTTTGCCAGGATCAGTCCTACTACCTGAAGACGGCCTGCCCCCATCCCCTTTCCCTGGCCGGCCCCACGGATGACCGGGTTTATCTGCGCTTCCAGACGGGATGGGCCAGCAAGTACGAGTGCGAGGGTCTTGACCTGTGGGACGGCTCCCTGTGCATGTTCGTTCCAGAAATACAGTACAAGGAATGGGTGGGGAAGATATGGTACGGCGTTTCCACGGACCACCGGAACCATGCGGAATTAAAGTACCGGCTGGATTACATCAAGGAGCTGGGGAACTGGACGGTGATGCCCTGGTATGAGCACAGCTTTGTTTTTCCGGGGGACAAGGGCATCCCGCGCCCCGGCCTGAAGACGACCTATCATTTTTCCGACCGCTGGTTCGGCGGCACGGACCTCTACTGGCAGTATAACAACCATACGTTCCGCGGCTATTACGCCGTGTTTGCGGGGCTGCACGAGGAGATCGCGGATTGCGTGAGGGTGGATGCCGTGGTGCGTTACGGCTACAACGGGGGGTACGTGGGCCCGGTGGTGCACCACGGATCCAACGCCCTGGATTACAACCTGAGTTTTACCTTCCGCGCTACCTCGCGCCTGACCGTGGAATTGTTCACCAACTACAGCCAGGCGCTGACCGTGGTGAAGCAGAGGGACCTGGGGGATGATTTTTATTACGGCATCAACCTGAAATATACGTTCTGACGCCCGGGCCGCTCCGGTGCCGCCTGGGGGCTTCCGCGCACTTTCACGGCCTGGCGAACTGGAAGTGCATCCAGTCGTAATTTCTCTCGCGTCCCAGGGAAAAGGCCCCCTCCTTTTCCACGATGGACCAGAAGGCATCGTATTCCGGTCCGGAAAAGACGGCTTCCGGCGTGCTCATGTACAGGGTATTGCGTTCGGGGTCCATGTCTATCGCAATGCCCCACGCGTGCAGGGACGGGCGGGAGCCTCCGCGGATGGGGCGGTTGTTGAAGCAGCCTCCGTAAACGTCCAGCCGCAGTTCGCGGATGCGCTCCATGCCGTAATGTTCCAGCGTTCGCTGGAAAATCCTGGTGAGCGGCACGGCGATGAAACGGTGGCAGGTAATGGACGCAAGCTCCGTGTCCGGGGACCAGGACGGCCTCAGCGGATAGGGCAGCGGAACCGTGACCAGGGAGGCCGGGTCCCCCGGCTGTCCGAAGATGGAATGGCCGGAAAGCACTTCCCGTTCCGCGGGCCAGACGGAGGCGGGATGTTTGAGGCCGTACAGCTGGCTGCCTGAAATGACGCAGGCAATCAGCAGAAGCGCCTGCTTCCGGAGGCGCGGGGATAGCCGTGGCGGAGGTTGCGGCGTGCGGTCAGGCATGGGAAAAGGGGTTGGGGTTCTTCCGGTGTAGCAGGTTTCCGGCGCGGTGCAAGACCTTTGCCGGGCAGGCGCCTTCTCCGGAGGGAGCGGCCTTCCGCGTCTTGCGGCCCTTCACGGATGAAGCACTGCAGGTATTTTCTGCGGCATCGAACATCCGGAGGCGTTTTTTTGTCACAATGGAATAATATTGCCGCTTTGCCCATGAATTCTCCATCCCCCCAGCCCCAGCCGCCGCCGGATTCCGTCTGGTACGGGTGGATTTTAAGGCTGTTCCATCATTGGAAGGTGGGGGAAAGGCAGGTCACTTACGTGTGGGCCGTGATCGTGGGGGTGGTGGGCGCCAGCATGTCCCTGTTTTTTGAGTGGACGGTGGAAGTGATTCAATGGCTGCTCACGGGCATCTGGTCGGATTCCCGCGTAGGCACCTTTTCCCAGGTGGAGCCTGAGTGGCGCATGTTTATTCCGGTGGTGGGCGGCCTGGCGGCCGGCTGCATCCTGCTGTTCCTGAAAAAAAGGATGCCGGGACAGGCCACGGAATACATGGAGGCCATGTCCATCGGAAACGGGCTGATCAAATTCCGGGCGTCCGCCCTGAAGGTGTTTTCCGCGGCATGGAGCATTGCTTCCGGAGCGGCCATCGGCAAGGAAGGGCCTATCATCCAGTCCTCCGCCTTGATCGCGTCCGCGGTGGGGCAGCGGCTGCACGTATCCATTCCGCGGCTCCGGCTGCTGGTCGGCTGCGGGGCGGCGGCCGGGTTCACCACGGCGTTCCATGCCCCCTTTGCCGGGTGCCTGTTCGTGAGTGAAATCATCATCGGCACCGTGAGCATGGATATTCTGGCGCCTCTGCTGATTGCCTCCTGCACCGGGTTCGCCATGCTGCACCTGCTGGGGGATCCCGCCCCGCTGTACAGTTCGCCGTTTGAAAGCTTTACCGTCTTTTCCCAGTCCCTGTGGTGCATTGCGCTGGGAGTGGCGGCCGCCGTGGCGGCCAGGGGATGGGTCAGCCTGCTGGATGTAGCTACCAGGTATTTGAACGGCCGCCAGTCCCTCCTGCCGCTGCGCCTGATGGCCGCCGGACTGGTTGTGGGGGTGCTGGCGGTTTTTTATCCGGAGGTGGTGGGCAACGGGCAGGCCCTGATTACCGGGCTGGTGGATGAAGATTACAGCACGCAGCAGGCGTTTATCCTGCTTCTGGTGAAGGTGTCCGCCGTGGCGATCGTGTTCGGCTGCGGTACGGTGGGCGGAGCCATGACGCCCACGCTGTATGTGGGAAGCATGGTCGGGTTTATTTTCAGTACGGTCCTGACGTCTCTGGGCATGGAGGGCAACCATACGGTGGCGTATGCGATGGTGGGGATGGCGGCCTTTTTTGCCGTGGCGGCCCAGGCTCCCCTGACCGCGCTGGTGATGGTGGTGGAGTTCTCCATGAGCGGGGAAATGATTTACCCGCTCCTGATCGGCGTGGTGAGCGCTTATGGAACGGGGCGGCTGATTCGCGCGCGGTCCATGTATGCCGCCAGCCTGTCCGGCAGTCCGGAGTCCGTGGTCAACCTGCCCATGGCGCAGGTCCATGTGCATGACCTGGCTCGCCATGTGGTGCCCCAGGTGGCGCCGGACGCTTCCCTGGACGACGTTTCCTCCCTGATGCTGCGGAATCCCGGAGACCTGATTTTTGTGGTGAAAAAGGACGGGACTTATGAGGGTGCCATTTATCCGGATGACTTTCTGGCTGTCCGCCGGCAGATGGAGGAAAAGGGGAAGAGCCCTCCTCCCACCGCCGGGGAGCTGATCCGCGCGGGCGCCCCCGTGCTGGATGCCGGCACCCATCTGACGGATGCCCTGAAATTGTTTGAACAGACCCATCTGCCCGCCTTTCCCGTGGTCTGGAAAAATACCGGGCGGCTGGATGGCGTCCTGTACCGCAACGCGCTGTTCCAGGTCATCACGGAAATGATGAAAAGGGAGTCCGGCGGAGACGTGGGCATGTGAAACGGGAGGAAAGAGGCGCCATGCATTACAATTTTGTAAACTTCTTTTCTCCTTCGTTCATAACAACATCAAAGTTAAGTACTAGAACGTTATCTGCATTTCCCGCGGCAGCTTTTTCCCCGGCTGCATGACGGTGGAAGAAAAAGTAGTTGGTCTGCCAGGACCGTACGGTTAATATTCGCCCAGCCCCGGACTTCATGAATGAAATAAACAAGTCACCGGATTTGGAAATGGTCGTGCTGCAGGAAATCAGCTCCGCCATTGTCAATGAACGCAACGGCACGGCGCTGCTCCGGCATATTCTGGACGTGCTCTACCGCCGCATGAAGATGCTGCGCGGCACCTTCACCATCCGCCGCGGGAACGATCTGATGATAGAAGCGTCCCACGGCCTGGACGAGCAGGAGATGAAGCGCGGCCATTACCATGTGGGGGAGGGCATTACGGGCCATGTGGCGGAAACGGGGAGGCCCCATGTGATTGAGGACATTTCCCGGGATTCCAGGTTCCTGAACCGTACCCGTACCCGCAAGAGCGGGGAAAAGGTGGCGTTCATCTGCGTGCCCATCATTCATTTGCAGCAGGTGATCGGCACCCTGAGCATTGACCGTCCCGTGGACAGGGAAACGGACCTGGAACGGGACCAGAAGCTGCTGGAGATTGTGGGCAACATCGTGGGGGACGCGCTGGCGGCCAGCCTGCAGGCGCATGAGGAACGGGCGGCCCTGATGGCGGAGAACGAGAAACTGCGCCAGCTTTTAACAACCAATCCGGGCGAACTGATCGGCAACTGCCGCCCCATGCTCCAGGTGTATGAACAGATACGCCAGGTGGCCCCCAGCGACGCCACGGTGCTGATCCGGGGCAGTTCCGGAACGGGGAAGGAGCTGGTAGCGCGCGCCGTAGTGAACCTGAGCGGCAGGAAGGACAAGCCGCTGGTGACGCTGAACTGTGCGGCCATGCCGGAAAACCTGCTGGAAAGCGAGTTGTTCGGCCATGAAAAAGGCTCCTTCACCGGAGCCACCGCCCGCCGCATCGGCCGGGCGGAGGCGGCGGACGGAGGTACCCTGTTTCTGGATGAAATCGGGGATTTGAGCCTCCAGATGCAGGTGAAGCTGCTGCGCTTTCTTCAGGAAAAGACTTTTTCCCGCGTGGGGAGCAACAGGGAGCTTCATTCCGACGTGCGCTTCATTGCCGCCACCAGCCGCAATCTGGAGGAATTGATGGCGGAAAACAAATTCCGGGAGGACTTGTACTACCGGCTGAACATTTTCCCCATCGTCATGCCGGACCTCTCCAAGCGCAAGGGGGACATCATGCTGCTGGCGGAACACTTTCTTTCCAAGTTCAACCTGAAATACGGGAAAGATATCAAGCGGCTGTCCACGCCAGCCATCAACATGCTCATGGCCTACCACTGGCCCGGCAACGTGCGGGAGCTGGAAAACTGCATGGAGCGTGCAGTCATCACGGCGCAGGACGACTGCATTTACGGTTACAACCTGCCCGCCTCCCTCCAAATGCCCAGCCATGACGCCCCGTCTTCCCGTGACGGAGAGGATCATGCGGACTTGCCGACGATGGTGGATTCCTTTGAACGGGAATTGATTGTGGCCGCGCTGAAACGCTCTCCGGGCAACATGTCCGCAGCGGCGCGGGAACTGGGCATTTCCCCACGGGTGCTCCATTATAAAATGCACAGGCTGGGCCTGCAAAAATCATGAAAGGACTTCGTCAGCTTCTGTCCGCCGTTTCCCGGTCCTTTTATTTGAGCATGCGCTTCCTGCCCCGGGAGATGCGCCCCGGCGTGGCCGTGGGCTATCTGCTGGCGCGCGCTACGGATACGGTGGCGGATACCGTGGACATGGATTGCCGGGAACGCCTGGCGCTGCTGAGGATGATGGGCGCGACGGTAGCCGGGGACGCCTCCCGGGAGGCCGCCGCCTCCTGTTTTGGCCGTCTGGGCATTCTTTCCACCGTCCAGACGCACCGGGGGGAGGCGGAGCTGCTGGCCCGTTTTCCAGAATGCCTGGCGCTGCTGGAAGCCCTTTCCCCCCGTGAGCAGATGCTCGTGAGGCAGGTGCTGTCCACCATTGTGGAGGGGCAGGCGTGGGATTTGGAATATTTTGAAGCCCGTTCCTCGGTTTCATGTCCCGAACAACTGGAGCATTATACCTACATGGTGGCCGGCTGCGTGGGAGAATTCTGGACCAGGCTGGGCCTGCTGGCGCTGGGATCAGGCTTCAGCACGCAGCCGGAGGACCAGCTTTTACGCTGGGGCAGGCACTACGGCATGGGGCTGCAATTGGTGAACATTCTGCGCGACCGGGAGGAAGACCTCTCCCGTGGAAGAAGCTATTTGCCTACTTCCGATGTTCAGCCGTGGCTGGACCGGGCAGAACGCTGGCTGAAGGAAGGCGTGTTTTATGCGGAATCCCTCCGGAACGGGCGGCTGCGTTTTTCCACCGTACTGCCCGCATGGCTGGGGCTGGATACGCTGGAACTGCTCCAACGGCAGGAACAGCCGGGAACAGGAAAGGTAAAAATCACGCGCGGGACCGTTCATTCCCGCATGTGGAAGGCCTTTCTCTTTTCCTGGAAGGAAGCCCTGTAGCCTACGCGGCGGTTTTGCCGGGTTCCGGAGCGGGCGGAGTGACAGGGGAGGCTGCCGGGGCCGGATTTTCCGTCGGGGCATCCGCCTTCTTCTGGTCGTTCGCGGATGTTTCCGCAGGATTGCCGCTCCCTTGTTTGGGCGCGGGGGGAGCGGGCGGCGGCTTGGGCGCCAGCAGGTCCTCCCACTGGTGGAGCTTGAAATCCTTTCCCATGCCGCCGATGTCATGGAGCAGCTCCTGGCATTTGGCTGTAAGCTTCTCGTAGTCGGGCGGTCCGGCTTCCGGATCCGCGGAACCGGGGAAGATCAGGTAGCTGACTACCAGGTCGGAAACGGGGCGGCTGTAAGGCCCCGCCTTGGGGTTGATTTCACGGCTCAGGCGCAGGGAGCCTTCCCCCGTCTTGTAGCGCGGTCCGGCGTCTCCCACCAGGGCCGGGTACAACTTGTCCCCCACGATGACGACGGCGTAATCCCCGAACTGCGGGGAAAAGGGAGAGGATTGGTTGACCACTCCCAGCGGGACCACGATGAACGGATCGTATTCCGAGATCAGGAAACTGTAGCGCTTCAATTCTTCAATGACCCGTTCCGCGTGGTCTATCTTGCGGCGCAGGGCCGGTTTTTCCGCGGCGGAGGCTTTTTCCAGCGTCTTCTTGTAGGAAGCCAGCCTCTGCTGCCAGGGCTTGAGGAGGGGATTGGGCTTGTCCGTGCGCTTCTTCCAGCGGTAGGAAGTGCTGGGCTGGTAGAAGGAGCTTTTCAGGATTTTATCCGGCATGGTGGACAGGCGGTCCCCGTCCGAACCGTCGGAAACAACGTCCATTTCACTCTGTAGCCAGAGGAGTTTTCTGCCCGTATCCGGATAGGTGGTTTCCAGAATCGTCTCCGTATCGTAGTAATTATGGCGGTCCAGGAGCTTGAGCAGGGAGGCCAGGTTCTTGCGGATTTCCGTCTGCTTGCGGACGTAAATCTGCCCGTAATAGGGGGAGACCCGCGCATGCTTGAACAGGGTGGACAGGCCGGGAAGCATGGTTCCCAGCTTGGGGTTGATGTTCAGGATGTCCTCCTTCTTTGTCAGGGCCTTGGGCTGCTTGACGTTCAGGGTGAGTTTGCAGGCGCCCTGCTGCGGTGCGCACCAACCCACGCCGTGCGTGAATCCGCTGATGTCCGTGATCTGCTTCGCGCAGACCCACTTTCCCTCTTCGGGAATGGGAGCGGGATCGTGTTTGGGTCCCTTTGCGACACAGATCATCTCTTCCACTTCGCGTGAATATTGCATCTTGTATCCTCCATAAAAAATGTTCGACCCTCTATTGGGAACCTTTCTGCGTTATTTTACCATATCCGCAAAAAAAAGACAAGAGGTTGTTCCAAATTTTCCGCCGAATTGTGGATTTTTCTTATGCTTTTCTCATGCGGATTGCGTTACAGTCCCTTTCCGCGCGGTCCTTGCCTTGAAGATCGAAGCAATTTTCTTGACCGACAGGACGCATACAGCGTACAGCACAACGATCCCGAAGAGTGCGGCGAAATACCTGTCGGGAAGCGGAGCAAGATCGACGGCGGCGCCTATGGGCGTGAAGGGAAGCGCCGTCAAAAAGATCGCACCTG
>ENA-OZDC01000958-OZDC01000958.1-human-gut-metagenome-genome-assembly--contig:-NODE-958-length-12221-cov-18.876706_pt1 | contig 12221 bp, 9 predicted proteins | sample MGYA00244082_ERZ653570 | MGnify/ENA primary metagenome ERZ653570 (study PRJEB26926, sample SAMN06164919) | human gut metagenome | biome: ENVO:00009003; feature: ENVO:2100002; material: ENVO:00002003... | reverse complement strand
AGATCTAGTACGGTCTCGTGGGCTCGGAGATGTGTATAAGAGACAGGTAATAAGGCTGTGATGGAGACAGTAGTTATATTCCGAAAATAACAGAGAGCCGCGATTGCTGTGATGCGGTATGATTAGGGTTTTAACGAATATCACTCCGGAGCTTCTATCTGAAAGTATATACGAGTAAGAGATGACGGATTTCTCCCGTTACAGAGAACGCATATGTTGGTATGTCGGTATTAGAACATTATTGATTGTAATGAAGTTGAGGACCTCTGCCAATTTAATGGCGGAGGTCATTTTAATTATTTTTGAAAGGAAGTTTAATAGTATGTACGAAAAAGTATCTACTGACCTTAACCTGGTTCAGAGAGAAAAACAGGTTGAAAAGTTCTGGAAAGACCACGATATTTTTAAAAAAAGCATGAAATTAAGAGAAGGATGTCCAACATATACATTCTATGACGGACCACCAACCGCTAACGGTAAGCCTCATATCGGACACGTTCTTACCCGTGTAATCAAGGATATGATTCCGCGATACAGAACAATGAAAGGCTATATGGTTCCTCGTAAGGCAGGATGGGATACACACGGACTCCCTGTTGAACTTGAAGTTGAGAAAATGCTTGGACTTGACGGTAAGGAACAGATTGAAAAGTATGGTCTTGAACCGTTTATCGAGCATTGCAAGGAAAGTGTATGGAAATACAAAGGAATGTGGGAAGATTTTTCAAGTACAGTCGGATTCTGGGCTGACATGGATAACCCATATGTAACATACCACAATGATTTCATCGAATCAGAATGGTGGGCACTGAAAGAAATATGGAATAAGAAACTTTTATACAAGGGATTTAAGATTGTCCCATATTGTCCAAGATGCGGAACACCTCTTTCATCACATGAGGTAGCCCAGGGATATAAGGCAGTAAAAGAACGTTCCGCAGTTGTACGTTTTAAGGTTGTAGGTGAGGACGCATATTTCCTTGCATGGACAACAACACCTTGGACATTGCCAAGCAACGTGGCACTCTGCGTTAATCCTGACGAGACATACTGTAAGGTCAAGGCAGCAGACGGACGCACATATTATATGGCAGAAGCACTTCTTGACAAGGTCCTTTCAGGAATTGAGAGAGAAGAAGGAACTCCTGCTTACGAAGTTCTTGAGACATATAAAGGAAAAGATCTTGAATATAAAGAATATGAACCTCTTTACGCATGTGCCGGAGAAGCGGCTGCAAAGCAGCACAAGAAGGGACATTTTGTTACATGTGATACTTATGTAACTATGTCAGACGGTACAGGTATCGTTCATATTGCACCTGCATTCGGTGAAGACGATGCAAAGGTGGGACGTAAATATGACCTTCCTTTTGTACAGTTTGTAAATGGCAAGGGTGAATTAACGGAAGAGACTCCTTATGCCGGACTTTTCGTTAAAAAAGCAGACCCTGAAGTGTTAAAAGATCTTGATGCCGAGGGTAAGCTTTTTGACGCACCTAAGTTTGAACATGATTATCCATTCTGCTGGAGATGTGACACCCCTCTTATCTACTATGCAAGAGAATCATGGTTTATTAAGATGACAGCAGTTAAGGATGACCTTATCCGTAACAATAATACAATTAACTGGATTCCTGAGACTATCGGAACAGGACGTTTCGGGGCATGGCTTGAAAACGTACAGGACTGGGGTATCAGCCGTAACAGATATTGGGGCACACCTCTTAATATCTGGCAGTGTGACAAGTGCGGTAAGATGCATTCAATCGGAAGTATTGCAGAGCTTAAAGAACTTTCCGATAACTGCCCTGATGATATTGAGCTTCACAGACCATACATTGATGCAGTTACTTTCCCATGTGAATGTGGCGGCACAATGAAGAGAGTTCCTGAAGTAATTGACTGCTGGTTCGATTCGGGTGCAATGCCATTCGCACAGCATCATTATCCATTTGAAAACAAGGATCTTTTTGAAGCACAGTTCCCTGCAGACTTTATTTCAGAAGCTGTTGACCAGACAAGAGGATGGTTCTATTCATTACTTGCGGAATCAACACTTTTATTTAACAAAGCACCTTACAGAAATGTAATCGTTCTCGGACATGTACAGGATGAGAACGGACAGAAGATGAGTAAGTCAAAGGGTAATGCGGTAGATCCGTTTGATGCTTTACAGACTCACGGAGCAGATGCGATAAGATGGTATTTCTATTCTAATTCGGCACCATGGCTTCCTAACCGTTTCTACGACAAAGCAGTTACGGAAGGACAGAGAAAGTTCCTCGGAACAATCTGGAATACTTACGCATTTTTCGTACTTTATGCGAATATCGATAATTTTGACGCAACAAAATATAAGCTTGAATATGATAAATTATCTGTAATGGATAAGTGGATTCTTTCAAAGGTTAATTCACTTGTTAAATCAGTTGATGCCTATCTTAATGATTACAAGATTCCTGAAACAACAAGAGTTCTTGAAGAGTTCGTTGATGACCTTAGTAACTGGTATGTAAGACGTTCAAGAGAAAGATTCTGGGCAAAAGGAATGGAACAGGATAAAATCAATGCCTACATGACATTATATACATCCCTTGTAACACTTTGTAAGGTTGCCGCACCAATGATTCCTTTTATGACGGAAGAGATTTATCTCAACATCGTTGCCGGAATAGATAAGACAGCACCGGAAAGCATACATCTTTGTGATTTCCCTGTTGCCAACGAAGCATATATAGACAAAGAACTTGAAGCCAATATGGATGAAGTTTTACGAATCGTTGTTGTGGGAAGAGCATGTCGTAACGCAGCTAACATTAAGAACAGACAGCCTATAGGTAAGATGTACGTTAAGGCTGAAGCAGAACTTTCCGATTTCTACAAGGAAATCATTGAAGACGAACTTAATGTCAAAGAAGTGGAGTTTACAAATGATGTAAGAGCCTACAGCTCATACAGCTTCAAACCACAGCTTAAGACAGTAGGACCTAAGTATGGCAGACTCCTTGGAAAAATTAAGCAGGCATTATCGGAAGTTGACGGAAATACTGCGATGGATGAATTAAATGAAAAAGGACAGCTTACATTTGATTTTGACGGAGAGACGGTTGAACTTACAAAAGATGATTTATTAATTGAAATTGCACAGACAGAAGGCTTTGAGTCAGGTAATGACGGAGATATAACAGTTGTACTTGATACCAATCTTACGCCTGAACTCGTTGAGGAAGGATTTATGAGAGAAATCATAAGCAAGATCCAGACAATGAGAAAAGAAGCAGGATTTGAAGTTATGGATAAGATAACTGTATATTCCGACGGAAACGACAAGATTGCAGAGCTTATTTCAAAGAATGAAGACACGGTTAAAAATGATGTACTTGCTACGGAAATTGTCACTGGTAAAATTGAAGGCTATTCTAAAGAGTGGAATATCAATGGAGAGAATGTAACTTTCGGTGTTAAAAAGAATCAGTAAAGGTACAAGGATGGAGTTTTAAATGAGTGAATTTGAATTTGACAAAGAAGAATTTAAAAAAAATGTAGTTAATGCTGTTAAGAGCAGATATCGTAAGACCATTGATGAAGCAGATAAACAGCAGGTATTTCAGGCAGTTGCTTATACGGTCAAGGATTATATAATTGACCGTTGGATTGCAACACATAAGGAATTCGAGAAACAGGACGCAAAGACAGTATATTATATGTCAATGGAATTCCTCATGGGCCGTGCACTCGGTAATAACATGATTAACCTTACATGCTATAAAGGTGTTAAGGAAGCTCTTGATGAACTTGGGTTTGATCTTAATGCCATTGAGGATGAAGAGCCTGATGCTGCATTGGGAAACGGAGGACTCGGAAGACTTGCAGCATGCTTTCTTGATTCGTTATCATCTCTCGGATACCCTGCTTACGGCTGTGGAATCAGATACAGATACGGAATGTTTGCACAGAAAATTGTAGACGGTTATCAGAAAGAAATTCCTGATGACTGGCTTCGTGACGGCAATCCATTTGAAATCAAGAGACCTGAATATGCGGTTACCGTAAAATTCGGCGGCTATGTAAGATCTTATACAGATGCAGACTATCATGAACATTACGTTCAGGAAGCATACCAGAGTGTAAGGGCAGTGCCTTATGACCTTCCTGTTGTAGGTTACAACAATAATGTTGTAAATACGTTAAGAATATGGGATGCGGAGCCAATCCAGCAGTTTAACCTGGATGAATTTGACAAAGGTGATTATCAGAAAGCGGTTGAGCAGGAAAATCTCGCAAAGAATATCTGCGAAGTCCTTTATCCTTGTGATGACCATTATGCAGGAAAGGAATTAAGACTTAAACAGCAGTATTTCTTCGTATCCGCAAGTGTACAGAGTGCAGTTGCCAAGTACAAAAAGAACCATGATGACATAAGGAAACTTTATGAAAAAGTATGTTTTCAGTTAAATGATACACATCCTACCGTAACAGTTGCGGAACTTATGAGAATACTTATGGATGAAAAGGGTCTTTCATGGGATGAAGCATGGGGCGTTACTACAAAATGCTGTGCTTACACTAACCATACAATCATGGCTGAAGCACTTGAAAAGTGGCCTATTGACCTTTTTCAGAAATTACTTCCAAGAATTTATCAGATTATAGAAGAAATCAACAGAAGATTTGTAAATGAAGTAAAACGTATGTATCCTGACAATCAGGAAAAAATCGCAAAAATGGCTATTTTATATGATGGACAGGTTAAAATGGCTAACCTTGCTATCGTTGCAGGATATTCTGTAAACGGTGTTGCGGAACTTCATACAGAAATTCTTGAAAAACAGGAACTTAAAGATTTCTATGAAATGATGCCTGAGAAATTTAATAACAAGACTAACGGTATTACACAGAGAAGATTCCTTCTCCACGGCAATCCATTGCTTGCAGACTGGGTAACAGACAAAATCGGCGACGGCTGGATAACAGATCTTTCAAAGATATCAGGGCTTGTGAAATACGCCGATGATGAAAAGAGCCGTAAAGAGTTCATGCAGATTAAGCGAGAGAACAAAGTACGTCTTGCAAAATATATCAAAGAACATAATGATATAGAAGTTAATCCGGATTCAATTTTTGACGTGCAGGTAAAACGACTTCACGAATATAAGAGACAGCTGCTTAACATTCTTCATGTTATGTACCTTTATAATAAGATAAAGGCTAACCCTGATATGGATTTTACACCAAGAACATTTATTTTCGGTGCTAAAGCAGCAGCAGGCTACAGAAGAGCCAAATTAACAATTAAACTTATCAATTCCGTTTCAGATGTTATTAATAACGATAAGTCTATTAACGGCAAACTTAAAGTTGTATTTATAGAGAACTACAGAGTATCCAATGCAGAAATTATTTTTGCTGCAGCAGATGTAAGCGAACAGATATCTACCGCAAGTAAGGAGGCATCGGGAACCGGCAATATGAAATTCATGTTAAACGGTGCCATGACACTCGGTACAATGGATGGTGCCAACGTTGAAATCGTTAAAGAAGTCGGTGAAGAAAATGCTGTTATATTCGGTCTTAGTGCAGACGAAGTAATAGAATATGAGCTGAACGGCGGATATAATCCTTTGGACATATACAATTCCGACGAAGAAATAAGAAGGGTGCTTAACCAGCTTGTAGACGGAACATATTCACCTGCTGACCATGAATTATTCAGGGATTTGTATAATGCACTTCTCTATGACGGAGTGGCAGACCGATATTTTATATTAAAAGATTTCCGCTCCTACGCAGAAGCACAGGAAAAGATAGAAGCAAAATATCGTGATAAAGACGGATGGGCAAAATCGGTTATGCTTAATACCGCCCGTTCGGGAAAATTCTCATCAGACAGAACTATCGAAGAGTATGTAAGAGATATCTGGCATCTTGAAAAAGTTAAAGTAGAATTATAATCATAACAATTATAAGAACATAGTCTCATGAGTGGCACTTTTAAGCCATTTGTGGGACTTTTTCTTTTATTTTAAAATAAGATGTGTTACAATAACGGGAAAAGGCCTTGCAGGATCCAGGGCTGTGGGAGGAAATTATTTGAAGAAAAGGATTATAATAATATTAGCCGTAATATCACTTGCTTTTTTTGTAATATCATATTTATTACCACAGAGAATAGGTGGTACAGATTATACAGGTGTATATACGGATGCAGGATTATATGGAACACAGGAAAATGTTGAAGTTAAAAAGACCGGCAACATCTATACACTTCGTATAAAACCGCTTACAGACGATGATGAATATGTTAATGTGGAGTTTTCTCCTGACAGACCGGGTGAAATGATTCAGATAGATGATTACAGCCGTTGCAGGGTATATATGTTTAATAATTCTATGTGTATTCAGAACTATAAACGGTATATCGGGGATTATACAAACGGTGAACTTGAAAATTCTTATTCTTCAGGTGAGTATGAATTATATAGTTTGGCCTATATGGTAAAAACCAATTCTACAGACCGGCAGAATAATAACTATATGAGATATGTGCTTCGTATAGTGGCAGTTATTATATTTGCCGTCCTGTCGTTTATTTTGATATTTAACAAAATAAAAGCTGCCCCCGTTATCGGTATGGCAGTAATGTCTGCTGTTATATTGACAGGTTTTGTATATGATTTTTCCGTAAAATTGTATGAAGGCAGATATGAAGCAGAGGACAGTATCACCAAAAGCTATTTAAATGCTCTGGATGACGTAAACCGTTTATATTGCATGGATATTGTAAAGGCAGACAGAACCGGCAACAAATACTACATAGTTATGTTTAATACGAGCAGAAGTTTTCCGGACATATATGTTGCCCATACAAAAGACGGTGAGTTAATTACGGATACAGAAGTGGAATATGGATTTGCGGATTTTAATACATACAGAATTACAAGAAAATTCGGGAAATACCATATGTATTGGAAAGCCGGTGACGAATGGTTTACAATGAGAATAGACAAGAAATATGAGAAAGGTTTTGCGGTAAGACATATTACGGAATACATTGCAGCAGGACTTTTGGGAATATATTTCTTTATATTTATAAAATTACATACTAAAGCCAGAAAAGAAAAAGAAGAAGAAAAACAATACGGAATATTTGGCAGATACAGATGTACGGAGGTCAGCCATCTTAACGAAATTTATGAAGATTTTGCAAAACACCTCACAGAAAATGTAGCCGATACCGAAATAATCATAATGCCGGATTCTTTTGAAATATTCGGAAATAGATATGATAATGTAAAATATGAGTTTTTGGACAGTAAGAAACATTATGAAATACCTGAAATCAAAGGCAAAAAAACAGAGATTAAGATTGTATGTGGTGATGAGATTTTTTACTATGTGAAAACAGCTAAAGAAATATTGTTTGTAAATACTTTGAACGGCAATGTTCTTTTATTAATCAAAGCATTGCAGGAGGAAAAAAGCTATGGCAGCTGATAATTGCGAGATGTGCGGATATTTAGAGTACAATGAAGAGCTGGAATATTATGAATGTACAATGAATCTTGATGAAGACGAGATGTATAATTTTATTACCGGCAACAGCAGGGAATGTCCGTATTTTCAATATAGAGATGAATACAGAGTTGTTAGAAAACAGATGTAATATTAATGGAGGATATTATGGCAATTAAAGGAACAGAATTATTTGTAAAAGCCCTTAGGGCAGAGGGGGTAGATACCGTATTCGGCTATCCCGGAGGAATGGCGATAGATTTATTTGATGCTTTATATTCGGCAAATGATATTGATGTAATTCTTCCAAGACACGAACAGGCACTTATACATGAGGCTGACGGTTATGCGAGGGCAACGGGAAAAGTCGGTGTATGCCTTGTAACCAGCGGCCCGGGTGCAACCAATCTTGTTACAGGTATTGCAACCGCCAATTTTGACAGTGTTCCCCTTGTGTGTTTTACAGGACAGGTATCAAGGGATTTAATTGGAAATGACGCTTTTCAGGAAGTAGACATCGTAGGTGTAACGAGAAATATATGTAAATATGCAGTTACCGTAAGAGACAGAAATGAACTTCCAACCATAATCAAGAAGGCTTTTTATATTGCAAGAACAGGAAAACCGGGTCCGGTTGTTATAGATATACCTAAAGATATACAGACAGCAATGGGTAATGAAGAATATCCGGAGGAAATTGCTATACGAGGCTACAAACCTGCCAGCGGGGTTCATGCCGGACAGATTAAAAAGGCAATGTCAATGCTTAAGAGTGCAAAAAAACCTGTTATTCTTGTAGGCGGTGGTGTGAGAATTGCAGGGGCCGAAGAAGTTCTTACAGAATTTGCTGAGAAGATGAATATTCCGGTTATTACAACAATAATGGGAAAAGGTGCGATGTCAAGCAATCACAGGCTTTATGTGGGTAATATCGGAATGTATGGAAATTACGCTTCCAATATGGCTGTCAGCGAATGTGATGTTCTACTTGCCATCGGAGTAAGATTCAGTGACAGAATCACAGGAACAATCGAAGATTTTGCCAAAAATGCAAAGATTATCCATGTTGATATAGATACAGCCTCAATTTCAAGAAATATTGTGGTTAATATTCCTATTGTTGCCGATGCCAAACTTGCAATAGAAGAGATGCTTAAAAGCGCGGTTGAGGGTAAACATGATGCATGGATTGATAAACTCAGCGATTGGAAGGACAAAATGCCTATAACAATGAAGAATTATGAAGGCATGACCCCTGAAATGATTATAGATGCAATCAACCGTAAATTTCCTGAAGCTACAGTTACAACCGACGTAGGACAGAACCAGTTATGGACAACACAGTACCTCAAAATGGACGGCAGACGTAAATTCATAACATCCGGGGGCCTCGGCACAATGGGTTATGGACTTCCTGCAGCAATCGGAGCATACCTTGGACAGGAAAAAGGACCTGTTATCTGCATAAGCGGTGACGGTGGAGTACAGATGAATATTCAGGAGCTTGCGACGGCTTCACTTCTTGATGTTCCTGTCATACTCTGCATTATCAACAATACATATCTTGGTAATGTTAAGCAGATGCAGAAGATGTTTTATGATAAAAGATATTCAAGTACCTGTTTAAGGTACAGCAGAAGCTGTAACAGACAGTGCCAGATAGACGGAACCTGCACAGGCAAACAGTATGTACCGGATTTCGTAAAACTTGCCGAGAGTTACAATGCACTTGGAATCAGGGTTACGGATGAAAAAGATATTGATGAAGCCTTTGACAGGGCAGCAGCTAATGTAAACAGACCAACGGTTATTGAGTTTATGATAAGTTGTGAACTGGACGTATATCCGATGGTTCCGGGCGGAAAAGCATTAACGGATATGTTATTTGGTTAGGAGGCAGACATGGATAAACTTAAAAAAAGATGGATTTCAATATATGTAGAAAATGAAATAGGTGTACTTGCTAGAATTTCAGGACTTTTTTCCGGAAAATCCTACAATATTGATACACTTACCGTAGGAGTTACCGAGGATCCTACCATGTCAAGAATGACAATAGGAGTTACAAGTGATGATAAGACCTTTGAGCAGATAAAAAAACAGCTTAACAGAAGTGTTGAAGTTGTAAAGGTTATTGATTTTACGGATGCCAAGCTTCATATGAAGGAATTAATGTTTATCAAAATTAATTCCTGCAATGAAAAAGACAAAGCTGAAGCTTTCAGAATTGCGTCGGTATACGGCGTAACCGTAGAAGATTACAACCGTAATACGGTGCTTTTACAGTGTACACAGACAGAGGATAAGAATAATGACCTCATCACACTTTTAAGAGAGACTTTCGGTTACAGACTTGAAGTGGTAAGAGGCGGAGCCGTTGCCATCGAAGCCGTATCTTATTCTGACAGGTAATTACTTGAAAGTTTTGGAAAGACTGTTGGTATACCATATTGTAAAAAGCATGTATACAGCGGTTATTCCAAACCATACGGCGGTAATTGCTTTATGAATGTTAAAAAATCTGAGAATACTTAACGGAGTCCAGACGGATAATACAATCAGGTTAATTCTGAGAAGTATTTTGCCGTCAGGGGCTCCTTTTTTTATCTGTTTAACAGAAAGGGCAATCTGGGCTGCCAAAAGGATTGCCATAAGAACAGTAACTATAATTTCCATTAATTTTTTCCTTTACTGATTGCAGCAAATAATTGTCTGCTTAATTCTATTTCTTTCACATCACTGTTTAAAAATTCGATAGTCCCTTTTGAAACGGAATGGGAAACTATGCTATGCATGGTAAGCTGGTGTAAGGTTTCCCTTGCAGTTCCGTTGCCTCCGTCATAGACAGCGGGAGTGTATTGAAGTGCCTCAAGAATCTGTCTTTTAACAAAGGGATAGTGGGTACACCCGAGAACTACGGCATCCACGGGATTATCTATGTATTCGTGCAAAAGATTTTTAAGATAATCCATAAATTCCTGCGAATCTGTAAGTCCTTTTTCAACTGCCTCAACGATGCCGGGAGCTTCAAGCGTAAAAATATCGGCAAGGTCTTTATAGCGGGTCATCAGATTAAGAAATTTGGATTGGTTCAACGTTATGTGAGTAGCCAGCACCAGAATACGCTTTCCGGGATTATCAAGAGCCGCAGGTTTAAGTGCAGGTTCAATGCCGATTACGGGAATCGCAGGGTACATATTACGGATTCTCGATACTGCGGCAACCGTTGCCGTATTGCAGGCAATTACAAGACATTTACAGCCTTTTGCTATAAGCATATCCGCTGTGTGGATTGTAAGTTCTGCTACTTTATCCAAAGGCTTTGTACCATAAGGTGCATTAGCCGAATCACCAAAATATATAAAATTTTCATAAGGCATAAGCTTCACAAGCTCCGATAACACGCTTATTCCGCCAACGCCCGAATCAAAAACACCAACAGGTCTGGTATTAGGTTCCATTACAATAACTCCTAGATATATGATGTGAAAGTCCGAATTGTTCAATTGTGCAAGCACAATCGCAATTAAGACTTATTTATTAATGATGTATACGAATTGCTCCATTGCTGCGCAATTATCGCAATTCCCGAGCACCTCAAACTCCCATAAAATGCCATAATCAAAGCATTTTATTCCGTTTTCGGTGTCCGGCGTGTCAATAAGTCCGAATTGCTCATTTGTGCAAGCACAATCGCAATTAAGACTTATTGACACTTTATATCATACTATATTTTATTAAAAAAGTGAATAAAGCACTTTTTTTTGGTAATTATATGTGTAGATAAATTTCAAATTGTGTTTGCGGCACAGATGGAGGTAACAATGAATAAGAAAAGAAAAAAACCTGACGGAGAAAAAATTTTTTCCATCGTTGCAAGTCTTGCTATTGTTATTGCACTTGTTGCGGGAATTATTTCCATAGTGAGAAGTAATACAAGACAGGATAAAAAAAAGAATTATATTGATTTGAATGTTGCGGAAAAAGAAACAACAACGGAACATAAAGAACCACAGACAACTGTTGAGAGGGTTACAGAAAAAATTGTAGAGATAGAGACAACCACAGAAGATACAAAACAGGTTGACGCACCGGTTATAAATGAAGATGATACGGAGGCTGTCAACGGCATAACATACTCCTTTAATGAAAACAGCGTAATTAAGTGGCCTTTGAAGGGGGACATCGTTCTCGGTTTTAATATGGATAATACAATTTATTTCCCAACGCTTGATGTATACAGATGCAATCCTGCAATTATGATAAACGCCACAGAGGGTGAAGATGTCAGGTCAGGAGTCAAAGGCGTTGTTACGCAGGTGTATTCTGACAATGAAACGGGTACCACAATGAAGATTTTGGCAGGCGACGGATATGAAATTACTTACGGACAGTTAAAAGATATAGCGGTTGGAATAGGTGATAACCTGGACGAAAATACAGTTATAGGTAAAGTTGCGGCACCAACCAAATATTATACCAAAGAGGGAAGCAACCTATATATGATGCTTACAAAGGACGGAATGGCTTTAGACCCAATGCTATTTCTTGAGGAAGAACAGTAAATAATCACACCCTTGACTGAAGATGTGGATATTCTGAAGTCAGGGGTATTTTTATTTAAAAAATAATGCAATATTTTATGATATATGGTACAATAACTGTCTCTTATACACATCTGACGCTGCCGACGAAGAGGATAGTGTAGA
>ENA-OZDC01000956-OZDC01000956.1-human-gut-metagenome-genome-assembly--contig:-NODE-956-length-12236-cov-5.827354_pt1 | contig 12236 bp, 8 predicted proteins | sample MGYA00244082_ERZ653570 | MGnify/ENA primary metagenome ERZ653570 (study PRJEB26926, sample SAMN06164919) | human gut metagenome | biome: ENVO:00009003; feature: ENVO:2100002; material: ENVO:00002003... | reverse complement strand
TCGTGGGCTCGGAGATGTGTATAAGAGACAGGCACCACATCGCCCACATGCACGGGGCGCTCCACGCCGTCCACCACGGTGCGGCCTGTGCCGGAAATCACCACCCACACCTCATCGCGGTTCATGTGGCTGTGGTAATTCATGCTGTGGCCGGGGTTCAGCGTCACCTTGATGGTCAGGCTCTCGTCCTCCACATCCAGTACGCGGAAGCTGCCCCAGGATTTTTCGGCAAACATGATCTGCTGGTCGATCTTATCCACATAGGGCTTGATGTAGCTGGACTGCTCTTTATCCGATACCAAAATTCCCTCCGGGCTGGCAGAGATCACCACATCATGCAAGCCCATGGCCAGCACCGGCACGTTCAGCTCGTTCACCACATGCACGTTGGTGCAGGTATCGTTCATCATGGCCTTGCCCACGCTGGGCTCGCCCATCGCTTCGGTCAGGGTGTTCCAGGTGCCAAGGTCCTTCCACTGGCCTGCAAACCGCATAACCTGGATCTTGGGTTCCTTTTCCACCACAGCATAGTCAAAGCTGATTTTGTTCAGCTCGGCATATTTATCAAACAGGTCCTTATAATCGGTAAAGTCGATCAGCTCATGGGCCTTATCCAGCACATAGCGCAGCTTGTAGGCAAACACGCCGCCGTTCCACAGCGCCCCCTGGGCGATGTAAGCCTTTGCCGTTTCGGCGTCCGGCTTTTCCTTAAAGGTTGCAACATCGCTCACGGCGCTGCTGTTTTTGGGGATAATATAGCCGTATTTTTCGCTGGGGTAGGTCGGCTCAATGCCCATCAGCACCAGGTTGGCTTCGCTTTTGGCAGCCTGCTCACTCAAGGCTTTCAGTGCCTCAAAGTAGTCATCCTCCACATAGGGGTCCACCGGGCAGACCACCACCGGCTCCTCCGGGTCCACGCCCTGCACATCGGCCAGATAAGCCGTTGCCAGCGCAATGGCGGGGAAGGTATCGCGGCGGCACGGTTCCACCGAAATGCCCACTTCCTCCCCCAGCTGGTTGTGGATGGCGGAAACCTGGGTCTTGCTGGTGGCAATGGTCACAGTCGCCCCTTTGTCTACCTGTTTGATCTGGCGGTACACCCGCTGCACCATGGATTCATAGCTTCCGTCCGGGCACTTGAAAATTTTAATGAACTGCTTGGAACGGATATCGTTGGATAGCGGCCACAGGCGCTTGCCGGACCCGCCGGAAAGCAGCACAATATTCATAATGGTTTCGCCTTTCTCAGCGCTCAGCACGCATGGGGTTATTCAAAAAGTCCTCATAGGCAAGGCGCAGGCCGTCCTCCAGCTCGGTCTTGTAGGTCCAGCCCAGGCCCGTTGCCTTGGAAACATCCAGCAGCTTGCGCGGTGTTCCGTTGGGTTTGGTGGGATCCCACTTAATCTCACCGGTGTAGCCCACAACCTTGGCTACCAGCTCGGTCAGTTCCTTGATGGTCAGCTCCTTGCCGGTGCCTGCGTTCACCGTTTCGTTGCCGGAGTAGTTGTTCATCAAAAATACGCAGAGGTTTGCCAGATCGTCCACATACAAAAACTCGCGCAGCGGGCTGCCATCGCCCCAGCAGGTCACGCTGGTCACCCCGTTGACCTTTGCTTCATGGAAGCGGCGGATCAGCGCGGGCACCACATGGCTGTGGGTGGGATGATAGTTATCGTTGGGGCCGTACAGGTTGGTGGGCATCACGCTGATGTAGTCGGTGCCATACTGGCGGTTCAGGAACTCGCAGTATTTCAGGCCGCTGATTTTAGCCAGAGCATAAGCTTCGTTGGTTTTTTCCAGCTCGCTGGTCAGCAGGCAGTTTTCCTTCATGGGCTGCGGTGCCATGCGCGGGTAAATGCAGGAGGAGCCCAAAAATTCCAGCTTTTTGCAGCCGTTTTTCCATGCGGAATGAATCACATTCATTTCCAGCGTCATGTTGTCATACATAAAGTCCGCCAAAGCGTTCTGGTTGGCAACAATGCCGCCCACCTTGGCTGCGGCCAAAAAGACATATTCCGGCTTTTCGGCGGCAAAAAATTCTTCCACGGCATCCTGGCGGCACAGGTCCAGCTCTTTATGGGTCCGGGTAATGATATTGGTATATCCCTGGCGTTCCAGTTCCCGCACAATGGCGGAACCTACCATACCGCGGTGGCCTGCCACATAGATCTTAGCGTTCTTTTCCATCATAACAAATGGCCTTCTTTCTTATTTTACAACGCCTTTTTCCAGGTATTCTTCCAAGTTGCAGCGGATGTTTTCCTCTGCGCGCTCTACAGCTACTTTTTCCATGTCATGCTCCACCATGATCTTGACCAGTTCCTCAAAGCTGGTCTTGGTGGGGTTCCAACCCAGTTCCTGGCGTGCCTTGGTGGGGTCACCCCACAGGTTGACCACATCGGTGGGGCGGTAGAAATCCGGGCTTACCTCAATCAGCACCTTGCCGGTCGCCTTATCAACGCCCTTTTCGTTCATGCCCTCGCCAACAAATTCCAGCTCAATACCGACATAGTGGAACGCCAGCTGGCAGAATTCCCGCACGGAATGCTGCACGCCGGTGGCGATGACAAAATCATCCGGCTTATCGTTCTGCAAAATCAGCCACATACATTCCACATAGTCCTTGGCATAGCCCCAGTCGCGCAGGCTGGACAGGTTGCCCAGGTAGAGCTTGTCCTGCTTGCCCTGCTTGATGCGGGCGGCGGCCAGCGTGATCTTGCGGGTCACAAAAGTTTCGCCGCGGCGCTCGGATTCATGGTTGAACAGAATGCCGGAGCAGCAGAACATGTTATATGCTTCACGGTACTCCTTGGTGATCCAGAAACCGTACTGTTTGGCCACCGCATAGGGGCTGTACGGATGGAACGGCGTTTTTTCGTTCTGGGGCACTTCCTCCACCTTGCCGTACAGCTCCGAGGTCGAAGCCTGATACACCCGGCAGGTATCCGCCAGCCCGCACAGGCGCACGGCTTCCAGCACGCGCAGCACGCCGGTAGCGTCCACATCGGCCGTGAACTCCGGAACATCAAAGCTGACCTGCACATGGCTCTGGGCCGCCAGGTTATAAATTTCGTCCGGGCGCACCGAGCCGATCACAGCAACCAGGCTCATCGAATCGCCCATATCGCCGTAATGCAGGTGGAAATGCGGGTTGCCCTCCAGATGGGCAATGCGTTCACGGTAGTCAACGGAAGAACGACGGATGATGCCATGTACATCATAGCCCTTCTCGATCAAAAACTCTGAAAGGTAAGAGCCATCCTGGCCGGTAACACCGGTGATCAATGCCTTTTTCATAAAAAATGCAGCCTCAACTTTCCTTTTCTATCATCATGCGCCGCCGGTCTGCCGCAGCATGGGCGGGAATGTAAATTCAGCTTTCAGGGGGCTTTGCGCAGCCTTGCCCTGTATTATATTAGTATACCCTGTTTTGCGTTTCTGCGCAAGTATACGCTGTATCCAACCTGTCGCCTGCCCTTGATTGACCTGCCCCGCACCGCAGATTATAATTATAAGGGTAGTATTTCATCATCCGGGCCGCTGCCCGTTCAAGAAAGCTGGAATCACATGCAGGATCTCAAACACGTTTTTTCTTACTTAAAGCCCTACCGGCGGGATTTATTCCTTGCCGTCGGGCTGGTTTTTGTGGAATGTATTTTTGAAATGGTCATTCCGATGCTGATGTCTGACCTGGTGGACCAGGGCGTGCCCAGCCATGATATGCAGGTCATTATGCTGCAGGGCAGCAAGATGATCATCTGCGCTGTGCTGGCCCTGATCACCGGCCTGCTGTACGCCAGGTTCGCCGCCCGCGCCGCCAACGGCTTTGCCGCTGCTCTGCGCGAAGCTGAGTACCGCAAGCTGCAGCAGTTCGACTTTGCCAACCTGGACCATTTTTCCACCCCGTCCCTCGTTACCCGCATGACCACCGATGTCACGGTCATGCTCAACGCCGTGGCCACCGGCCTGCGGCCTTTGGTGCGCAGCCCGGTCATGCTGTTCATGGGGCTGGGCATGGCGTTCTTGCTCAATGCCAAGCTGACCATCGTTTTCCTTATTACAACGCCCATCCTGGCCGCTATTCTGGCCTGGATCGTAACCAAGGTCGGCCCGCTGTATGACCGCCAGCAGACTGCTGTGGACCATCTGAACGGCCGCGTACAGGAAGCCTTAACCGCCATCCGCGCCATCAAAGCGTTTGTGCGCGGCGATTACGAGAATGAGCAGTTTGAAACCGTCAATGACGAGCTGGCCGCCGCCAGCACCAACACCTTCCGGTATGCCGTGCTCAACCTGCCCGCGTTCCAGGCCGTTATGTACACGGCCATTGTCTGCATCATGTGGTACGGCGGCAATTTTATTCTGACCGACCGGATGACGGTCGGCGAGCTGACCGCCTTTTTGAGCTATGTTCTGCAGGTGCTCAACTCGGTCATGATGTTCTCCGGCGTGTTTTTGCAGCTTACCCGCTCCCTGACCAGCGCCCGGCGCATCCGTGCCGTGCTGGAGGAGCAGCCCGCGCTGGCCACCCCGGCTGACCCCATTGCCGCCGTTGCCGACGGCAGCATTGATTTTGCGGACGTCAGCTTCAAATACAGCGCCGCTGCGGCCAGGGATGCCCTTTCCCACGTTACGCTGCACATTCCCGCCGGGGCAACGGTGGGCATTATCGGCGGCACCGGTGCAGCAAAAACAACGCTGGTACAGCTGATCCCCCGCCTGTACGATGCCACCTCCGGCACCGTCAAGGTCGGCGGGCAGGATGTGCGCCGGTATTCCCTTGCTGCCCTGCGGGATGCTGTGGGCATTGTGCTGCAGAAGAACCTGCTGTTTTCCGGCACCATCCGTGACAACCTGCGCTGGGGTGATCCCAACGCCGATGACGAAACCCTGTGGGCCGCCTGCCGCGCCGCCTGCGCTGATGAATTTTTGGAGCGGATGCCGGACGGCCTGGATACCGACATGGGCCAGGGCGGCGTGAATGTTTCCGGCGGGCAGAAGCAGCGGCTCTGCATTGCCCGCACCTTGCTCAAGCACCCCAAAGTGCTGATTTTTGACGATTCCACCAGCGCCGTGGATACCGCCACCGAGGGCAAGATCCGCCATGCGCTGGCCGCCCTGACCGATGTAACCAAGCTCATCATTGCCCAGCGCATCACCTCGGTGATGGATGCCGACATGATCGTGATTCTGGATGACGGCAAAGTTCACGCCGTGGGCACCCACAAGGAGCTGCTGGCGAATGACACCATCTACCAGGAAATTTATGCATCTCAGATGAAAGGAGATGACGCGGATGGCAAAGGCATTCAGCGGTAAAAAGCCGCAGCATTTTGGCAACACCATCCGGGTATTTTTGAACTACCTGGGCCGCCACAAGTTCATGCTGGGGCTGGTTGGGGTGCTTACCGCTGTCAGCGCACTCGCCAACCTGCTGGGTACCTACATGATCAAGCCGGTGGTCAACGGTATTCTGGAAACCGGCAGCATTCCCGGCCTTGTCCGCGGTGTTGCCCTGACCGCCGCCATCTACGCGGTGGGCGCGCTTTCTACCCTGGGCTACACCCAGACCATGGTGCGCGCCGCGCAGAAGGTCTTGCATGATATCCGCCGGGACCTGTTTGCCCACCTGCAAACGCTGCCCCTCTCCTTTTTTGACTCCCGCCGCAACGGCGAACTGATGAGCCTGTTCACCAACGATGTGGACACCATCTCGGACGCGCTGAACAACAGCTTTGCTCTGCTGATCCAGAGCTTTATCCAGGTGGTGGGCACGCTGGTTCTGCTGTTTGTGCTCAACTGGCGGCTTTCGCTGCTGGTCGTGGTGGGGTACGCCGTCATGTTCTGGTACATCCGGTTCAGCACCAACCGCAGCCGTTTCTTCTACGCCCGCCAGCAGCAGGCTCTTGGCAATCTGGAAGGCTATGTGGAGGAGATGGCCGCCGGGCAAAAGGTGGTCAAGGTGTTCAACCATGAGCAGACCAACCTGGAAGGTTTTCAGGCATTGAACGCCCGCCTGCAAAGCGCCGGAACCAGCGCCCAGGGGTATTCCGCCACCATGATCCCCGCCGTTGTTTCCATCTCCTACATCAACTATGCGGTCATTGCCGTGCTGGGCGGGCTGATGGTTATGAACGGCCAGTCCAGCCTGGGCAGCCTGGCCAGCTATCTGGTGTTTGTGCGCCAGTCTGCTTTGCCCATCAACCAATTCACCCAGCAGGGCAACTTTCTGCTGGCCGCCCTTGCCGGTGCCGAGCGCATTTTCAATGTGCTTGACGAACAGCCGGAAACCGATGAGGGTACCGTCGAGATCGTTCGTGTGGAAAAGTCTGCGGACGGCACCCTTGTGCCCAGCGCCGGCGGCCGCCGCACCGGCCTGTGGGCCTGGCGCGACAGTGCCGACCCCGCCGCCCCTCTCGTTCCCCTGCGCGGGGATGTACGGTTCCGGGATGTCAGCTTTGGTTACATTCCGGGCCAGACCACCCTGCATGATGTTACGCTGTACGCCAAACCGGGGCAGAAGATCGCCTTTGTCGGTTCCACCGGCGCGGGCAAAACCACAATTACCAACCTCATCAACCGCTTTTATGATATCACCTCCGGCACCATCACCTATGACGGCATTGATGTGCGCAAGATCCGCAAAAGTGATCTGCGCCGCAGCCTTGGCGTGGTGCTGCAGGACACCCATCTGTTCACCGGCACAGTGGCGGATAACATCCGCTTTGGCAAACTGGATGCAACCGACGAAGAGATCATCGCCGCCGCAAAAATTGCCAACGCGCACTCCTTTATCGAGCGCCTGCCCCAGGGGTACAACACCATGGTATCGGGCGATGGTGCCAACCTGAGCCAGGGCCAGCGCCAGCTGCTGGCCATTGCCCGCGCTGCTGTGGCCGACCCGCCGGTGCTGATTTTGGACGAAGCGACCTCCAGCATCGATACCCGCACCGAAGCTCTGATTGAAAAAGGTATGGACCGCCTGATGGAGGGCCGTACCGTCTTTGTTATCGCCCACCGGCTTTCCACCGTACGCAATTCCAACGCCATTATTGTGCTGGAACACGGCGGCATTGTGGAGCGCGGCAGCCATGATGAACTGCTGGCCCAAAAGGGCGAATACTACCAGCTGTACAACGGCATGTTTGAACTTGCATAAAATTCCTGCCAAGAAAAGTTCACATCCTTGTGGTAGAATAAATATTATGATGTTCAAGCAATATCGCCCATGGAAAGGGGACTACCCATGTCGCAGATGACAAAGCGCGCACTGGAAGCTTCGCTCAAGGAACTGCTGCGCCACAAACCGCTGGACAAAATCACGGTCAGCGACTTGACCGACCACTGCGGGGTCAACCGCATGACCTTTTATTACCACTTTAAGGATATTTACGACCTTGTGGAATGGTGCTGCGAGGAGGACGCTGCCCGCGCGCTGGCCGGGCAGAAAACCTATGATACCTGGCAGCAGGGCTTTTTGCAGATTCTGGAAGCCCTGCGGAAGGACAAAGCGTTTTTTACCAGCGTCTACCGTTCCATCAGCCGCGAACAGCTGGAAAATTATCTCTACCGCCTGACCTATGACCTGATGATGGGCGTTGTGGAGGAGCGCGCCGCCGGTATGACGGTTCGCCCGGAGGATAAAGAGTTTATCGCCAACTTTTATAAGTTCGCCTTTGTGGGGCTGACACTGGACTGGATCAAAAACGATATGCGTCAGGACCCCGCCCAGCTGGTGGAACAGCTTTCCACCCTGATTCACGGTGATGTGACCAAGGCGTTGGAAAAATGCCGCATTGATAAAAGCTGATGTACATCTTGCGTTAAGGGCCGAACCATGAAATGCACGATCTGCGAAAAACTAATGTAGGCCGCCATGGCCCCCACCATCTTCCGCTGCCTTGCCGCCCCTGTAACAAAAACTTCAAATTTTATACAAAACAGCCGCCGTGATAAAAATTTAATCACGGCGGCTGTTTTGCTGATTGTGAACCCCGACTCCGCTGGTTATACTATAGATATTCCAAAAGGAACACCCCAGATAAACAAACCAACGTGATAAACAAACCAACGCAAGGAGGCTTTTTTATGTATTATTCCAGCGGTAACTATGAAGCTTTTGCCCGTCCCGAAAAACCGGAGGGCGTTGACCACAAGAGTGCCTATCTTATCGGCAGCGGCCTGGCCGCGCTGTCCGCCGCATGCTTTATGGTGCGTGACGGCCAGATGAAGGGCGAGCACATCCATGTGCTGGAAAAGGACCCCATCCCCGGTGGTGCCTGCGATGGCTACAAGTACCAGGACATCGGTTACGTTATGCGCGGCGGCCGTGAGATGGACAACCACTTCGAGTGCATGTGGGATTTGTTCCGCTCCATCCCCTCCATTGAGGATGAGAACGTCACCGTGCTGGACGAGTATTACTGGCTGAACAAGCACGATCCCAACTACAGCCTGTGCCGCGCCACCGTCAACTGCGGCGAGGATGCCCACACCGATGGCAAGTTCGGCCTGTCTGACAAGGGTGCCATGGAGATTTTGAAGCTGTTCATGACCCCGGACGAGCAGTTGTACGATAAAAAGATCACCGACTTCTTTGATGACGAAGTCCTGAACACCAACTTCTGGCTGTACTGGCGCACCATGTTCGCCTTTGAGAACTGGCACAGCGCCCTGGAGATGAAGCGCTACCTTCAGCGCTACATCCACCACATCGGCGGCCTGCCGGATTTCACCGCCCTGCGCTTTACCCGCTACAACCAGTATGAATCCATGATCCTGCCCATGGTCAAGTACCTGGAAAGCTATGGCGTGCAGTTCCATTACGGCGTCAAGGTGACCAACGTTGCCTTTGACTGCGCCAACGGCAAAAAGCAGGCCACCCGCATTGATACTCTGCGCGATGGCCACGAGAGTGCATTGACCTGACCGAGAACGACCTGGTGTTCATCACCAACGGCGGCTGTGTCGAAAACTCCACCATTGGCAGCCAGACCACCGTTGCCCCCCTCAAGTTTGATCTGAAGGAAGGCGGCGGCTGGGATCTGTGGCGCAAGATCGCCGCCCAGGACCCCAGCTTCGGCCACCCGGACAAGTTCTGCTATGACCCGGAGCTGAGCAACTGGATGAGCGCCACCATCACCACGCTGGACCAGCGCATTGTGCCCTATATCAAAAAGATCTGCAAGCGCGATCCCTTCACCGGCAAGGTCGTCACCGGCGGCATTGTCTCCGTCAAGGATTCCAGCTGGCTGCTCAGCTGGACCCTGAACCGCCAGCAGCAGTTCCGCGACCAGCCCAAGGACCAGCTCTGCGTTTGGGTGTACAGTCTGTTCAGTGATAAGCCCGGCGATTACGTCAAGAAGCCCATGCGCGAATGCACCGGCGAGGAGATCTGCCAGGAATGGCTGTACCACATTGGTGTACCAGTTGACCAGATCGAGGATCTGGCTGCCAACAGTGCCAACACCGTGCCCTGCATGATGCCGTATATCGACGCTTTCTTTATGCCGCGCGCTGCCGGCGACCGCCCGGATGTTGTGCCCGAAGGCGCTGTGAATTTCGCTTTCATCGGCCAGTTTGCCGAGACCAAGCGCGATACCATCTTTACCACCGAGTATTCCATCCGCACCGGCATGGAAGCGGTTTACACCCTGCTGAACGTTGACCGCGGCGTACCGGAGGTCTGGGGCAGCGTATATGATATCCGCGACCTGCTGGATGCCACCGTAAAACTGCGCGACGGCAAAAAGATCACCGATATGGAGATGAACGTTGTGCAGAAACTGGCCCTGAAAGAAGCTTTGAAGAAGCTGGAGGGCACCGAGATTGAAAAACTGCTGAAAGAATACAATGTGATCTGAAGCGTATCATCATTCTTTCATAAAAAACACTGCCCCGGCGGGATATCTTGTCCCGCCGGGGCAGTGCTTTATATGATTCTATTTAACATTTGCGTTTGCAATCTATTCTGCTTACCCCAAAATTGCAAAGCTCTGTGCACCCAGCACCAGCTCATCGACCTTCACTTCGGCTTTGCCGATCACATGCAGCACGCGGGTACCGTCTTCCAGCTTCAGGGGCAGTTCTGCTTCCTCGCGGGCGGGGTTCACCGCGCAGATCAGCTTGCCGCGCTCCCAGGCAAACGGGCGGTAGCTGCCCTTTGCCTTGGGGGCAAACCGCACATGGAACGGCGCATCGGAATCCAGATCCCGGTGGCTGTGGCGGAAGTTCAGCACCCCCTGCACGGTATGCCACAGGCTGTCAGGGTCTGCCTGCTGGGCAGCCACGGTGGGGGCGTCCGCAGTATCGTCCACCGGCAGGTACAGCTTGTCGGCTGCGGCGGTAGAAAATCCCTTGTTGGCGCTGTTATCCCACTGCATGGGGGTGCGGGAACCGGTGCGGAAATAGCCGCCCTCCTTGGTGGGCAGCGGCAGATAGCGCATGCCGATCTCATCGCCATAATACACAAACGGTGCGCCGGGCAGGGTAAACAGCATGGCGTAAGCAATTTTCAGCTCATCCGGGGTCAAACCGGCGGAGGGGCGGATGGTATCATGGTTGCAGGTAATCAAGCAGTACAGGCCGTCCTTGCGGGTCGCCTTGTAGCTGGGCAGCCAGTCATCCAGAAACTTGTCAATACCCGTGCCGGAATCCGCACAGAAATACGCCTTGCCGATGTTATGCGGGTCAGAATCTATTGCGCCATCATAATTGCGCATCAGCCAGCTGTAGCCATTGCCCTGCCATTCCAGCATAAAGTCCATATCAAAGCCGTTTTTCAGGGACTGGCGCGGCTGGTTCCATTCGCTCAACAGAGCGGCTTCGGGGTATTCCTTGTCCAGCATAGCGGCAATATCGCGCCAGATGGCACAGGTATACTTTTTGTGGTGGGTATCATTCTTGACCAGGCTGGATGCCATATCCACACGGAAACCATCGCAGCCCATATCCAGCCAAAAGCGCATCACATCCTTCACGGCTTCCACCGTTGCGCGCGGGCCGGGGGCGTCGGTGGGCATTTGCCACTTTTCGCGGCACTTGCCGTAACCATAGTTCAAAGCAGGCTGGCACTTGAAGAAGTTCAAAATATAAGTACCGTTGCGGTCGGTTTCGCCGCCAATGAACGGCATACCGTCACCGGCGCTAAAGCAGGAGTCCGTCCAGATATAGCGGTCGGAATACTCATTCTTTTCCGGCTTGCTGCTCTCCTTAAACCATGCGTGTTCCTCGCTGGTATGGCCGGGCACCAGGTCCAGCAGCACATGGATGCCCTTGGCATGAGCTGTTTCAAACAGCGCTTTGGCATCCGCGTTGGTGCCATAGCGGGGGGCAATCAGCTTATAATCGCGCACATCATACCCGGCGTCCTTGAACGGGGAATCAAAGCAGGGGTTGATCCAAAGGGCGTTGCACCCCAGCTCTTTGATGTAATCCAGCTTTTCGATAATCCCCTTCAGATCGCCGATGCCATCCCCGTTGGTATCATAAAAGCTTTGGGGGTAAATTTCGTAAAAAACTGCGTCTTTCAGCCATTGTTTCAAAACAATCCCTCCTATTATTTTCTGTCCCTCTGCGCGGAATCCGGCGCACCGTATGGTTCCCGCTGCACCGGGCAAAGTTCCACTTTTATCATACGGTTCCGCACGGCAGTTGTCAATCACCTTTCACAAAAACAGACGCAGATATTTTTAATTTTCTGGTGCCGGTGCACAATTTTGTCCGCTTATGGTGCATTCTGCTGCGTAACGCTGCTGTTCAGCATCCGGGCAAATTCGCGCGCAGCTGCGTTGGGAACACGGCCGCCATCCTGCACCAGCACAACATGACGGGTGGGGATTTCCTCTTTCAACTGGATGGCAAACACATCCCCCGCGGCCAGGGCGTCCTTGGCAAAATTCTGCGGCACATACCCCAGCCCCAGCCCGCTTTTGACCAGCGGCACCACCTGGTCGGTGGTAGCGGCCTCAGTATCCGGCTGCAAAACAAGATTGTTGCTTAAGTAAAACTGGTTATAGAACGCATAGGTCATCGTCTCGCTGCCCAGGCAGATCAGAGGGTATTGCTGCAGTTCTTTCAGCGCCCAGCGGCGACCCTGCAAAAATTCAAAGTCCCTGCCGGCAATCAGAATTTCCTGGAACGGCATCAGCAGGGTACGGCGCATCGTGGATTCCAACCGGGCCGGGGTCTGTCTCTTATACACATCTCCGAGCCCACGAGACCGTACTAGATCTCGT
>ENA-OZDC01000948-OZDC01000948.1-human-gut-metagenome-genome-assembly--contig:-NODE-948-length-12360-cov-4.810727_pt1 | contig 12360 bp, 9 predicted proteins | sample MGYA00244082_ERZ653570 | MGnify/ENA primary metagenome ERZ653570 (study PRJEB26926, sample SAMN06164919) | human gut metagenome | biome: ENVO:00009003; feature: ENVO:2100002; material: ENVO:00002003... | reverse complement strand
CAGCTGCCGCACCTCGCTCGCCGTATCGGCACTTAGAATTATGCGGTATTGCCTATAATGTAATTCGTGAAAATAATTAAAGTTTTTCGCCAGGCCTTTTTTCAAAAAGGCCGAAAAGACTCCCCGTAACTGCCTTAATAGAACCCGTAACTCGGCAAAATCTTGGTGCTCTGCGCCCACAGGGTCGGCACGGGCAAGCCGGACAGAACGGGATAGAACCAGGCAAAACACACCAGCGCCGCAATGCACAGCCCCACGCCAATCTTTTTGGCGCGGTCCTGCCGCTTCATCTGCGTTAAAACCAGCACAATGGCCGTCAACGCAAAGACCGAGCTGGGGAAGTAATGGTACATGAAAGTGCAGCGCGATACCAGCATCCAGGAAAGCAGCTGGCTGGCGTACAAGATCAGAACGCCCGCTCCCTTTGCCGTGCCGCGAGCCGAAACCTGGCGCCACAGCAGCAGCAAAATGCAGAACAGCCCCGCCCAGCAAATGACCGGGTTATAAAAACCCGCAATGCTGCCCTGAAGCCCAGCTTCCAGGTAAGAATTTTTGTAATACCACACTGGGCGCAGGTCCAGCAGCCAGGTGTACCAGCGACTTTCAAACGGGTGGGTTGCTTTCAGGGTGGAATGGTACCAGTACATGTAGGTTTGGCAATCCCACCAATCCCGCAAACCAAAGGTAGGGTCTTTCCACCAATAAGGCAGGTAGGATGCAAGATAGATCAGGAACGGCACAACGATGTAAAACGCCACACCGCCCACAGCAGCCATCCGGAATTCTTTCCAGAAACCCGGCTGTTTTTGCTTCCAGCGGGCATACAGCACACCCAGGTACAATACCGCAAGCCCTGCCCCGGCATAAATTCCGGTCCACTTGGATGCACACCCAAGCCCAAATGCCACGCCGCCCAGCGCCATGGGCAGCAGCGAGCCGTCTACGCCGTTTTGCAGCACGCTCTGGCAATACCATACCACAAAATATGCGCCTAACAGGATAAAGAACGTACCGTAAATATCGATTGTGGCAATGCGGCTTTGGGAAAATCGCATGAACCCAGCGGCAATCAGCGCACCTGCCATGGCCCCGGCCCAGCGTTTGTGGGTCAGACGGCGGGCAAAGCACCACATCAGCGGCACCAGCATCACGCCGAATAGCGTTCCGGCACAGCGCCAGCCAAAGGCTGTCATTCCAAAAATAGCAATGCCCAGCATGATAAAATCTTTGCCCAGCGGCGGGTGGGTGGTTTCGTATGCCGTCATGCGGTGCAGCATTTCGTACCCAGTACGGCCATGATAGATTTCATCGAAATACATGCTGTTCAGCTGGCTGATGGTATCTGGCACTTCGCTCTGCTCATCAAACAGGGCATCGCCGCCCGTTACCGGCACCAGCGCACCGGTGGCATCCCGCAGGGCCAGTTCAAACATCTGCGCATTTTCAATCGTTGCGGTCAGGGTCTGCCCTGCCGGAGCCGTGATGGCCGTTTTGGTCCAGCAGAACGGCGTTGCATAGCTCAGTTCCTTCCGGTACAGCTCATTGCCCGCTGCATCCGTGATGCGCAGGCTGCCGCCGGTGGAAATGCCGGGGTACACCCAGATTTCCACCGCGTCCTGCTGCGGGGTAAAGTCGATGGTTGCCGTGCTGTCCGTAGCATCCACAGGGTTCTGCGGTGCTTTCATGCTGCCAAGGTAGGCAAAGCTCACCACAGCAACGATCAACGTCAGCGTTGCCAAGGCTTTCTTCTCTTTAGCCGTCCAGGCAGGCTGCGGATCAATGCGCAGGGTGCACAGTTCCAGCTTTTTCTGCACTGTTTTTGTTTTATCCTTTTCGATGGTTTCCACTTTTGCCAGTGGAGAAATCGCTCCATGGCGGCAGATGGCCCACGCGGTGAAAGCCAGCAGCACAAAGGCTGCCGTTTCGGCAAAGCCGACTGCCATGGCAAACTCGCGGCTGGTATCGCTGCTGAGCCACTCGTCATCGCTGCCTACCAGGGTATACACAGTTTCCAGGTTCAAGAAGCCCGTTATCGACAGACCAAACCCGGCGCCATACAGACGGATGTCATTCCAGCGCGCCGCAGCAAGCAGTACCAGCAGCATGCCCAGCACCAGGTAACGCTCGTGCATGCAATGGGCAAAGGTAAAAATCCCCACCGTGTAAAACGCTGCCAGCAGCAGCGGGGAAAACCGCCCCGCCCGCCAGCTGATGACCGCCAGCACCACAAGCAGCACCGTGATAACAGCGATGTTGAAAATGCCCAGCACTTTCCAGCTCAGGTCAAACACCGGGCAAGCATCCAGCGCCTGCCAGTTGCCGCCCAGCGCTGCAAACCAGTTGAACGCATTGATGGTGGCATACTGGTAGCCAGACGCCGTGGTGATGTACTTATCGATCAAGGACGGCACCAGATTTTTTGCCCCGTAAAACGGCAGGCCCGCCAGCAGCGGCGGCAGCAAAGCCAGCGCAGCACCGCCAAAAATCTGGCCGACCGATTTCAGCGGGCTTTTGCCATCCCGCACGGCATCCGCAATAGCCACCAAAAAGCAGACGGCCAGCACCGGCCCAGCCAACAGTGCCTGCGGCTTGATGGCCAGCGCCACGCCGTACAGCACCGCAGCGAGCAGGTAGCGGCGCTCTTCCAGCAGCCAGAAGCAGAGCAGCAGCGGCAGCGCAAAAGCCCCATCGATCTGCTTCCAGATGCCGGTATCAAACAAGGTCAGCGGGCAGAACGCCGCAAACAGCACCAGGCAGCGCTGTGCCCTGCCCTGCCCCATATACCGGCGGCTGATATGGTCCAGCAGCACCACGGCGGCACAATCACAGATTGCGGGGATCAGTGCCAGCAAAAAATAAGTCCAGCGGGATTCATAGCTCAGTTGGAGCGCCTTGCGCACCAGGCTGACCAGCCCCAGCACAAGGATGTAGCCGGGCGGGTAGTCCGCAAAATAATCGGCGCTGTAAAAGGCCGCGGGACCTTCGCTGGCCAGCTTATCCCCCCAGGCTACAAAGCAGCTCATATCATAGGTGTAGCCTTCAGTAACAAGGGCCAGCAGCAGGCGCGCGGCAAGCGCTACGGCCAATATAATATACAGCGTTCGCTCTTCCTGTTTGGTTCTGATATTTGTCATTCTGAACTCTCCAGATAATGCAGCGTATTTGCCGCTGCAATAAAATAAGGAACTGGAAGCAGAGGCAGATGCTTCCCTGTTTCCAATTCCTTTGTTTTGCCGTGATTGTGCAGTAATAATTATAGCTTGGTCAGCTGCGGGCCCTTGGCGGTGTCCATCACATTCCAGCCCAGCTCAGTGATTTTGGCGCGCAGAGCATCGGCGCGGGCAAAGTCCTTGGCCTTTTTGGCTGCGGCGCGCTCTTCCACCAGCTGCTTCACTTCGTCGGGGGCTTCCTCGGCCTTGCGGTTGTACATCAGGCCCAGCACACCGGTCAGCTCGTCAAACGTGGCGGCGGCCTTTTCCAACGTAGCCTTATCGGCAGCATCGGACATGGTGTTGATGTCCTTGACGAACTCAAAAATGGCGGCCAGAGCATCGGGGGTGTTCAGGTCGTCATCCATGGCGGTCTTGAACTTTTTGCGTGCTTCTTCGCACTTTTCAGTCAGGGCAGTGTCAGTGCCATGGGCATTGCGGATGGCAAAATCCAGGTTATCGCGGCAGGTGTACAGGCGCTCCAAGCTGTTCTTGCAGCTCTCGATCAGGTCCACCGTATAGTTCAGCGGCATGCGGTAACCAGCGGTGAGCATAAAATAACGGATCGGCTCATAGCCGTACTTATCGGCAATTTCACGCACGGTAAAGAAATTGTTGGCGCTCTTGGACATCTTCTGGTTGTTGATGTTCAAAAAGCCGTTGTGCATCCAGTAATGGCTGAAGGTGCAGCCGTTGGCGCACTCCGACTGTGCAATCTCGTTTTCGTGATGGGGGAAGATCAGGTCCTGGCCACCTGCATGCAGGTCGATGGTCTTGCCCAGGTGCTTACGGGCCATGGCGCTGCACTCAATGTGCCAGCCCGGACGGCCCTGGCCCCAGGGGCTGTTCCAGGAAGGCTCACCCGGCTTGGCGGCCTTCCAGACAGCAAAATCTGCGGGGTCTTCTTTCAGGTCGTCATCCATCTGGCTGCGCAGTTCGCGGTTGCCGCTTTCCAGGTCGTCCAGGTTCAGGTGGCTCAGCTTGCCGTAACCGGGATCAGACTTAACGCGGAAGTAGACATCGCCGTTGTGGGCAACGTAAGCATGTCCGGATTCGACCAGGTCCTTGACGATCTTGATGATCTCACCGATATGCTCGGTTGCGCGGGGGCGCACGGTGGGGGTCTTAACGTTCAGGCCCTCGGAATCTTTGATGTACTCGGCCTCGAACTTGCGGGCAACCTCCTGCATGGTGGTGCCGTTCTCCTGGCCTTTTTTGATCAGTTTATCGTCAATATCGGTGATATTGGAGACATACAGCACCTTGTTGCCAAGGTACTCCAGATAGCGGCGCAGCGTGTCAAACACGATCATGGGGCGCGCATTGCCGATATGGATATAGTTATACACCGTAGGGCCGCAGACGTAAATGCGATAAACGCCCGGCTCCTGCGGGATAAAATCTTCCTTTTTGCGGGTCATGGTATTAAAAATCTGCATGGACAGGAACTTCCTTTCCCAACTTTGCTGGTACGGCGCGGCTAAACCTGCAAACCGTTCAGATTTATTATAGCCGCCCTGATAAGCGGTTGCAAGGGGGCAGCGTCATTTTGCCTGCATAAAGCAGGAACGATTCTGCCACAGGTAGATGCAGCCGGAAAGTGCGGTAACGGCAGCAACGGCCCAGCACAGCACCTGGGTGGTAAAGCTGATAACCCCAACGCCGTCCGCCGGGGCGAGCGCCATGGCAAAGTAATAGAAGATGATGGTGACCATCTGCAGCACGGTTTTGACCTTGCCCCACATGTTTGCGGCAATGACGGTACCGGACTCTGCCGCAATCATGCGCACACCGGCCACAGCAAACTCGCGGAACATGATGATGGCCAGCACCACGGGGGAGCAGACACCGTCCACCACCATATAAATAATGGCGGCGGTGGTGAGCATTTTATCAGCCAGCGGGTCCATAAACTTGCCAAAGTCCGTTACCAGGTGGTTCTTGCGGGCCAGGTAGCCATCCAGGAAATCCGTAAAGCTGGCCACAGCAAACAGAATGCCCGCTATCAAGGCATACGTTGCGTTGAACCGGGGCGTGCCCATGTGGCTCATGGCAGCAAATACCATAAAGAACGGCACCATGATGACACGCATCATCGTTAATTTGTTAGGTAGATTCATGGTTTATTCCTCCACTTTGCTTTCCGCATAACCATAAAGATCATAAGTATCGGCATCGGTGATGGTAACGTTATAGAACGCGCCGGCTTCCAGCGGGGTATCTGCTGGGGTCATGATGCTGCCATCAATTTCCGGGCAGTCTGCTGCGGAGCGCAGCAGATACATGCCGGTTTCATCGTCCACGCCATCGCAGATGCACTCATAGGTCTTGCCGACCTTTTCTGCTTCCTTTTCCGCGCTGATCTCGGCCTGCAGCTCCATAATGTGGTCTGCGCGGCGCTGCTTGACTTCCTCGTCAATCTGGTTGTCCATCTTGGCGGCCACGGTGTTTTCCTCGGCGGAATAGGCAAAGCAGCCCAGGCGGTCAAACTTGACGGTTTTGACAAAGTCGCACAGCTCGCTGTACTGTTCCTCGGTCTCACCAGGGAAACCTGCAATCAGGGTGGTGCGCAGCGTGATGTTGGGGATGGCCGCGCGCAGGCGGCGGATGGCATCCTCAATTTCTTTGCGGCCGCCGCGGCGGTTCATGTTTTTCAGCACCTCGTCATCGCAGTGCTGGATGGGCAGATCGAGATACGGCACAACCTTATTGTTGCGCACAAGGGCTGCGATGAATTCATCGGAGATACGCTCCGGGTAGGCGTACAGCACACGGATCCAGCAGATGCCCTCAATGGTGTTCAGCTTATCCAACAATTCGCAAACTGCGCCGGGTTTGCCCCAGTCCTCGCCGTAAGCGGTGGGGTCCTGCGCCACCAGGATCAGCTCTTTCACGCCCTCCCCGGCCAGCCAGCGAGCTTCGGCAACACAGTCGTCAATGGGGCGGCTGCGCAGCGGGCCGCGGATGAGCGGGATGGCACAGTAATGGCAGCGGTTGTTGCAGCCTTCGGCAATTTTCAGGTAAGCATAGTGGCGCGGCGTGCTGATAACACGGGCACCGCCCAGCTCCATATTGCATTTGGGGCCATAGCTTTCCACCTGGCCCGCGCCGTTGGCGGTCAGGCGCTCCACAATGGCGGGCAGAGCGGCGTTGGAGCCAATGCCCACAACGGCGTCCACTTCCGGCATTTCGCTCACAATCTGGGTTTTATAGCGCTCAGCCAGGCAGCCGGTCACGATCACCTTCAGGTTGGGGTTCTGCTGCTTATACTGGCAGGCCATCAAAATGTTTTCAATGGCTTCCTCTTTAGCGGACTGGATAAAGCCGCAGGTGTTGACAATAATAATGTCCGCCTGTTCGGGGTCCGCAACCGTCTGGTGGCCCGCCTTGATCAGCGCGTGGCAGAATACATCAGCATCGACCTGGTTTTTGGGGCATCCAAGGGAAATAATTGCAATATTCATGTATGGTTGTTCCTGTCTCTCTTTTCAGTATGTTATGTTGGGCTCTGCCGCTTGCTTGGGCAAAATTCAGGCAAAGCTATCCGTTCGGTGCATTGATACCACAATGCCGCAGGAGCATTTTTTGCCCCTGCGGTGTGTACTTTTTTGTGTTACGCTTCGGTTTCTTCTGTCTCGGCATCTGCCAATGCCTGGCGGATCACGCTGTGGGAGAACCCGCGCCGTGCCAAAGCGGCAGCTACCTGCTGCCATTTGCCCTGTGCCAGCTTTGCGGCATAGTGGCGTTCCACCAGTGCGCGGGCATTGGCCAGCTCCGGGTTTTCCTCCTCGTCCTCCTCGCTTTGGGCAAACAGAGCTTCCACCGCTTCGGCGGCCGCGCCGCGGTCAATGCCTTTGGCGTGCAGATCATCCAGAATTGCACGGCGGCTCTTGCGCTTGCGCAGCAGCTCCGCCGCACGGCGGCGGGCAAAACCGGCGTCATCCAGCAGGTTCAGCTCCTGCATTTTTGCCACGGCGGCGGCAGCGCTGTGGGGGTCAAAGCTGCGGCAGAGCTTTTGATAAAGCTCCCCGGCTGCATGGTCCCGCAGGGCCAGCAAGTCCATGGCTTTATCCACAGCCTTGCGGGTGTCGCTTTTGGTCTGCAGGTCATGGATCTGCCATTCTTCCAGCTCATCCCCGGTATGCAGCCCCGCCATGGCAAAGGTGTCCTCGTCCAGCGAAAAGGCAAACTCGCCGTCAAAGAACAGCGCATAGCGGCCTCTTTTTGTTTCTTTTACCTGTGTCAGCTTCGGCATCGCTTATTCGTCAACCATGATGTCGAGGTCCATCTCGCTGCCGGTGGTCTTGGGTGCATCCGCCATCGGAGCGGCAGGGGCATCTTCAGCAGCAACGGGGGTAACAGCCGGCTTCTCCAGCGGCTTCACGGTTCCCTTTTTGCCGGCCGCCAGCAGACGGTCCGCATTTTCGCGCACCTGCTTTTCAATCTCAGCAGCCACATCAGGGTGTTCTTTCAGGTAGAGCTTGGCGTTATCGCGGCCCTGGCCCAGGCGGATATCGCCATAGTTGAACCATGCGCCGCTCTTTTGCACAATGCCCAGCTTAGCACCCAGATCGATCATTTCGCCCAGTTTGGAGATTCCCTCGCCGAACATGATGTCAAACTCGGCCTCACGGAACGGGGGTGCCACTTTGTTCTTGACGATCTTGGCGCGGGTACGGTTGCCGATAAAGGAACCGCTGGCGTCCTTCAGGCCCTCAATGCGGCGCACATCAATACGTACAGAGGAATAATATTTCAGGGCGCGGCCACCGGTGGTCACTTCAGGGTTGCCGTACATCACACCGACTTTTTCGCGCAGCTGGTTAATAAAGATGCAGACGGTGTTTGTTTTGCCGATGATACCGGTCAGCTTACGCAGAGCCTGGCTCATCAGGCGGGCCTGCAGGCCAACGTGGGAATCACCCATTTCGCCTTCAATTTCGGCTTTGGGCACCATGGCAGCAACAGAGTCCACAACAATAGCGTCAATCGCGCCGGAGCGTACCAAAGCTTCGCAGATTTCCATGGCCTGCTCGCCGGTATCCGGCTGGCTAACCAGCAGGCTGTCAATGTCAACGCCAAGGGCGCGGGCATAGGTGGGATCCAGGGCGTGCTCAACGTCAATAAAGGCAACCTCGCCGCCCAGCTTCTGGGCTTCAGCCAGAACATGCAGGGCCAGGGTGGTTTTACCGGAAGATTCCGGCCCATATACCTCAATGATGCGTCCGCGTGGCAGGCCACCGATGCCCAGCGCCAGGTCCAGCCCCAGGCTGCCGGTGGAAATGGCATCCACCTGCATGGCAACGTTGGTCCCAAGCTTCATCACGGCGCCTTTGCCAAACTGCTTTTCGATCTGGGCCAGTGCCGTCTCCAGCGCTGCCTTTTTATCCCCTGCCGGGCCGGTGGGGAGCTGCTTGGATGAACTTTCCTTTTTTGCTGCCATAAGTTTATATCTCCTTATCTGAGCGATCGTGCGTTGTATCCCATACGCACCACAGGCAACTGCGGTGCTATTTTTATTTTGTACGGCAGGTGCGCCGCTATCCAAATGGTCGTCCTGCGTTTATCAGGTATTATTATAACCAATCGCGGCACGAATTACAACCATTTGTTGTCATCTTTTCAAAATTTTCTTCGCATTTTCCACATTTCAGCTGCAAAACGTTGAAAATCAGATTTATTTCACCTGTTGGGCGTACACCACACGGTCGTTGCCGCCGTAATCCTTCCTTGCCTGCACTTGCTGCCAGCTGTTTTGGCGGCATATTTCCATCACATCCGCCCGCTGGGCACAGCCAATCTCAAACACCAGCCACCCACCGGGGCAGACAATATCACGGTAGTGGGCGGCAATGGCGCGGTAAAAATCCAACCCATCCGTTCCGCCGTCCAGCGCCATAGCTGGCTCGTGGGCGGTCTCCGGCATCAGGGCCTGCATCTCTGCCCCGGTCAGGTACGGCGGGTTGGAGATGATCAGCTGCACGCTTTGGGGCATAAGCTCTCGCCAGTATTGCAGCACATCCGCTGCCTTTGCCTGCACACCGGTGCCATGTACGTTGGCTTGCAGGTATTGCAGCGCCTGCGGGCTTTTTTCCACACAGGTCACGCTGGCACTTGGCACAAAATGGCGGATGCCAATGCCCAGGCAGCCAGTTCCGGCGCACAGGTCCAGCACCTGGGGCTCAGGTTTTCCCATCTGCTGCAACAGCTCAATGGCAGTTTCGCACGCCACCTCGCTGTCTGCGCGGGGGCAGAGCACACCGGGGCCGACTTTGAAGGTCAGCCCCAGAAAGTCCCACTCCCCTGCCAGGTATTGCAGCGGCACCCGCTGCATGCGCTGAGCCGCCAGTTCCGCCAGGCACTCAGCCTGCGGCCGGGTAAGCGGGTCAAACAGCAAGCGCGGATCTTTTCCAGCGGCAATGCGCAGCAGTTCGCGGGCGTCGTAATCAGCATCGGGGCAGCCTGCGGCCTGCAGAGCATCCTGCACCATGCGCACAGCCTGGCGCGGCAGAATGCCCGCCAGTTGCTGTGGGGCAAGCGGCGTTACCATTGGCCGTCCTCCGGCTTTTTGGGCAGTACGGGGGTAACGGCGGCGATGGCCACTTCAATCATGTCATCTTCCGGCTCAAAGGTCGTCAGGTGCTGCAGCCAAAGCCCCGGCGCCGAAACAGCCCGTGCCAGCAGCGAGTTGGAACGCCCTGCCCACTTCAAAATCTCATAACAGATGCCCACCAGCAGCGGCAGCATAGCCAGCTTGTACAGCACGCGCAGCATGGTACCGCTCCACGGCAGCACCGCATACAGCACAATGCTGACCAGAATGACCAGAATCAAAAAACTGGTGCCGCAGCGGGGGTGGAACCGCGTATGTTTGCGGATGTTAGCAACCGTCAATTCCTCACCTGCCTCATAGCAGGCAATCGTTTTGTGCTCAGCCCCGTGGTACTGGAACATGCGGTGGATTTCCTTCATGCGGGTGCAGAGGAACATGTAACCCAAAAAGATTGCCAGCTTGAGCACTGCTTCCAAGATGACTCGCGGCCAGCGCCCCATGGGGATCACTTTTGCCACCAGCCCAGTCAGGAACGTAGGCAGAAAGGTAAACAGAAAAATTGCCAGCACTACACCTGCGCAGGCGGAAAGGGTCATCAGCGCACTTTGTACCTTGGGGCCGGCGTGTTCGTCCAGCCAGCGGTCCAGCTTGCTCTCGTTCTGCTTTTCTTCCTCTTTTTCCTCTTCCGTCATGGCAATATCGGCGGAGTGCATCAGGTATTTGTACCCGTTCATCAGGTTTTCCACCATATTGCACACTCCGCGCACCAGGGGAACTTTATTGTACCAGTGGGTGGTCACATCGGAATAGCTCAGATCAATCGTGCCGTCCGGGCGGCGTACCGCGCAGCAGATTTTTTCAGGGCCGCGCATCATAATGCCCTCCATCAGGGCCTGGCCGCCCACAGAGGTACGGAATTTTTCAGTTGGACGTTGTTCTTGCGGCATGGGTTCTCCTTTATTTTTGCGGTCAAAGCGGCTCGTGCAGATGTTCCTGCCCAGCGTGGTAGATGGGCAGGGTGATGGTAACGGTGGTACCCTGCCCCAACGTTGAGGTGATATCCGCCGTACCGCCCAGTGCTTTGGTGATCTCATCCACCACCGCCAGGCCGATGCCGGAACCACGCACGGCGTTTTTGGCTTTGAAGAATTTCATCTTTACGTTTTGCAGGTCATCCGGCGCAATGCCGCGGCCCTGGTCCCGGATGCTGGCCGTTACGGTGGTGGCGGTGCGGGTCAGAGTAAAGAAAATGGTTCCTTCCGGCGGCGAATATTTGATGGCGTTATCAAATACGTTGACAAACACCTGGCGCAGGCGGGCGGGGTCAGCCCAAACAGGATACGGCTCCGGCGGTTCGTCATACACAAGGTGCAGCCCCTCCTGCCGGATGCGGGCTTCCACAAACAGGGCAGCGTCGGTGGCTTCGGCCACAAAATCCAGCACCTCGCAGTTCAGCTTGATGCCGTTTTGCAGGCGGGAAAAATCCAGCAGTTCCTCCACCATATCATACAGGCGGTCGGTCTCACTGCGGATAATGGTAATACCCTTGCGGTAGTTTTCGTCATCGGGGTCACGGATGTTGGCGATGGTTTCCACCCAGCCTTTGATGCTGGTCAGCGGAGTGCGCAGTTCGTGGCTGACAGAGGAGATGAACTCGTTTTTCATCCGTTCCGTTTTTGTCAGATCCTCGGCCATCTGGTTGATGGCTTTGCACAGGCGGCCGATCTCATCGTCATACGGGGCATCCGGCAGGCGGGTGGTCAAATCGCCGTGGGCAATGCGATTGGCGGTGGCTTCCACCTGGCCCAGCGGCCGCACAATGGTGCGGATAAAAAACAGGCCGCTGAACACCGCAAACCCCAGCACCACCGCCGCCACGCCGAACGAAACCATCAGCGTGCTGTACCACTGGCGGTCCACCAGCGTCAGGCTGGTAACAAGGCGCATGGCCGTCACATTGCCCGCCGCATAAGGCACCAGGCTGGTAACAGCCATCACGTGTTCGCCGTCCGCTGTGCGGAAAGTGACCATGCCGCTGCCGGTGGAGCCGGTGACAGCCTGATAAAAATCCCTGCCCTCGCTCAGCAGATTCTTGTTCATGGTGCCGCTGGAGGTTGCCAGCACCACGCCGGAGGAATCCAACAGCATGAACTCGAACTTATCTTTTTCATCAAACTGTTCCACCGTGCGGCGCAGGGACTGGCTGCGGCTTTCAGACGTTGCCTGGCTGCTGCCGGCGGTGCCGGTTGCCTGCAAACGTCCCTCCACGGTGGAAAACCGCGCCTGCATGGCACGCTGCACCCCGCCGTACAAATTCTGGTGGCTGTAATACAAAAACAGCCCCAGCGCCGCAGCCAGGATGCAAATGGTAATCAGCAGGCTGCCGCGCAGCCAGCGGCGGGTAATGCTCTGCACAGGCGGCAGCCCCCTTTCCATAAAAATGCGGTAATTATGCGTTCCAGCGGTAGCCATAGCCCCAGACGGTCAAAATGTGCTGGGGGCTGCTGGGTTCATCTTCCACTTTCATGCGCAGGCGGCGGATGTTGACCTGTCTCTTATACACATCTGACGCTGCCGACGAAGAGGATAGTGTAGATC
>ENA-OZDC01000927-OZDC01000927.1-human-gut-metagenome-genome-assembly--contig:-NODE-927-length-12560-cov-7.206397_pt1 | contig 12560 bp, 6 predicted proteins | sample MGYA00244082_ERZ653570 | MGnify/ENA primary metagenome ERZ653570 (study PRJEB26926, sample SAMN06164919) | human gut metagenome | biome: ENVO:00009003; feature: ENVO:2100002; material: ENVO:00002003... | reverse complement strand
CACATAATTGATTCAAGATGGTTCCCGTTACCTGCGAAGTAACGGAATACTTGACAACAAAACAAGTATGCGAAAGGGATTCAAAATGAGAGATTATTCACTTTTTTATTTTTTAAATTTATAAATTTAAAGTTTTCAATTATGAACAAGAAGTTTCTAAGTGTAATCCTGTTCAGTGCCTTAATGGTGGGCACTGCAGGAACGTTTACGTCTTGTAAGGACTACGATGATGACATCGAGAATTTGCAAGGACAAATTGACAAGCTTGCGACTAAGGAAGATATGACTTCTCAAATCGCAGCTTTGCAAGCAGCCTTGGATGCCGCAAAAACAGAAGCTGCAGCTGCAAAGACTTCAGCAGAAGAAGCTGTGAAGAAAGCTAATGACGCTGCATCTACTGCAACAGAAGCTGAGAAAGCTGCCGCTCAAGCCGCTCTTGATGCTGCCAATGCAAAAACAGAGGCAATTAAGGCTGCTCAAGATGAAGTAGCCAAAGTAAAGGCACAGTTGGAGTCTACTATCGATTCTAAGTTCGATGCTGCAAAGAAGGAACTTGCGGCAACAATCAATGACTTGACTGAAAAGGTTACGAAACTGACAGGCTTGACTACGGAGATGATTACAAGTCTGGATCTTCAGACAGCAAATCCGAAACTGGAACTGAACTATGCACAGCTTCCTGCTAAGCTGAATCCGAACGCCAGCGTGAAAGATGCAAAATCATACGAATTCGGTAAAGGATTTACTGGCAGCTTCACAATCAATGCCAATGAGATTTACACAACTCCGGCTAGTTTCATGATTTCTGTAGCTCCCGTAAATGCTGTTGTGACAAACGAGATGTTCTCTCTTATCAATAGCAAGGGTGAAGCTCTCAGTGATATTACACTCAGCACAGAAGCATACGACGGCTTGTTGACCAGATCTGTTTCTAACGGTCTCTACGAAGTTAAAGTAGAACTGAACAAAGAGGCTGATCTCGAAGCTTTTGGTAAAAAAGTAGTAAGTGAGGATAAGAGCGTCCTATTTGCACTTGCAGCAACTAAGGATGCAAGAACTGTAACATCAACTTATGATATTACTGCGAAATCAGCACTGAAAACTTATACTAAGGCAGATGAGATTGCAAAGAACTCAACTATTCAATCTACGATAGAAGTTAAAAAGGATTTGACAGCTTATGAAAATCCATCTGCTACTGCGATACCTAATACAGAGAAATGTTACCCTGTAGCAAGTGGTGAAGCATTCCAAATCAATGTTGCTTCAAAAGAAGGAACCAGCCCTATCATGGGTAGCTATGTTGTTGTTGATATTGATAATAAGGCTCTTTCTACAACAGACAAAGCTGCTATCAAAAGCTTGACTATTGCAGGTGTAGAAACTGTTAGCAAAGACAACAAATTCGATATCACAATTAGTGGTGCTTATGCCAAGGGCGTAGTAGTACCTTTGAAGGTGGTTACTATCGACTATACCGGAGTTGAACAATCAGTAATCGTTTGGGTGAAGGCTGGTAATGGTTCTGAAATAGCTAGTGAAGCTAAATACGTAATCACTCCGACTGCATATGTCGATGCTCCGACTACTTACGCTTATGCAGGCCTGGCTAAATTCACAGTTCCTGCCGGTGCTGCCAAGTTCGACTTGAGCATTTATGCTAAGGATGAGATTAATATCACAGAAACTGCTAATGTACTTGATGGTATTGTATTCACATTCTACAAAGCTGACGGTAAGACTGAGGCTACTAAGATTGAAGATATCGCAAACGCTAAATTGACAGCTACAGTTGACCTCCAGACAATGAAGAATGACAAGGTTTACGAAGGTATCGTTAAATTCTTTGATGCTGAAGGTACATTCTTGTCACAAAGTACCATTTCTGTACAGAAAGTATTGCCGACTACATTGCCGGAAGGATTCTCTATCAAGACTAACCAGCTGGATGCTCAAGGCGTTTACAACTGCTACTTGATTCCTAACGATTGGACTGCTAAGAAGGCTATAGAAGGTACAATGGAAATGAAACAAGTATTCAACTTCGGTAAGGGTGAAGCAAAGGATTATCTGATAACATTTGCTGCTGCTATGGTAAACGGTGATAAGACTGTTGACAATGGTGTAACTGGTGCAGAAACTTTGTCTGTAGTTGAAAAGTACATTGACAATAAGACTCAGCATGCTACAACTGCAGTGTACAACTATGGTAAGATTTCTTCTGAGAAGAAAGATGGTGCCTTTGTTAATTACACTATCGACGCTGCTTCTTTCCCGACTGTATTCAATTGCATCTACAACGATACATACACTTGGAGATGGGCTACTAAGGATGACCTTGGTTTGAAAGCTACTGCGACATTACCTTATAGCACAGAACTGACTTATGGTAAAGATGTTACTGTAGAGTATGCTAAGTATATTAAGGGTATCAGCTCTCGTGACAGTGAATATAGTGCACTTTTGAGCGCACCTTATGAAAAGTCATTGGAAATTAAGGAAGCCCACTTGGTATCCAATGCCAACGGTGAAGTGGATGAATACTTCACTGTAAACATCGAGGAAGGTAAAATCACTGGTTTCACCGTAAATTCTAAGGCAACTAACCCGACAGCTGCTGTTCCTTCTACATTGAAGATTACAGTTGTTGACATGTACAAGCACGAACGTGTTATCGAACTTGGCATGACTGTAAACAAACGCTAATCAATGTATTCCTAAATAAGTCCTTTATTATGGAGGACTTATTTAGAGAAACCTTGAAATAACATTAGAATCCCTGGCTTCTTTGAGGCCAGGGATTTTTTTAATCTTTAATTTTACTTTCCTGCTTTCTTTTTCTAAATCCCCTCCAGAAATTTATTTTCCATCACTTTGCTTCCACACTTCCACCCACCTCCTGCATCCCCCCTATCCATCGGCATTTGCCCCGCTGTGGAAGCAACCCAAAAAGGTGGAAGCAAAATCTGCTTCCACCTACTCAAAACGCCTAAGTTTTACCGTAACCTACTCGTCTCTACCGTAATACCCCGTACAAGGCACATAAATCGGTTGGTTCAGTTTTCCCACATTTTCGAGCTTACCCTCGCTGCGGAGCAGGCGAATATGAAGCTGCGCAGTGGAACGCATCATCCCGCAGAGAACCTGAAAACTCTCGCGCGTAAGGAACTGATGCGTAGAGAAGTAGCCCGTCAGTCGCCTGTCAATCTCCTTGTCACTCAGCTTTTGGGAATGCTCATTCAGCCCCAGCGGTTTAACTTTGATGGCACCTATCTCATTCTTCAGCACCTGGTCGGCACGAAACTTGATGCCCTTCAGCTTAATCTTGGTGGTTTTTCGTTTGGTCGCAGCGGTCACCGGCTCCGTGCTCGTCAGTACGGGATGAAAATAGCCGATACCGTCCAGATGCACCTGCCGCCCCTCGGCAAGGTCTTCCCCCATGACGTGCGACAAGGCATCCAGTACCGCCGAGACATCAGTCTCCGTCAACGAGCTGCGTTCCTGAATTCTGCGACGCAGTTCGTCGGTAGTGGTAGAGCCGTTCAAGCGGATGCGCGGATGAAGTATCTTTTCTTCCCGCTGTTTGTCTTTTGGTTCCGGAAGTTCATACCAATCAAATAAAATTGCCATAGTTCAATGTCTTTTAAGTTGTTATATAATAAGTTTGCGCCCTATGCGGAATAGGTGCGGGGTGCGTACTTCATCCGTAAAAGCTATGGAAAGAGAGACGCCTAACGACCATGAACAACTCTGCTTACGGTCGTCAAGCGATTGCTTCATGGCCGTAAGCAGAGTTGTTCATGGTCGTTAGGCGTCATCTATTCCCTATACAAAAGTAGACAAACAAAGGGAGAAAAGCAAAGGAATGCCAGTGTTTTGACAAAGAAACTCACTTGCTTTTAACACTTCTCTGCATGAGTCGTGGAGACTTGTATCCATTTAATAATTATTCCGCAGAATGCTTGCTTTCAGCTCTTCAATGTAGTATCTTTACGAGAATTATATTTACCCAAACAAGCTGACAAACAGAATGAAAATTACCTTGATTAGAGCAGAAAAAGAGAGCGGAAAGGAAGCCCTCAGCACCCTGGAAGCGGACGCACTGATTAAAAAACTGAAAACCGAAACCAAAGCCGGACATGTATCGACCCTCCGGGCCATCCTTCCTCAACTGGAGGGTACTTGCGCCCAATACGAACATATAGACAAACTGCCACGCATCTACCCTGCCGTGGAATATAGCCGTACACAAGAGGGAGAACGGCGGATGAAGAACTATAACGGACTCGTACAACTGGAAGTAAACCGTCTGTCGGGCATTGCCGAAGCGGAATATGTAAAGCAACAAGCCGCCCTGCTGCCACAGACCTTTGCCGCTTTCTGCGGTTCCAGCGGACGGAGTGCCAAGATATGGGTATTGTTTGCCCTGCCCGACGGCACAACGCCGAAGCGGGAGAGCGATGCCACCTTGTTTCATGCCCACGCCTACCGTATGGCGGTGAAGTGCTACCAGCCCTTACTGCCGTTTGCCATTACATTGAAAGAACCTTCCCTTACCCAGAGTTGCCGCATGACTCTGGACGGATATCCATACTACAATCCTGCCGCTGTGCCTTTCTGCCTGGAACAGCCCCTCGGCATGCCCGAAGAGGAGAACTTCCGGCAACGAAAACTCGCAGAAAAGAACCCGCTGTTGCGGCTGCATCCGGACAGTAAAGCCTCGGACACCTTTACCGTACTCTTCGAGTCGGCCCTTGACCGTGCATTCCGCGGATTGGGCGGCTGGAAACGGGACGGGGATTTACGGATACTGCTGGTGCCTCTGGCCGAACATTGTTTCAAGGCAGGCATCCCCGAAGAGGAAGTAGTCCGCCAGACATTGATGCACTATTACCGGGAAGCGGATGAATTCATTGTTCGTCAAACGATTCATAACCTATATCAAGAGCTTAAAGGCTTCGGGAAAAAGAGCAGTCTGACGCAAGAGCAGGAGAGCGTTTTCCGGCTGGAAGAGTTTATGGGCCGCCGGTATGAGTTCCGCTACAACACCGTTCTGGATGATTTGGAATACCGTCAGCGCGACTCCGTCCATTTCTATTTCAAGCCTGCTGACCAGCGTGCCCGCAGTACGGTCTCCATGAATGCCCTGAAGGAGGGTATCCGCGTATGGGACCGCGACATCAATCGTTTCCTTACTTCAGACCATGTGCCACTCTATAATCCCGTCGAAGAATACCTTTACGATACCGGCCGCTGGGACGGGAAAGACCGCATCCGGGCGTTGGCCGATCTCGTCCCGTGCCACAATCCTCATTGGCGGGAGTTGTTCTACCGCTGGTTCCTGGGCATGGTGGCACACTGGCGTGGAATGGACCGGCAACACGGAAACAATACTTCTCCTCTGCTTGTCGGTTCCCAAGGGTTCCGGAAATCCACCTTTTGCCGCATTTTGCTGCCACCGGAGCTGCGTTTCGGCTATACGGACAGCATCGACTTCAAGAGTAGGCAGGAAGCGGAGCGCAGTCTGGGACGCTTTCTGCTCGTCAACATCGACGAGTTCGACCAAATCAGCATCAACCAGCAGGGTTTCTTGAAGCATCTGCTGCAGAAACCGGTTGCCAACCTGCGCAAACCCTACGGCAGCACCATCCGTGAGATGCGGCGGTATGCCTCCTTCATCGGTACCAGCAATCAGAAGGACTTGCTGTCCGATCCCAGTGGCAGCCGCCGTTTCATCTGCATTGAGGTCACCGGCCCCATCGATACAAATGTCACCATCAACTACCGCCAGCTCTATGCACAAGCTCTGAATGCCGTAGCCAAAGGTGAGCGCTACTGGCTGGATGATGCCGATGAAGCCATCTTGAAGCGGACGAACCGGGAATTTGAACAGCTCACCCCACTGGAACAACTCTTTCACAGCCATTTCCGTGCGGCAGAAGAGGATGAAGAGGGGCAATGGATGATGCCCATGCAGATTCTTTCCGCTTTACAGACAAAGACGCGTGACCGTCTGGCAATCAACAAGGTTGCCGTATTCGGGCGGACGCTCAAGAAGCTTGAAATACCGAACAAGAAGTCAAGGCAGGGGACACTGTATCATGTAATGCCGCTGGATTAAATGCTCTGCAGTAACCCGGCACAAGCATCCTCTAGAATGTCCAGCACATACTCAAAACCTTCGGAACCGCCGTAGTAGGGGTCCGGTACATGGTCGGCATGGGTAAACTTTGTACAGTATTCCGTCATGCGGTGTATCTTGCTCCATTCGGCGGTTGAAGGGGCGCGGTCTTTCAGGTCGTCGATGTTGCGGTCGTCCATACCGATAATCAGGTCGAAGTTGTAAAAATCCTCGGTACGTACGGGTCGCGAAAGATGCGTCAGATTGTATCCACGGCGGGCAGCATGGGCACGCATCCGGCTGTCCGGCAGTTCGCCCTGGTGATAAGACAGAATGCCTGCAGAATCGATTAAAAACTCATCCGCACGTCCGGCTTCTTCTACCAGATGTTTCATGACTCCCTCTGCCGAGGAGGAACGGCAAATGTTGCCGAGGCAAACGAAAAGTATCTTCTTCATATTTCTATAGTTACGAGTTATTTACATCGGGTCTACATCATAATACACTATCAGCGACTTGAAGCGGTCTTCCGCTACCATCTCCTTTTGCACCTGGACGAGCAGTTCGCGGGCACGGGCCATCGGGGCATTGGTTTCTATCTTCAAGACAATCTTTCGGATGAACAGGGTCTGTACGCGTGCTACGGGCGGCTTGTCCGGTCCCAGTACCCGGTTGCCAAAGACGGTGCGGAGCTTGGCGGCCATAGTCTGTGCCATGAGGTCGAGCAGGGTCTCGTTCCGGTTCTTCAGGTAGACATACACCAGGCGGTAGTAGGGCGGGTAGTGGAACATCTGGCGTTCGGCAAGCTGCCCGCCTACCATGGCTTCGTAGTCGTTGGCAATGACTTGCGGGATGATGGGATGGTCGATGCTTTTGGTTTGTAGCACCACCCTGCCGCGCTTGTTCTTCCGTCCGGCGCGTCCGGCAACCTGCGCCATCAGCTGGAAGGCGCGCTCGTAGGCGCGGAAGTCGGGATAGTTCAGCATGGTGTCGGCATTGAGTATGCCCACAATGCTGACGTGGTCGAAGTCCAGACCCTTGGACACCATTTGCGTGCCTATCAGGATGTCCGTCTTGCCTTGCTGGAAATCGGAGATGATGCGCTCGTAGGCGGTACGGGTGCGGGTGGTGTCCAAGTCCATACGGGCTACGCGGGCGTCGGGGAAAAGGGCTTTGATGTCATCTTCTATTTTTTCCGTGCCGAAGCCGCGGTTGCGCAGGTCAGTGCCCTCGCAGGCGGGGCAGATGCGGGGCAGTTGGTAGGTGTAGCCACAGTAGTGGCAGGTCAGTTGGTTCAGCCCCTTATGGTAGGTGAGGCTGACGTCGCAGTTCTTGCACTTGGGTACCCAGCCGCAGGTGTTGCACTCTATCATGGGGGCGAAGCCGCGGCGGTTCTGGAAGAGGATGACTTGTTCTTTCTGTTCCAGCGCCTCGCGGATATATTGTAGGAGCAGTGGGGAGAACGGACCGTTCATCTTCTTCTTGCGGTGCAGCTCCTTGATGTCTACGGGGATAATCTCCGGCAGTTGTATCTCTTTATAGCGTTCTTTCAGTTCCACGAGGCCATACTTACCGGTAGTGGCGTTGTGCCAGGTCTCTACGGAAGGGGTTGCCGTGCCCAACAGAGTTTTGGCGCCATACATGGAGGCGAGTACAATGGCTGCATTGCGGGCATGATAGCGGGGAGCAGGGTCTTGCTGCTTGTAGGTGTTTTCGTGCTCCTCGTCCACAATCACAAGACCGAGGTTGCGGAAAGGAAGAAAGACGGAGGAGCGGACGCCGAGAATAATGTCATAGTCTGCTTCCGACAGCTGCTTCTGCCAGATTTCCACCCGTTCGGCATCGGGGAACTTGGAGTGATAGATGCCCAGTCGGGAGCCGAAAACGCGTTGCAGGCGCTCTGTGATTTGCGCAGTGAGGGCTATTTCGGGCAGGAGATAGAGCACTTGCTTTCCTTGCCGGATGGTTTCCTCTATCAAGTGAATGTAGACTTCTGTCTTGCCGCTTGCCGTGATGCCATGCAGCAGGCAGACATTCTTGCTTTGGAAATTCTCTAAGATGGAGTGATAAGCGCGTTGCTGGTGCTCGTTCAGCGGGTTGACGGGGATGACTTCTTTGAGGAGTGCTTTGTCTATGCGACCTATTTCCTGCTGGTAGACTTCGAATACACCACGGTCCACAAGACCGTTGAATACGGCAGGGGTGGCAGAGGTGCGTTGCAGCAGTTCGGCTTTGGAGACTTCTTTTATATCTCGTCCGCTGAGGTAGCCGGAGAGTTCCAGATATTTCATCAGCAGGTCCAGTTGCTTGGGGGCACGGCGCTGCAACTCGTCGAAGAAGATGTGCAGGCGGTGTTCGTTGCGGGCGGCGGCGGTGAGGCGTACACGGGTTTCGGTCTTAGGCTTGTAGGTGCGGCGCAATTCTTCCTTTACGAAGATGGCCTCTTTGTCGAGCAGTGACTTGATGACAGAAAGTATGTTCTTGATGCCGGTCTCCTTCTCCAGTTTCGTCACGCATTGCTCCGGGTCGGCAGAGAGCATATCCAGTATCTTCTGTTCCTTCTCCGGCAGGCAGACATCGGATTCGAAATCGGGGTTGTACTCTACGATTGTTTCGCTTTCCAGCTTCAGACCGGAGGGTAGGGCGGCTTTGTAGACGTCTCCTTGTGTGCAGAGGTAGTAGTCGGAGAGCCATTCCCAGAACTTGAACTGCCGCGGGAGCAGTATGGGGCGGGCATCCAGCAAGGCGGACACTTCCTTTACTTCGTATTCGGTGGGGGCACAATAGTGCACGTTGCGCACGATGGCTGTATAGTATTTCTTCCGTCCGAATGGTACTACCACCCGGCAACCAATCTGCACTTCATCCGCCCACTCGTCGGGCAGGGAATAGGTGAAGCAGCTGTGCAAAGGCAAAGGCAATATGACGTCGGCAAACTTTTTCATCGCGGGGACAAAGATAGTGGAAAGTGGAGGGAGAATGAAATGAACGGGGGCATTTTTTATGCTGAGGAGAGGGAGGAGGCTGTTGTGGATTTGGGATGAAGATAAAGGAGGGGATATATGGGTATTGCAGATTTTATGGGTCGGATGGGTGTAGAAGTATGGGGAAACTGGTGCAAGCGTTTTATAAGCTTTGTTCGATGTATTAAAATAAGAGTGAGTTAGTTATGGTAAAACTATGGCGTTTTGAGTAGGTGGAAGCAAAGTAGGGAGAAAAAAGTTTCTAGAGAAAAAAAGGAGGATGTTCGTTTTCGAGCATCCTCCTCTCAATTTATCTCACGTCCCACATCGTGGGACGTAATCTTGTCTACAATTCAATTATTGTTGTTGGAACGTCATAGTGAACGGAGTGTTCATGGTAACATCAACTTCATAATTGAAGTTATCCGTAAATACCAACTGAATCTTAGTCGGAACATCAGAACCTTGTGATGCATTTGACTTGGAAGTCAGTTGAATATGTGTTGCTTCCTTAATATCGCTAACAGTAGTATATGTTTTTTTCGAAGAATCATATTTGGCATAAGTAGCGCCTGCTACACATTCATAATATTCATCTACTCTATCATACTTATCACCTGTTAAGAAATGCAGGGTTACAGACTTCATGTAAGTATTTTCTTTAGTACCAGATGTAGTCATCTTAGTCAAGTCAAGAGCTTCTTTATACCAGTCGGTAATCTTAAGATCGCTAAATGCAATGTAGGTTGATTTACCGACAGCACCCGGGTAAGTTACCTTAGGAGCAGCTTTAGACCAAGCGAATGTACAATCGTAAATGTAGTTACCAAATTCAACAGTGAAATCAGTACCCCATGCCGGATTATGATCTACAACTTCCCAAGCTTTAGTTTTTGCATTATACTTGTTGCTGATCTTACCATAATTGTAATGAATAGCCATTGGGAACTTGGTTCCAAATGCCTCGTCTTTCGGATTAACCAAAGCAGCAGGAGCAGAGATGATGTTTGAAGCAGGAACGTAATCTACAACGACCTTAGAGGGATCTGAGTTGATTTCAGAGAAAATCAGATTAGCATATCCAGTAGTACCCGTTGCATCTTTAGCGATACCATGCCATACATTCTTCATGTCATATTCTGCTTGGGCATTGTTATAAACCGGATAAATCTTCAAGTTATTTTGAACCAGAATATTGGTATACGGATATACAGTAGCCGGGAAGGCTGGCAACGTCTTCGTGAACTTGATAGTAGAAACTGCTACAATACCAGATGTTCCATTCTTCGCAGTGATAGTTGCTGTGTAAGTCATATTGTCTTTCATCTTAGAAGCTACAACGTCGGACATTTCCACAGTAGCTACACTTGTGATAGTAGCTGCATCAATAAGTTTAGTGTCATCTGCTAACAAATTAACCACAACTTTCTTATTATTCTTGAAGATGAAGTTAGTGTAGCTGAAATCTGTTGTTACATCTGTGCCTTCTGCGTCTTTAATAACCATGCTGTATGTACCACCTTGAGCGCGTCCCCAGTTTGCAGTAGAGAATGCATCAGTCTTGCTGGATACAGTTGTTGCAAGAGGAGTAATAATCTTAGCATCCATAGTCAATGTCAAGTTTGCTACATTCTGAGCTGTTTCGCCTACATATACATAGAATGCTTTACCATCAGGATCTACCAAAGAACCGTCGTAGTTAACAGCATAAACACGGAAACCAATATAATCACCTTCGGCATTAACTCCTTCGGGAACAGTCAGTTCCAAAGAAGAACCGCTTGTAACTGTATTTAAGCCCTTAACACCATAAGATTTCCAAGCATTGATTTCAGAAGGAGCGCTTTCTACTGCACAATCACTATCCAATGTAATATAGAAACCGCGAACATTTTCAGCTACAGCTTCATCAAAGTTTACAGTAAATGCTTGGCCGGCTTTTACACTATATGCAGGGATTCCCTCTATATTTCTATAATCATCTGCATCAGCAATTACATTAATCTTTGAAGCATCATCATTTTTGATGATAGGTTCTGCCCAAGGACTATATTTTTCATCAGTATCCCATGCAAGTTCTTTATAAGAAACTTTTGTTCCATCTTCTGAGAAGGAGTTGTCCTCACCAGCCCAGCGGTTTCTGATTTCTGCAACCGATGTCTTGTCTACATTGAAGGTCAATTTGCGCAAAGCCTCTTTATTGTCGGCAGCAAGAATTAATCCGTATTCAGATACGACCTGTCTTAAATCTGTTGCACTATCGCCTATCATTACGGCATACAAGATGTCTTTATCTTTTTTACCATCCTTACCATAAGTAGCTGCTGCTGCTTTATAAGCATCTGCATCATAGTTGTCTACGAGCTTCACGGAGACTTTCCATAAACCATTGGCAGAAATACCTCTTGTAGTTACCAGTTCTTTATAAGCTTCAATAGTCTTAACTTCCAGCAAACCATTCAGGTCATTCATCTGACTATTCACTAGCCTGATCATGCTTTTATCCAAAGTTGCATTTGTTGGAGATACACGAATAATAAAGGATTCTTCGAATGTTTCTTTATCACCCTTTTTAAATGAAATAGGTTCACCAGCCAGTTTGTCACCAAAAGTCCAAGTTCTAACAGCTTCGGCAGAAACTAAATTCAAGTCCACGTATCGTGTACCATATACATCCATAGTTGTCGTATATAAGGATACATGAGTAACTTTCTTATTCAATGCAGCAGATACTACATCCAATTTAGCACCTACGACAGCTGTTACTTGTTCTGCAATCTTCTGAATCATAGCTTCAGTCAACTCGCCTTCTTGCAAAGCTTCCAAGTCTTCAATCAACTTGTCGATAGCGTCTTTGTTGGCAGATACAGCTGCATCATTACTTGTTTTGTAATTTTCCAATGCAATAACTTGTGCTTCTACTGCAGTCAGTCTGTTTCCTAAAGCAACAAGGTCTGCATTCAATGCAGTGATTTTATCAGTCAAAGCTACATCTGCTTCAGCTAATTTAGCCAAGGTTGTTTCTGTAGTAGTCTTAAAGGCCTCCAATGTCTGAATACGACCTACAATTTTAGACATTTCTTCTTCTGCATTTGCTACTGCTGCTTTTACAGCATCAACATCATCTGCACTAGCTTTAATGGCAGCCTGCAACTCAGCTTTCACTGTTTCCAATTCAGCCTTTGCTGTTTCAATGGCCTTGTTCTGTGCTTCGAGCGCTGCTTTTTCTGCATCGTCCTTAGCGGCAGCAATTGCATTTTCCAAGCTGCCCTGAGCTGCTTGCAAACTGCTGATTGAGCTTTCTACAGCACTAACCTTGCTGCTTAAGTCGCTCTTCTGGCCGTCAATTTGTTCCTGCAAGTCCTTGATGTCATCATCATAGTCCTTGCAAGACGTAAACGTTCCTGCAGTGCCAACCATTAAGGCACTGAACAGGATCACACTTAAAAACTTCTTGTTCATAATTGAAAACTTTA
>ENA-OZDC01000922-OZDC01000922.1-human-gut-metagenome-genome-assembly--contig:-NODE-922-length-12602-cov-9.249861_pt1 | contig 12602 bp, 8 predicted proteins | sample MGYA00244082_ERZ653570 | MGnify/ENA primary metagenome ERZ653570 (study PRJEB26926, sample SAMN06164919) | human gut metagenome | biome: ENVO:00009003; feature: ENVO:2100002; material: ENVO:00002003... | reverse complement strand
CCTCTTCGTCGGCAGCGTCAGATGTGTATAAGAGACAGCTGCGCAGTTCAAAGCGAACATTGCGCAGCCTTTAATTTTTAATTCTTAATTTTTAATTCTAAACGCGCTCCGCGCGTTTAGCTCAGCCCTTCTATATTTCCGTCCACAATATCAATGTGTTCGGCTTGTGGTTTCTTGGGTAATCCCGGCATACGGAGAATTTCACCGGCGATGGCTACAATCATTTCCGCACCGTTATTGACCACAATATCCTTGATGTGGAACTCAAAGTTGTTGACTGCACCGTATATCTTCGGGTCGGCAGAGAAGGAGTACTGCGTCTTGGCAATACAGACGGGGTAATGGCTGATACCCATCTGCTCTATCAGTTTGATAACTTTGCGGGAGTGGAGACTGTAAGTCACTACGCTTGCCCCGTAGAGGTTGCAGGCTACCTTTTCTATTTTACGTTCCACGCAATCGCTCTCTTCGTAGGTGAAGGTCAGCGGTTCGGATGGTTTGTTCTCGATAGTATCTACTACCAGATTGGCAAGGTCAACGGCTCCCTCTCCTCCTTTGGCAAAGGCGTTGTTCACGGCAAAACCTACCTCAAGCTTTTCTTCGCAATGGCGGCGGATAGCTTCCACCTCCTCGTCCGTATCACTGGCAAAACGGTTGAATGCCACGATGACCTGCTGGCCGAATGAACGCAAATTGCGTACATGCTTGTCCAGATTGCCGAAGCCCTCTTTCAGTCCTTCCATATTGGGTTCCTTGATGCGGTCCAGACTGACACCGCCATGCATCTTCAGTCCTTGTGCGGTAGCAACGATTATCGTCAGCTTGGGCTGTAGGCCGCTCTTGCGGCACTTGATGTTGTAGAACTTCTCCGCACCCAGGTCAGCCCCGAAACCGGCTTCCGTCACTACATAATCGCCAAATGTCATGGCCATTTTTGTGGCAAGAATGGAGTTGCAACCATGGGCAATATTTGCGAACGGTCCTCCATGAACAAAAGCAGCAGAGCCTTCGGTAGTCTGTACCAAGTTGGGGTTGATAGCATCTTTCAACAGTACGGTAATGGCACCGGCTACTCCTAACTCCTTCACTGTGAAAGGAGTACCATCGAAACGGAATCCCAGAATAATATTTTCGATACGGCGACGGAGGTCGTCGAGGTCCGTTGCCAGACAGAGAATAGCCATAATTTCGGAAGCCGGGGTAATATCGAAGCCCGACTCCTCGGTAATGCCGTTGGTGCTCGGTCCCAATCCGGTGACAATGCTCCGCAAGGAACGGTCATTCACATCAAGTACGCGCCGCCAGATGATTTCTTTCAGTCCGAAGCCGTCTGCCTGATGCTGGTACAAGTAATTGTCGAGCAAAGCGGAAATCATGTTGTGTGCGGAGGTAATGGCGTGAAAGTCGCCCGTAAAGTGCAGGTTTATCTTCTCCATGGGCAGCACCTGGGCATATCCTCCACCGGCAGCACCGCCTTTCATGCCGAAGCAAGGACCTAACGAGGGTTCGCGTAAAGCCACAATCGCTTTCTTGCCAATCTTGTTCAGCCCCAATGCCAGCCCGATGGACACGGTTGTTTTACCGATACCCGCTTTCGTAGCCGTGATAGCCGTCACCAGTATCAGATTGCTCTTCTTCACTTTCTCTTCATCAATCAGATGCGTAGGAATCTTGGCTATGTAACGGCCATAGTTCTCTACTTCGTCACGCGGGATATCCACACTTTCAGCCACCTGCTTTATCTTCTTCAGCTCTATGCTGCGGGCTATTTCAATGTCCGATTTCATACAGAGTCTTTTCTTTAAATAACAACTTTAATGTTTTGAAAGTTGCAAAAGTACGAAAGATGTGGCAAAGTACAAAAGAATACCGTATTTTCACCTGACCACCTGCATCTTCTATCTATTTGAACCGCGACGTATCCACCGCCTCCCGTTGCTTCTCCTTATATCCACCGAATTTATAAGTAAACGATACGCCGAATTCGCGGAAGCATGAGTAATGATTCGTCACATTCTGCGTCTTGAAACGGATGCGGGGAGAAATCTGTCCCGTCTCAAAAATATCGTTGCAATAGAGGTTGAGAATGGCTTTGTTCTTGGCGAAGCCGTAGCGCAGGGCAATATTCACATTGCCCGACGTAGGCAGGTCGTAGATGCCCTGAATGGCTTTACTATGCACAAATCCGGTCACCGTCAGCTTCAAGTCGGGTTTGGTGGAGAGAGTAAAAGTATTGTTCATCTGGGCAATGCCATAGCATTGCTTTCTGTCGAAAGGAATATCCCAGAAATCACCATCCTTTTCGCGATGCCACAAGCCGATGAGGGTAAGACGAGAATTCAACCAATTCTTCACCTTAAACGGTATAGAGGCTTGTATACCTGCTTGTTGCTGATAATCAAAATTGAGTGTCTTGTAGATTTCAACCAGACGTTCGGAAGATTGGTAGAGCGTCTGTACGGAGTAGTCCTTGGTATGGTTGAACCAAGCGCTGAAGATGTATTTGCTCTTCAAAATATAGGTCATTTTAAGCTCATACTCTTGCGCCGGTTTCAGCAACGGATTACCATGCAGCTCAGAGTATCCGCCACCGATGTAAGAGACGGCATCCTGCACCGCCCAGTAGTCGGGATAGTCCTTGTCGCTGCTCAGAGAGAGCTGAAGGATATGTCCCGGTGACGGCATATAGTTCAAGTTGACGATGGGATACCAGTCCCACTGGTTCCAGACGGGAGTCTTGTAATGCTCCACAGCCAGGGAAGCGTCCAAAGCGAGTTTGTCGCCGAAACTCTTGCTGAAACCTGCATAGATATTCCAGGTCTGCTCGCGGCGGCGGGACTTCATATTGCTCAAGGCATCCGATGAGGTCAGTTGTCCACCGGTTTCGGGGTCATAATAATATTGGTAGCTGTTGTCGATGCTGGTAGTATAGATGGCTCCGTAATTCAAATCCCAACCTTTTCCCAGACTGTGCTCCTGGGCCAGAAAGAATTTCCATCGGTTGATGCGTTGGCAATCTTCGGTGTAGAAGTCAAGTTCCTCGTCCTGCATGCGGCTATGCAGCAACTGGTCGGACGGGGAACGGTAGTAGGTCAGTTCGGCACCGGCTTTGAGGCCGAAAGGGGTACGATAGTCCAGACGGCCGTTGTGCAGCCAGTCGGTGCTATTGCCATGAGTTGTGGACACCTGCGTGCCCGTCACGCCCGTCCAGTTGTGGGAGGTGGAATAGCCACCGTTATAGACGAAACTCAGCTGATGGTCCTTGGCGATGTTATAGTCCGCCCCTACCCTGAAATTATGGGTATGGCTGCGGCCACGGCCCACCTCATCTGTTGTCATGGGGTGAACTGAGCCGTCTGCCAGAGTGTGCACAGCCTCTTTGTCGGTAGTAGAGTAGCCCCGGCCATGGCTGTGCGAGTAAAGAAAATCTGCTGAGAATTTATTTTTGCTGAAGAGCAGGCTGGCGCGTTCCTCAAAGCCTTCGTTATGCTTCTGGCAATACTTGGCATAGAGTTCGCCTTGCCAGGAGCCGGGGCCGCCTACCGATTGTTTCAAGGTGATATTGATAAGTGCGCCACGCACCTGGTAGCGTGCAGGGGCGTTGTACATCACTTCCGCCTTCTCTATGCGGCTGGCAGGGATGCTGCGCAGCAAGGAATAGAGCTGCTCTGTGCTGAGGGTGGTTACTTTGCCGTCCAGGATAACGGTGACTCCCTGACCTGCCAACTGCAGCCCTCCATTCATCTCGATGACGCCGGGAAGCTCTTTCACGGCATCGTAGGCATTGTCTACGGGGAGGTTCTGGATAAGGCGGGGCAGGTCGTACACCAGCTTGCCTTGCGCTGCCTTAACGATGGGGCGTTCACCGGTAATCATCACTTCCGGCAAGGTCTGATAAAGACTGTCCAGACGGGCATCGGTCGTGATAAGGCTGTCGGCGCTGAGGATGCGGTTGTCGTCCGCACCGGAGGTGGTTGCAGTACCGTTGTTCTCTTGTGCCGAAAGGCTGATGCTCAAAGCACAGCATACAATAGGGAGTAAATAGAATCGTTTCATGTCCTTCTTTTTATTTATGTTTATATTCTTCTTCTGCAAATCTTCGTCTGCAAAGTACGGCAGAATCAGCAGAAACTTGTGTTATCAGCGGCTTACCAAGTGTTATCCAGTGTTATCGGGAGTGTTATTTAGTCTTATCGGATGATAGGGTTCACAATATTAATCTTACCTTTGTATGTATAAAAGTAACCGGAAACAAACATGAAACTGCCATTCAAATATATTGCCATACTTGTCATCGTCTCCCTGGCCGGCATCTTCGCCTACCAAGCCTACTGGCTGACGGGGCTCTACCATACCATGCACAGTGAAATGGAAAGGGACATCACCGAAGCCATGCGCATGAGCGACTATAACGAAATGATGATACGCGTGGATAAAATGAAGCAGGACGACATAAACCACGGTGAAGTCAGCGTATCAGCCGGATACAGCGATGACGGAAAATCATTTGTCCGTAGCAGTACCACCATCTCCCGTGAAGATTCTTTGGACAACGCTACCCTGCACGAAACCTTCATGCCCAAAGGAGACAGTGTTTACGTGACCCACCCGAACGATTCAACCCGCGTGGAAGTCAGTGTCAGGAAGAACGTTCCTTTGCTCACCAAAGAGGACAGTGTGCTTTTCATCGACCAGCACAGAGAAACGGATAAAGTCCGTTGGATGTCTGCCGATTCTGCCCGAGAGCGTCTGGAAGAAGCAGTCAAGGACTCAGACAGATCTCCCCAATCCGCATTGAGTGCCAAAGGGGGACTGGATGTGATTTTGCGCGACCAAAACAGTATGCTGGAACTCGCCACCTACCTCCAGCGCGGACTGCATTCGGGACTGGACATCATTTCCGACCCCGACGTAGTGCTTTATGACAGCCTGCTGACTTCATTCCTGCATGACCGTAACATCAATCTTCCCCATAGGCTGCTACATCTTCACAAAGGCAGCAAATGGGACTCTACCATTCTCTATATAGATACATTGGTAAACATCGGTACCCCCGGCTATGTGCCTACCTCAAAAGCCGTGGAATATAATTATTCTTTCGACATCAATACAAATCAAAGCTACCGTCTCATCATGGAACCGGCCGGCATGTTGGTCTTGCGACAGATGTCGGGCATTCTCACCACATCATTCGTTATTCTGATCGTACTCGCTTTCTCCTTCTGGTTCCTGATACGCACCATCCTGAAACAGAAGACACTGGAAGAGATGAAGAGCGATTTCACCAACAACATCACCCACGAACTGAAAACCCCCATCGCCGTAGCATATGCCGCCAACGACGCTCTGCTCAACTTCAACCAAGCGGAGGAAAAGGCCCAACGCGACAAATACCTGCGTATCTGCCAGGAACAGCTTCAGCGCCTCAGTGGACTGGTTGAACAGATACTTTCCATGAGTATGGAACGCCGCAGGACTTTCCGCCTGCACCCGGAGGAGTTTGCAATACGTGATATTCTGGAAACGCTCATCGAACAACACAAGCTGAAAGCGGAAAGCTCCGTCCACATATCGGTGGACATCGAACCGGAAGATTTGAGCGTACTTGCCGACCGTACGCATTTCAGCAACATCATCAGCAACCTGATAGACAACGCCATCAAATATTCGCACGGAGAAGCCGAAGTGGCCATCCATTGCCGCAAGGTAACCGTCGAAGGGCAGAATGAACAGACCGAAATCTCCGTCAGCGACCACGGTATCGGTATTGCTCCCGAGAAGCAGAAGCACATCTTCGACAAATTCTACCGCGTACCCACGGGTAATCTGCACGATGTGAAAGGCTATGGGCTGGGATTGTTCTATGTGAAGACCATGATAGAGAAGCATGGTGGCAGCGTATCGGTAAAGAGTGAGTTGGGAAAAGGAAGTACCTTTACGATAAGGATATGATAACATTATTTGTTAGGGTACTTTACATTACTTGTTAAGGAGCTTTACATTACTTGTAACAAAAGCGACAATTATGGAAAAGATAACCGTACTTCTGGTTGAGGACGAACAGACCCTCGCCATGATTATCAAGGACACATTGGAAGGGCAGAACTTCATCATCCACACCGCAGCAGACGGTGAAGAGGGATTGCGCAAGTTCTTCGACCTCCGTCCCGACGTGCTGGTGGCAGACGTGATGATGCCCCGCATGGACGGCTTTGAAATGGTGCGCCGCATCCGGCAGACCGACAAACAGACCCCGGTACTGTTCCTTACCGCCCGCTCCACCATCAACGATGTGGTGGAAGGGTTTGAGCTGGGTGCCAACGACTACCTGAAAAAGCCTTTCGGAATGCAGGAACTCATTATCCGCATAAAGGCCCTGGTAGGCAAAGCTTTCTCCTTTACAGAGGAAAAGCCCAAAGAAACTACCGTTTTTGAAATCGGTGACTACCGTTTCAATTCCGTCACTCAACGACTTGCTTTTGCAGGCACCCCGACTTCACCTAACGCGGATACGGAAGTGGAACTCTCCCACCGCGAGTCCGAGATACTGAAACGTCTTTGCGAGAACCGTAACCAGGTGGTCAACACCCAGAATGTATTGCTCGACCTCTGGGGAGACGACAGCTTCTTCAACTCCCGCAGCCTGCATGTGTTCATCACCAAACTGCGGCATAAACTGGCCGGAGACGAGCGCATCCGTATCGTCAATGTGCGGGGAATAGGATATAAACTAATAGTGAACTAAACTAAAACTAAACTACTATTTATGAAAAAGTTATTATTCATTACTTTTATCTGTTCCTCACTCTGCGCCTATGCACAGAGCGAGATTCCGGAAGACACAATAAAGAACCGGCCTCCCGTAAAGAAAGAGCAGATTCCCTTTTCTCCAAAAGAGAACAAGCGTACGGGCCTTGATGAAAGCCAGCCCCAACAAAGTCTGCAAGGCGAACAGCAGGAAGAGATAAATCTCCATCTCCCTCCCTCCGACTATGTGGAGCCCCTGCCCTGGACGGACATGAAGAAGATACACTTTCAGAAAAACATCTTTGAATGGGACTTCCAGCGTTTCGCCGATTTCCTGCTCTCGCCGGAAGTCGTACTGACGATGTACGGCAGCCATAACACCTATCCTGCAATGGGCTCCATCATGCAGGCTGGCGCAGGAGTCACTTATTACAGTCCCGACGGACATTGGGAATTGAGCGGAGGGGTATATGCCGCCCACTATTCCATCTCCCAACCTTCATCCATTACCGGTGCCCAGTATGCCAAAAGGGATGCCCCCCGAGGTACTCAATGGGACATAGGCTACAATGCCTCCGTATCCTACCGCATCAATCCCTACATGCGCCTGCATGCCTTCGGCCAGTATTCGGGCTACGGGAGAAGCAACTCCTTTCATGGATATATGAACCCGATGTATCCGCAAAGCGGTTATGGCATGGTACTGGAACTGAAAGTGACGGACTGGCTCGACCTCAACGGAGGCCTGGAACGGAGCTACGACCCCACCAAAATGAAAAGGGTGACTTCGCCCGTCTTCGCCCCTACCATTCGTATAAAGAAATAGAAATAATACAAAGATATTTCCGGAAATAGAGGGAAACGAGTATCTTTGTTCAGTCTGCCCCTATGCGGCAGACAGCAACTGAAATTGTGAACAAAGAACTATGAAACGAATCTTCTTCTGCATCATCATTTTACTTGCAGGCATGTCATCCGTCAGCGCACAGAGCGAGATGCCTGCCGATACGGTACGTACTGCAGTACATGGCGAAGCGTCTCCCGAAGGCATGTCTCCGTCTGAAAAGGAGCTTCTGCCGGACGTGAAGAATTACGACGGCTTCCTGCTGGATATGGGGCTGATGAATCTGTCTGCCCCCACTCTTCCCAAATTCACCTTGGAGATACCGGATGCCAGCAAGGACTATAGCCGCATCTTCCAGTTGAACCCGAACGTGACTTATTCACAAGGCCTTTCGAACATATTCTCACTCAGCAACTCCCGGTATTTCAGTTCAAACCCCTTCGGACTGACGGGCTTCTGGGGCTCTACCGACAACCTGCAAATGGGAAGTTTCACTTTGAAGAACGGCATGCGCATCCATACGTACGGCGAATATGACAAGGACGGCTGGAAAGTACCCAACCCTTCCGCACTGCCTTGGGAAAAGAACAATTTCAAAGGGGCGTTCGAGCTGAAATCAGCCAACGGAGCCTTCGGCATACGCATTGAAGTGCAGCAGGGAAGGAACTATCCATATTGAAAGGGGCCGAAGTGACAATGTGACTCTGGCAGCCCCAGCATGCTTCTTTTGTCTGTCTTCAATCGCGCATTTATAAACGTAATTATGAAAAGGAAAATATTGGTGATAGGCGCCAACGGTTTTACCGGCAGGCGCATCCTGGACGATTTATCCCATAATCAGTCTTACCAGACAACGGGCTGTTCCCTGCACGACGACATCTGTCCTCATTCGGGCGACTATCGCTTTATCCGTACGGATATATGCAACCGCCAGGCGGTGGAAAAGCTTTTCCAGGAAGTACAGCCGGATGTTGTAATCAATACCTCCGCCCTCTCCGTCCCCGATTATTGCGAAACGCACCATGCAGAAGCGGATGCCGTCAACATTACTGCCGTGGAGCATCTGGCAGAATGCTGTGAGGCGGGAGGCAGCCGTTTTATCCATCTTTCCACCGACTTCGTTTTCGGTGGTGATACGGACCGACCCTATACGGAGGAGGATATTCCCGCTCCCGTTAATTATTACGGCTACACCAAACTGGAAGGTGAGAAACGTATCGCTGCCGTTTGCAGGGATTATGCCATCGTGCGCGTAGTGGTGGTGTACGGTGCCGCCCTGCCCGGACAGCATGGAAATGTGCTCCAACTGGTGGCAAACAGATTAAGGAACAATGAGGAAGTGTTCGTCGTATCCGACCAATGGCGTACGCCCACCTTCGTGGGAGACGTGTCGCAAGGAGTGGAGAAGCTGATAAGTCATCCGCAAAACGGTATCTATCATCTCTGTGGCAGCGAGTGCCTGACCATTGCAGACATCGCTTATCGGGTAGCGGACGTATTGGGGCTGAATCGCTCGCTCATCCGTCCCGTCACTACGAAGGAGATGAACGAAAAGACACCACGTCCCCGTTTCAGCGGGCTGAGTATAGAAAAGGCACGCCGGAAACTGGGGTATCGACCGTATACGCTGGAGGAAGGAATAAAGCTGATGTTCGGATGGTAAATAATGCAGGTGCGGATGGCAGCAGATTCGACTACAGCAACTCCGGCTCTGCCAGTCCTTTCTCTTTGCGATACACACGTACCATCTCCAGAATCACATCTCCATATTTCTCCACCCCTTTTTTTCCGAAATACGGAATGCGTACAAGCATGGCCTTATCCGAAGGAAGCAGATTGCTGATGCCTAGAATTGCCTTCTGCTGAATGACGGTGTATACGGGCAGCCCTAATGCGGAAGCTTCTGCATTGCGCCATGCTACCAAGCGGTTGTAAAGTTCCGGATGCAGCACATCCGTGGGTACTTCAACAGCCGCAGCATCGCGTTTCCGCTCACGCGGACGTTTCTCTTTATCAGCTTGCTTACTGCTTCCCTGCCCTTCTTTGGCAGAAGCACTTCTCCCTTTGCCTTTACCCTTCTGCGAAGCCGAATCATCAATGGAAAGCAGTGCTTTCTGCTTCAAGTATCCTGCCATATGGAAACCATTCTCCAGCACATAATCCAGCAAATCAGTCTTCATGTCAAACACTTCCTCCAGTTCCTCCATGGCATCCCGGAGCTTCTTCTTCAACTCTTTATTATCAGAAGTTACCGTACTCGCCATCACCGCATCCAGCGGTTGCAACTGCTCTTGAAAATAAGTGGCGGTAGAGTGTATGCGCCCCTGCAAAGTCGGGTCGGCTGCATAGTCCTGCGCAGTATCAATCAGGCGGGTATACTGGATACTGAACTTCTGGGCTACTTTCGTCACTTTGTCGTGAAAACGTTCCATTTCCTCCTTACAGGCTGCGAGTTGCTTGGGAAAGAGCTTGTACAAGTGTTCGTCTATAAGCCGCACATACCGCCGCAAAGCCTGCTCCATGGGCTGGAAATCGAACAAGCCCGACAGCAGTTCCAGGAAATAGGTCTGCTGCAAGGAACGGAAGCGTTTCTCGTCCGGCTCGTTTCTCCGTGCCTCCATCGTGAAGGTATCTACTGCATGGTCACTGATAACGGCCTTTGCAGAAAGCGGGGCACTGAGCACCACTCCCTCCAATGTCTTGCAGCGGCTCAGAGCCACATAGGTCTGTCCATGCGCAAAGGAGGCACTGGCATCAATCACGGCACGTTCAAACGTCAGTCCCTGGCTTTTGTGAATGGTAATCGCCCACGCCAGCTTCAGCGGATATTGCCGGAATGTTCCTTCAATATCTTCTGTAATCTCCTTGGTTTCCTCATCAAGCACGTATTTGGCATTCGTCCACTCTTCCTCTTGAAGTAAGAAGGTAGCGTCGCTTCCCTTACTGCGCACTTCAATTCCATCTGCCGACACGGCTGTCACCTCTCCAATCATGCCATTGTAGTAACGGTGCTCACCGGAGATGTCGTTCTTCACAAACATTACCTGGGCACCGCGTTTCAGTTCCAGTACTTCATCCGTGGGATAGGAATATTCGGGAAACTTTCCGTCAATCTTGGCACGAAAGGCATACGAGCGTCCCGGAAGTTGTTCCAGCTCATGGTCATTAATCCGTTGGGCCTGATAATTGTGGGTCACCAGGCGGATGTATCCTTCTTCTTTATCTGGTACGAAATTGGGAATATACCGGCGGTTCAAGGCTTCCAGCACTTGCCCGTCACAACGGTTTTCGCGAATGCGGTTCAGTAATTCAAGAAAAGTCCCATCGTTCTGCCGATAGACTTTCTTTAGTTCTATAGTGCAGTATTCCGTCTGCTTCAAAGCCTGGCTGGAGAAAAAATAGGGCGTGTCATAGTATTTGCGCAGCATCTGCCACTCATCGTCTTTCACTACGGGAGACAGCTGCTGTAAGTCGCCAATCATCAGCAGTTGCACGCCGCCAAAGGGTTTGTTCCGGTCGCGGAACCGCCTCAAGACGGCATCCACCGAATCGAGCAAGTCGGCACGGACCATACTGATTTCATCGATGACCAATAAATCTATGCTGCGTATAATGTTGATTTTCTCTTTCCCGTAACGAAAACGGTAGGTTGCCTTGCCATCTGCGCTGAATGAGCTTTCGGGCACATAAGGAGCGAAAGGTACTTGGAAAAAGGAGTGGATGGTGACACCGCCTGCATTGATAGCGGCAATTCCCGTCGGTGCAAGTACAATCATCCGTTTCGGACTCTCTGCCCTCAGTTTTCGCAGGAAAGTTGTCTTACCGGTACCTGCCTTGCCGGTCAAAAAAAGATGAGTGCCTGTGTTTTCAATGAATTGCCATGCAAGCGCTATTTCGGGATTATTCTCCATTGATATGTTTATTATTCAACCAATCCGCTCTCTCTCAGAATGATACGGATTTCATCAGTAGCCATATATGATAATAGGACAAAGATAACGCTTATTTCGTTATCCTTGTCCTATTATTCCATTTATTTGTACCCATCCTGAGAAAGCCCTTTACGGGGCAATCCGGACTATTTCAAGCTACCGCCGATAATATCGAGCAGCTCATTCGTAATGGCCTGCTGACGGCTCTTGTTATACTGTTTCGTCAAATCTTGAATCAACTCGTTGGCATTATCTGTCGCCGTCTGCATGGCTAGCATACGGGCAGCATGTTCCGAAGTATTGGAATCGAGAAGCACGGTAAATATCTTCTGACTCAACACTTTTGGCAGAAGTTCCGCTATCAGTTCGCCGACGGAAGGTTCCACAATGTAATCATTATTAAAACTGCGGGCATCCTCCGGTACATCTTCTGCCGCCTCCTGCGCTACTTGCGTCAGGTCAATGGGCAGATAATTCTCGCGGAGCAGCACCTGCGAACCCATCGATTTGAAGTGATGGTAAATCAGCTCCACATGGTCAATCTGCTTTTCCACAAACTCATGCATCAACTTCTCTGCCAGCTCATACGCTTCAACGTACGAAGGCTTGTCTGCCATCACCTGGTAGCTGCCTTGCGGCACATATCCCATTTTCTTGACGGCTTCCTCCATCTTTCTCCCAACGGGATATATCAGAATATTCTCCTTGCCCAGCGACTGGTAATCTTCCAAAGCCCGTTCCAGCATCTTCGCCACATTCGAGTTGAATGCACCGCACAAGGAACTATTGGACGAAAACGCCACAACCGCTACTCTCGTCACGGGTCTTTTCTCGGTATAGGGCGACTCGAAGGAAGCATCCGTACGCAGAAAGTTCGTCAGAATCTCATTCAGCTTCCGTTGATAAGGCAGCATATTCTCAATCCGCCCCTGCGCCTTATGCAGTTTGGCAGATGCCACCATCTTCATAGCCGATGTTATCTGGCGTGTACTCTTGACGGAGCTTATTCTATTTTTTACCTCTTTCAGTGAAGACATATATCTATTTACGATCTGTCTCTTATACACATCTCCGAGCCC
>ENA-OZDC01000910-OZDC01000910.1-human-gut-metagenome-genome-assembly--contig:-NODE-910-length-12727-cov-23.468513_pt1 | contig 12727 bp, 9 predicted proteins | sample MGYA00244082_ERZ653570 | MGnify/ENA primary metagenome ERZ653570 (study PRJEB26926, sample SAMN06164919) | human gut metagenome | biome: ENVO:00009003; feature: ENVO:2100002; material: ENVO:00002003... | reverse complement strand
CAGCTTCCCGCGTGGCGCTGTCGCGCGCCGCTGGCTGGTGCCACGGTAGGGGTTTGTGCTCTACCGGTTTTGGCGATTATCAAATCGCGCCAAAGCCGCCCGGAGGGCGGCTTTGGTAGGTGGCGGCTTCGCCGCCGGGGTAAATAAAAACACGCCTGCGGGCGTGACAGCTTATGTCTGTAAAATTCGCGTTAAGATAGCATCAAGAAAACGGGGTTTTCCTTGAAAATCCAAGCACAGAGTGCTACCATGAGACAATATAGGGGGCGCGAGGTACAGGCCTCGCGCGACAGGAGGGGAGCTCCCGGGAGACAGATATCATCTGTTGCCCGGGAGCCTTGCTTTGCTGTGCAGAGAAAAAGCCGCCCGAGGGCGGCTTTTTATCCGTAAAGAAATACGTACAAAGCAGAAAGCCCCGGCAGAGCCGGGGCTTGGTGCCCTATGACCGGTTTCAGTTCTCCTCTTCCGCGCGCAGGTAGATCGTCAACAGAGACAACAGCTCTGAAACAGAAGGCTTCTCCGTCAAGTGTCGATGTGCGAGCTCTGACAGCTTCTCCGGCGCCGTGTTCCAGGCAACGTTTGCGGCGCGGCGCAGGCCGCGCTCCACGCACTTCCAGTTTGTGTCAAAGCAGCGCGCCACGTCCGGATACACATGCTTTGTGACCAGCAGAAGCCTGTCCGGCTCCCGCAGCGACAGCCGAAGCGCCTCTGCCATATAAAAATAGCAGACGCTGCTCGGCAACAACCCCAAGCCGCACAATGTGCGGCTCACATCCCCCTTATCCATGGATGCTACGCCACCTCTTTACCGTCTAATTTTTCTGTAATTTTGCGAAAGTCGTTCAGAAGCTCTGCCACCTCATCTTCCTTCAGTATGAGGAGCAGGGCCATCAATGCCGGGGCGGAAAAGCAGAATTTTCCACGTTCCAGGTCGCCGTAGGCCCGCGCCGTGATACGAAGCTTTTCGGCCATTTCTTCCTGTGTAAGCCCACGGCGCTGCCGCAGTTGGCACACATAGCTTGACAGATGCTCCCGCACCGCGTCCTTATACTCCTGCATGGCAAATGCCTCCGTTTCCGCTTTATAAGAAGATGATAGCGCAGCGGGAAGTTTACTTCCACGAAGTATACTTCCATTTATTGGCTTTTTTGTCATGAAATAGCGAAAGCGGTACACGGTGCAGCGGGACAACGCAGGGTAAAAAGGGCAAAAACAGGCTGACAAAACTATTGCATTTTTGGAGAAATCGTTGTAAAATACAGATGACAATCCAAGATTGGTAGCTGTAAGGAAGTGCTTCGCGCACGGGCTGAAACTATCACTCGGCGGACGCTTGAGTGTTTCAAACCCTCGGAAACAGGGTTTGGGGCACTTTTTGTTTACCGGGGAGTAGAGCCATATTGGGGAGAACACACGAACACTATCGGAAACAAAGGAGGAATACACATGGTTCTGGTAACAAATGGACGGCTCATTACCCGCGACAGCGAGGGCAAGGGCTACTATGAGCACGGCGCGGTGGCCTACGAGGGCGCCAAGATCGTGGAGATAGGTGAGGAAGCCGCTCTGCGGGCAAAATATGCCGATGCCGAGATCGTCGACGCCAAGGGCGGCGTCATCATGCCTGCCTTCATCAACGCACACACCCACATCTACTCCGCACTGGCCCGCGGCCTGAGCATCGTGGGCAACAACCCCACCAACTTCTACGAGGTGCTGGACGGCACCTGGTGGGCCATCGACCGCCACCTGATGATGGACGGTACCCGCGCTTCCGCCACAGCGCTGTACATCGACAGCATCAAGCAGGGCGTGACCACCATCTTTGACCACCACGCCAGCTATGGCGAGATCCCCGATACTCTGTTTACCATCAGCGAGGAGAGCCGCCGCCTGGGTCTGCGCTCCTGCCTGTGCTACGAGGTCAGCGACCGCGACGGCGAGGAGAAGTGCCTGCAGGCCATCAAGGAGAACGCGGACTTCATCACCTACTGCCAGAAGCAGAACGATCCCATGCTGGCGGCCATGTTCGGCGGCCACGCGCTGTTCACCATCAGCGACAAGACCTTCGACCGCATGGTGGAGGCCAACAACGGCCGCACCGGTTATCATATCCACGTGTCCGAGGGTATGAACGACGTGTACGACAGCCTGCAGAACTACGGCCGCCGTCCCGTGCAGCGCCTGCAGGACCACGGCATCCTGGGTGAAAAGACCATTCTGGGCCACTGCATCCATGTGAACACCGCTGAGATGGACATCATCAAGGAGACGGGCACCATGGTGGTGAACAACCCCGAGTCCAACATGGGCAACGCCATCGGCATCTGCCCGGTGCTGCAGCTGTACAAGCGGGGCATCCTGCTGGGCATGGGCACCGATGCCTATACCAACGATATGCTGGAGTCTCTCAAGGTGGCCCTGTGCTCCCAGCGGAGCCAGAACTGCCTGCCTAACGTGGGCTGGTGCGAGGTCACGGATATGCTGTTCAAGAACAACGCCAAGATCGGCGCACGGTACTTCCCGGACCAGCTGGGTGTGCTGAAGGCCGGCGCGGCGGCGGACATTATCGTCATGGACTACAAGCCGTTTACCCCGTTCAGCGACGAGAACATCGACGGCCACATGATCTTCGGCATGACCGGCCGCCAGTGCCAGACCACCATCGCCGCCGGCAAGGTCCTGATGAAGGACCGCGTGCTGGTGAACATCGACGAGGAGGCCGAAAACGCCCACATTCTCGAGGCCGCCAAGAAGCTGTGGGGCGACCTGAACCACCGGGTGTATTGATAAAATCAACGACAAGGAGGAAGACCCATGTCTGAAAAAATGTATCCGATCCCCTTTAAGTCCCTGATGAACTGGGTGGTCACCGAATATGCCAACTCCGGCGAGATCTTCGGCGTCCGCAAGGCGTACCACGCCACGGGCAAGAGCCTGCCCATCTTCGGCGAGCGCATCGAGACACCCTTTGGCCCCGCCGCCGGCCCCAACAGCCAGCTTGCCCAGAACATCATCGCCGCCTACATGGCCGGCGCACGCTTCTTCGAGGTCAAGACCGTCCAGAAGATGGACGGCGAGGAGCTGGCCGCCTGTGTGCCCCGCCCCTGCATTCTGGCCAACGACGAGGGCTACAACCAGGAGTGGTCCACCGAGCTGACCGTGCCCCAGGCCATGGACGAGTACATCAAGGCGTGGTGCGCCCTGAAGGTGCTGAGCAAGGTATACGGCTTCGGCGATCCCAATGGCTTCGTGTTCAATATGTCCGTGGGCTACGATCTGGAGGGCATCAAGGGCGACAAGGTCAACACCTATATCGAGGGCATGAAGGACGCCACCAAGACCGCCATCTTCGGCGAGTGCAAGGCCGTCCTGAAGGAGCTGTTCCCTGCCGAGAGCGACTATATCGACGCCATTGATCCCCGCGTCAGCCGCAGCGTCACTGTGTCCACCCTGCACGGCTGTCCCCCGGATGAGATCGAGCGCATCGCCAGCTATCTCATCACCGAGAAGCACCTGCACACCTTCGTGAAGTGCAACCCCACCATCCTGGGCTACGAGACGGCCCGCCGTATTCTCGACGGCATGGGCTATGACTATATTGTATTCGACGACCATCACTTCCGCGAGGATCTGCAGTGGGCCGACGCAGTGCCCATGTTCGAGCGTCTGCAGGCGCTGGCCGACAGCAAAGGTCTGGAGTTCGGTCTGAAACTCTCCAACACCTTCCCGGTGGACACCACCCGCGGTGAGCTGCCCAACAACGAGATGTATATGTCCGGCCGCAGCCTGTTCCCCCTGACCATTGAGATGTGCCACCGCATTTCCCGCCAGTTCAAGGGTAAGATGCGTATCTCCTTCGCCGGCGGCGCGGAGTATTTCAACTGCGACAAGCTGTTCGCGGCGGGCATCTGGCCCATCACCGTTGCGACCACCATCCTCAAGCCCGGCGGCTACAACCGCCTGCTCCAGATGGTGGAGAAGGTAGAGCCCATGCCCTACAAGCCCTTTGACGGTACCGACACCCAGGCCATCTGCGACATGAGCACCGCCTCTCACACCGACGTGCACCACGTCAAGCCTATCAAGCCCCTGCCCAGCCGCAAGAGTGAGAAGAACGTGCCCTGGATCGACTGCTTCACCGCGCCCTGCAAGGGCGGCTGCCCCATCGCGCAGGACATCCCCGAGTACATGGAGCTGTGCAATAAGGGCCTGTACGGTCCGGCGCTGAAGCTGATCACCGAGAAAAACCCCCTGCCGTTCCTGACCGGCACCATCTGCGCCCATCGCTGTCAGACCAAGTGCAGCCGCAACTTCTATGACGAGTCCGTCCGCATCCGCGACACCAAGCTGCTGGCTGCCCAGAAGGGCTACAACGCCCTGATGGCCTCCATCAAGCTGCCGGAGCGCGTGGCGGGCAAGAAGGTCGCCATCATCGGCGGCGGCCCCACCGGTATCGCTGCCGCCTACTTCTGCGGCCGCGCCGGTATCGAGACCACCATCTTCGAGCGCGAGAGCTGCCTGGGCGGCGTGCCCCGTCACGTGATCCCCAGCTTCCGTATCGCCAACGAGGCCATTGAGAAGGATATCGCCCTCATGGAGAAGTACGGCGTGGAGGTCAAGTGCGGTGCGCCCGCCCCCTCTGTGGACGAGCTGAAGAAGCTGGGCTACACCCACATCCTGCTGGCCGTGGGCGCATGGAAGCCCGGCAAGCTGGACATCGCCGGCGATGTGGCCGGCGCCATCCAGTGGATGAAGGGCGTCAAGGCCGGCAACATCGCTGTGGCCGGCAATATCGTGGTCGTGGGCGGCGGCAACACCGCCATGGACGCGGCCCGTCTGGCCAAGCGCAGCGGCGCCGAGAGCGTGACCCTCGTGTACCGCCGTACCCGCAAGTATATGCCCGCCGACGAGCACGAGCTGGCGCTGGCGCTGGCCGACGGCGTGACCTTCGCCGAGCTGGCCGCCCCCGTCAAGCAGGCCGACGGTGTGCTGAAGTGTGAGAAGATGGTGCTGGGCGAGGCCGATGCCTCCGGCCGCCGCAGCCCCGTGGGCAGCGGTGAGTTCTTTACCGTCCCCTGCGACCTGGTGATCTCCGCTGTGGGTGAGCAGGTGGACGACGCACTCATGGCCGCCAACGGCATTGAGTTGGACAAGAAGGGCCGTCCCGCCTTCCAGACCAACGTGGATGGCGTCTACGCCGCCGGCGACGCCAAGCGCGGCCCCGCCACTGTTGTCGAAGGCATCGCCGACGCCGCGGCCTTTGCCGAGGCGGTTATCGGCAAGCCCTATACCTATGACATCCCCGAGCAGGCCTATGTCACTAAGGCGGACGCCGAGACCAAGAAGGGTATTCTGAAGATGAGCGCGTGCATCTGCTGTGAGGGCGACCGCTGCCTGCAGTGCGCCACCGTCTGCGAAAACTGCGTGGACTCCTGCCCCAACCGCGCCAATGTGGCCATCCGCATGGCCGACGGCAGCCACCAGATCGTCCACGTGGACAAGATGTGCAACGAGTGCGGCAACTGCACCCAGTTCTGCCCGTACAGCTCCGAGCCCTGCCACGACAAGTTCACCCTGTTCCAGACCGCCGAGGACATGGTGGACAGCCACAATGCCGGTGTCCTGTTCCTGGGCGGCGACAAGGTCCGCGTCCGTACCTTCGGCGAGCCGAAGGACTACGACCTGTCCGGCAAAAATGACCTGCCCGCCGATCTGGAGAAGCTGATCGTCACCCTGCGCGACAAGTACAGCTACCTGTATCTGTAACGTATATCCGCCCCGGTGTCAACCGGGAAATGCAAAAAAGAACCGCCCTCCGGCGGTTCTTTTTTGCGGTTGTCTCCCCCCTGGGGGTGGTTTCAAAAGGAGGGGGCCGAAGCTCCCGACGGCCCCCAAAAAGGCACCCCGTAGGGGTGCCTTTTTGTTATTCAAGCTCGGAAGGGGCTAAATTATCTCTGGCCGACAGGCCAGGGATAACTAAGCGCAAAAAAAGAAGCACCCCGCAGAAAAGCAGCATTTACTATCCCTCCCGCGGCAGCGGGAGGGATATATATTTATCCCCCGCGGCAGCGGGGGATATTTATTTTGTCCGCGCCGACAGGCGCGGGCTGATTAAGCGCAAAAAAGAAAGGTCCAGCGGGCAAGCAATCTCTATTTACCCCACCCCCGCCAGGGGGTGGGGTAAATAAAGGCAAGAAAAGAAGCACCCGCAGAAAAGCAATAGCATCGCTTGCAAACTTTCCAGAAAGATTCTTTGTCAAATCATTTGTCTCTAATCTTCCTACACATACTGGGTCTATTGTAAAATGTCCACTTCTATCTTTACAAGTCAACACACAGGTCTGGTCATTGCTGATACCCTTTTTGTAGCTGTTACCTGATTCAAGCAGTCGCTCCAATCGCTCTGGTTCACTTTTTAATCTGTCCCAAAGGCCATTTTTCTTTAGATACTCGACTTTTTCTTCGTATGTTCTGTGATGACGAGGCATACGGTCAAGTACATCTATGAAAAATGCAGGGTCTCGTTTGCCCTTAAAAGAAACCGGAATGTAAAACTCGTCACATTCAGCAATATCTATGAACTCACTTTGCTCTTTATAAATTTCTTCGAGTGCCAAACATACCTTGTGGCGATTATGCCATACCGTTGGTACACTCGTACCAATAGTATCGGCTATTGCTTGTAATGGTAGATTTTGCACCATTCCCAACAATAAACCTTTCCATTGTGCTGGCGCCAGTCTTGAATGATACATCAATGTCTGACTGGTTTCACAGAAAGTTTTACAACAATCCTTGCAACGGTATCTCTGTCTGCCTCCTGCTTTTCCGTGTCTCTTCAGACTGATGCTCCCACAATGTGGACACGCCAGAGGTATTTCATCATTCTCTTTTATGCTGTCCTTTGTGGTTTGTCCTCCTGCCCTCTTAACTTCCAGTGCAGCCATTAACTGGTTGACTTGTTCATCGCTGAGTTTATCAATGTCAGTCAGTATCTCCTTGAAGAAATCGGCCATAGTAAGCCCTCCTAGCAGTATCCGCCTGTCTGCACTGCTTTCGGTGCTTGCCCTTCAACCGTAGTCCAAGTTCTTTAGAAGTGCTTGCTTCTGGAGTGATAGCGCCTTTTGGCTGCATTGTGCTGCTTTCTGCTGATAGTAGGCAGACTCACGGATAAATTCTTCTGCCGCATCAAATGCACTTAGGAGTTCCAGCTTCAACTGCTCTTTGTTGGATGGCGCTTTTAAGTCTGTTTTCTGTATTGCTGAGGACACCATCTTTAGGTAACCACTGTCGGATGTGATAAACGCCAGCAGTATCCCCATTAAACCGCCATGCACATTTGGATTGGCTATCTTTTTACTGTCTATAACTTGCTTGATTTCTGTCCACTCAGCATCAGCGATGATTTCTACCCCAAGTTTCTTTGCAAATATTCTAGTCTCTGCTGTTACCCGATTGTTAGTGATGACAACAGGTGCCGCACCGTTATTGTAGTAATGGGTTCCAGCATAAACCTCTTGTATAGGTGCCTTGCTTAAAGGTTTGTTGAAGAACTTGCATTGAATGTTGAATGAATACTTGATTGGCCTTGTGATACTGGTGGCTATGATGTCAATGCCACCGTCATTACTGCCTGTTTTCTTTGCACGAAACCCATGCTCACCAAGAAACTGAACCATGAGGTTCTCAAAATCTGTTCCTGTATAACAGTTCTGAAAGAGGAATGAGGTATCCATGCCTATATGCTCCTTTGAAAAGTAGTAACTCCATTTGTGAAGTTCACTTCTCAATAGCAGAGAGGATGGTGTGCAATTAGGTATCCCTAAATTGGACTGATGTCGCTATCTTTTGCAATGTATCCATGCGGGATTGAATGATTGTTGAGTGGTCATTGAATGTATGTTGCTGGTTTGACTGTATATCAAAGTAGTGGCAATGTATCTGCACCTCCCAATCCTTTGATTTGAAATATATATTTCTTCTTACCACAAAGACAAACGAAAAGAGGATACCCTGTTTCAAAAGGTATCCTCGCGCAGATGCAACTATTTATTCACGTATTTCAAAGTTTATTCACGATTATACATAGCAACACTTATCTTGAAAAGGGACTTTCCCAAAGGAAAAACCCAACAGCCTCGCTAAAAGCGCGGCTGTTGGGTTTACCATAATATATATTATTGTTAACTTATCGCCAGGTCTGACTGTAAAAGTACAGGGCCAGCATTCCGGGTCCCACATGGGCGCCGGTGACGGGCTCGTGACAGACGGAGAGTATCTCGCCGGTGCAGCCGGCCTGCCGCAGGGCGGTGGCCAGGTGCAGCGCCTCCGCCGGGGCGGCGGCGTGAGAAATACCCACCGGCGCAGACTTATCCTCCACCATTTCTTCATACAACCGGATCAGCGTATCCATGGCCTTTTTGCGGCCGCGCTCCTTGCTGAGCACCACGATTTTGCCCTCCGGATCGCCCTGTAGGATGGGCTTGATCTGCAGCAGTGTGCCGGCAAAGGCCGCGGCGCCGGACAGCCGGCCGCCCTTGCGAAGGAATTTCAGATCGTCCACCATGAAGTGCTGGCGCATCTTGCCGATAAGCTGGTTGGCGCGGGCCACGATCGTCTCCATATCTGCGCCCTTCTGCGCCATATCGGCGGCTTCCAGCACGATGAGCCCCTCGCCTAGGGAAGCGCCGCGGCTATCCAGCACGCGTATGTCACGGTCGGGGTAGCGCTCGCGAAGCTCCTGCGCCACCACGCTGACGCCCCAGCAGGTGCCGCTGACACCGCCGGACAGCCCCACATACAGCACATCATCGCCCCGGTCCAGCACAGGCTCCATGGCCTCGCGGGCGGCCAGCGGTGTGATCATAGAGGTCTTCACCTCCGCACCCTTACGCATAGCCTCGTAAAAGGCGTGGCCGTCAAAGGGCTTGGATATGTCCACCGGCTCACCGTCGATGGTATAGGTCAGGCACAGCTCCGTGATGGCGTACTGCGCCCGCAGCTCCGGCGGCAGATTGGCCGCGTTGTCAGTCATTACTTTGATCATAATGCGTCTCCTTTGAGGATAGATACGTATATTACAGCCGTGCGCGCACCCAGTCGGCCAGCGTGTCGAACAGGCAGCGATAGCCGGACATGGTCAGATGGATGCCGTCGGCAGCGATAAGGCCGGACAGATCGCGCTGGGGCAGGAACTGCCGCCGCACGTCGATAAGGGGCACGCCCTCGGCAAAGGCCAACGCCGCCACCGCGTCGGAGTACAGCTCCTGGTGGCGGTAAATGCGTCCCACATCTCCCAGCCAGCGCAGCACGCTGCCGCCGTCCGTCTTTTGAGAGATAAATCGGAAATACCGCTGTCCGTCAATGGGCGGCAGCGTCATCAGCACCGGCTGCACGCCGGCGGACTTCAGCGCCGTGACGGCGCGGCGCAGCTTCTCAGTGAACTCCGGCAGGGTCGTGTGGGGCAGGTGGTCCTCCTCCGGCGCGGCGGCGACGGCCTCCCAGTCGAAATCGCTGTCGTTGCCGCCGTAAGCCACCAGCGCCCAGCGGGCATCCATGCCCCGCTGCACATCGTGCTCCACCAACGCCAGGCCCTTGGTCACTGTGGCGCCCATCTTGGCGCGGTTCACCACCTCCAGCCGGTCGCTGGGATACTGGGCCATCACCTCCGGCAGATGGAAGTGGTAGCGCATATCCGCGTCGGGCATGGTGGCCTTCAGCAGAGAATCACCGTAGATAAAAGCACGTTCCATAGGACTGCCTCCCCATGTGGTTTTTATCTAATATAGCATATTAGCACACGCGCGTCAACAGATTTTTCTGCTGGATTTCTTGCATGATGTGCCCGTATGTGGTATACTATACAGCAAATCGGATACAGGGGTGTCGCTATGGAATATGACAAGGAATTGATCGCCCACAAGCTGCAGCGGTGGGACAAGTTCATCACGGATTATCATCTGCCGGACTGGGAGACGATACCGGATTTCGGCCTGTATATGGACCAGGTCATCGTACTGCTGGAGCAGTATCTCAGCTTCATTCCCGCGCCGGTGGGCGGCAAGGAGCGCTTTGTCACGTCCTCCACCATCAACAACTACGTTCGGCTGAAGATCATGCCCGCGCCGGAGAAGCGGAAATACCACCGCATCCACATCGCGTACCTCATCATGATCCTGACCATGAAGCAGAGCCTGAGCATCAGCGATGTGCAGAAGATACTGCCCGCTGACAGCAACGAGACGGACGTCCGCGCGGTGTATGAGGATTACTCGCTGAAATTCCGCCGGGTGGGGCTGTTTTTCAACCAGCAGGTGCAGTCCGGGTCAGAGGGCATCCGCAGCGCCAACGAACAGAACGGCAATAACGCCGTGGAACTGCTGGTCATCGAAAGCGCGCTGATCGCCGGGTTCTCCAAGATATTGGCGGAGAAGCTGATACGCCTGTGCGGCGCAGATGCCGAGGATGTGCTGGCCGCAGAGCAGACACCGCCCCAGCCGTGATCAACAGGCCTATTGTATAGCATTTCCGAGGGGAATATGTGAACGAACTATAAAATCCGTGGCCTTTCGGCCACGGATTTTCTTATGGCGCGGCGCATATACTCCCGCGAGGTGATCGTATGAAAAAGCTCCTGCCGTATGTGCTGGCATTCCACGCCGCCCTGGCCGCGGCGATCCTGCTCTGGGCGCTGCAGGAAAAGTTCCCCGGCCCGCTGACCAACACGCTCTCCCCCGTATGGAACAGCCCATGGGAGATGGGCAAAGCCGCGTTCTTTCCTCTGCTGGCGGCGGCACCGACGCTGTGGGTGCTGCAAAAGGGCGGCAGCCGGGGCGGACTGTGCCTGATGGCCCTGTCCGGCGCGGCGCTGGCCCTGGCGCTGGCCTGGACGCCGCTGGCGCCGGCGGCGGTGGCCGTGCTGGCTATCACGGCGGCGCTGGTCCTGTACGCCGCCCTGTGGCGGCGCGTCTCCGGTGACGCGCTGCCCTGGTACCTGCTGACTGCCGCCCTGACTGTGGCCTATATCCTGCTGACCATTTTGCCCCCCGCCGGCGGCATATTTACCCCGTGCACCATGGCGACCGGCGGCACCATCCCGTTTTGAGGGCGCAAAAGCCTCCCCTGGGGGTTCGCGGTGTTGAATGACAGGCCGGTGGCCTGTCAGATCTGCGGACCGACCCGCAGGGAGACAGGTGGCACGGCAAAGCCGTGACGGATGAGGTGTAGCCGCGCAGCGGCGTAAAACTTCCGCGTCCCGCCCGCAGGCGCAATACCCTCCCTGCCGCAGGCAAAAAAGAAGCACCCGCTGGGCCGGAAGCATTTATATCCCCCGCGGCAGCGGGGGATATTTATTTCGTCCGCGCCGTCAGGCGCGGGCTGATTAAGCACAAAAAAGAAGCACCCCGCAGAAAAGCAGCATTTACTATCCCTCCCGCGACAGCGGGAAGGATAATTAAGCACAAAAAAAGAAAGGCCCAATGGAAAAACACCCTTTACTATCCCTCCCGCGGCAGCGGGAGGGTTATATAAATATCCCCCGCGGCAGCGGGGGATATTTATTTCGTCCGCGCCGACAGGCCAGGGATAAATAAGTACAAAAAAAGAAAGGCCCAGCGGGCAAGCAGTCTCTATTCACCCCACCCCCGCCAGGGGGTGGGATAATTAAAGCGCAAAAAAGAAACACCCCGTAGAAAAGCAATCTTTACTATACCTCCCGCGACAGCGGGAGGTATAATTAAGCGCAAAAAAAAGAAAGGCCCGTAGGAAAGCAGCATTTACTATTCCTCCCGCGGCAGCGGGAGGTATAATTAAGTACAAAAAAAGAAAGGCCCAATGGGCCTTTCTCTTTTTTGCGTTTAATTAGAACTCCTTTTTCTTGCCGATGACGACGGCGGAGCCGGCGACGGAGGTCAGAGCCATACCGACGTACATAGCGATACCAGCGTCAAAGGTCTTGGGGGAGGGCTTGGTGGTGGTGCCAGTGCTGGGAGTGGTGGAACCCTCAGTCCAATAAGCATACAGACCAGCACCAAAGGTTTCAGCGGTACCTGCAACACTGCTGGCACCAACAGGAATAGCGGAGAGCTTGTTGGTCAGAGTAGCGGTCTGAGGGCAGTTCTTGCACTTCAGAGAACCGGTGATGACGCCAGCGGAATCCTTGGCCTGGCTGACAATCTCAAACTGGTGCGCCTTTACGGTGTAGCTATTTTCACCGGCGGCAGCAACCTCAACAACATGACCATCAGCCAGCAGATAAGTGCCAGTGCCGGTCACATAGTACTTGCCATCAGCCAGATAGAGCTTGGCGTTTCCGGTAATCGTCTCGATTTCGCCGCACTTGGCATCTGCGCCCTTGGCCTTAACCTCGGTGCCCTTCAGAGTGTAAGCATTGGTGGTGTCCATAGCCGTAGCCACAGCCAGATACTTGACGGAACCGTCAACAGTCAGCTGGAAGGTAGCATCGTCCTTGGCAACTTCAACATAGTTAGCGGAAGCTTCTCCCTTGATGGTGAAGGTATAGTAGCCCAGCTTTGCGCTGACCAGCTTACCATCAGTGGACTTAGTCTCAACAGGGCTGGTATAGGCGATACCGCCATCCAGTTCCTGCTTCTCCCAACCACCAGCGGCGTTCTGCTTATACAGATCACCATAGGTCGTCGCGAACGCCACGGTGCACAGTGCCAGAGCCATGACCATGGCCAGCACAGTTGCAATGATCTTCTTC